>JAAGKN010000400.1_pt1 | contig 78855 bp, 77 predicted proteins | sample 6206371 | NCBI WGS metagenome assembly JAAGKN01 (sample SAMN11533720, study PRJNA540317) | gut metagenome | isolation source: fecal pellets from male and female animal of same cohort | host: Peromyscus leucopus | place: USA:CA | collected 2017 | reverse complement strand
CCATCCATCTGAGCAGCACCAGTGATCATGTTCTTTACATAGTCAGCATGGCCCGGGCAGTCAACGTGTGCATAGTGACGCTTGTCTGTCTCATATTCAACGTGTGCAGTATTAATTGTGATACCACGCTCTTTCTCTTCTGGAGCAGTGTCAATCTGGTTATAATCCTTAGCCTGTGCTAAACCCTTCTTTGCAAGAATAGTTGTGATAGCAGCAGTTAAAGTAGTTTTACCATGGTCAACGTGTCCAATTGTACCAATGTTAACATGTGGTTTTGAACGATCAAATTTTTCTTTTGCCATATTTATTTCCTCCTTAATTTACATACAATATAATTATATCTAATTACTTTTAAAATAGCAATAGTTTTTTTAATTTTATGGGGAAACTAGGATTCCTAGTTTCCTCCATTTTTCTTAATAATTTCTTCAGCAATGTTCTTTGGAACTTCTTCATAATGATCAAATACCATTGTGAAGTTTCCACGTCCTTGTGTATTAGAACGTAAGCTTGTAGCATAACCAAACATTTCTGAAAGTGGTACCATTGCATCAATTGCAAGGGCATTTCCACGAGATTCTTGTCCCATTGGACGTCCACGACGAGATGTAATATCTCCCATTACGTTTCCTAAGTATTCATCTGGAACAATTACTTGTACCTTCATAATTGGTTCAAGTAATACTGGTTTACATTTATTCTTTGCTTCTTTAAAGTGCTAATGAAGCAGCAATTTTAAATGCCATTTCAGATGAGTCTACATCATGGTAAGAACCATCAAATAATGTTGCTTTAACATCAACCATTGGATATCCAGCTAAAACACCAGTTTTTAAAGCTTCTTGTAATCCTTTATCAGTTACTGGAATATATTCACGAGGAACAACACCACCAACGATAGCATCAACGAATTCATATCCTTTATCTGGATTTGGTTCAAATTTAATCCAAACATGTCCATATTGTCCACGTCCACCAGATTGTTTAATATATTTACCTTCACACTCAGCAGCTTGAGTAATTGTTTCACGGTAAGCAACTTGTGGTTGACCAACATTAGCTTCAACATTGAATTCTCTTTTTAATCTATCAACGATGATATCTAAGTGTAATTCACCCATACCAGCGATAATAGTTTGACCTGTTTCATGGTTTGTATATGTTTTAAATGTAGGATCTTCTTCAGCTAATTTTTGCAAGTGCAATTCCATTTTTTCTTGGTCAGCTTTATCTTTTGGTTCGATAGCTATATCAATAACTGGTTCTGGGAATTCCATTGATTCCAAAATACAAGCACTTTTCTCTTCACATAGAGTATCTCCTGTTGTAGTATTTTTTAAACCTACAGCAGCAGCGATATCTCCTGTCCATACTTCGGCAATTTCTGAACGATTATTAGCGTGCATCAATAAGATACGTCCAATTCTTTCTTTTTCATCCTTAGTAGAGTTTAATACATAAGAACCACTTTTTAAATGTCCAGAATAAACTCTGAAGAATGTTAAACGTCCAACGAATGGATCAGTCATAATTTTAAATGCTAATGCACTAAATGGTTCAGTATCATTTGGATGTCTTTCAATTTCGTTACCATTTAAATCTACACCTTTAATAGATTCAATATCAATTGGACTTGGTAAGTAATCTACAACAGCATCAAGAGCTAACTTAACACCTGTATTTCCTAACGCAGTTCCACATAATACTGGGAAGAATTCAACAGCAAGTGTTCCTTTACGAATTGCACGTTTGATTAATTCTACACTTACTTCTTCTCCTTCTAAGTATTTTTCCATTAATTCATCATCGAACTCAGCAACAGCCTCAATTAATTCTGTTCTCTTAGTTTCAACGATATCTTTTAAGTCTTCTGGAATATCAATAACTGTTGGTTCCTCTGCTGGTTGCCCATCATAATGATAAGCAGTACGAGTAACTAAATCAATAATTCCATTAAATTCGCTTTCAGCTCCAATTGGCCATTGGATAGGTTTTGCATTAACACCTAAACGGCTATCAATTGTTGATAAACTGTATTCAAAGTTAGCTCCCATCTTATCCATCTTATTACAGAAGAACATTCTTGGAACTTTGAATTCTGTAGCTTGACGCCATACAGTTTCAGTTTGAGGTTCAACACCTGCTTGAGCATCAAGTAGAGCTACTGCTCCATCTAGTACTCGAAGTGATCTTGATACTTCAATTGTAAAGTCTACGTGTCCTGGAGTATCGATAATATTTAAACGATGTCCTTTCCAGTAAGCAGTTGTTGCTGCAGAAGTAATTGTAATACCACGTTCTTGTTCTTGTTCCATCCAGTCCATTTGAGATTCACCATCATGAGTTTCACCAATTTTATGGATTTATCCAGTATGGAATAAGACACGTTCTGTACAAGTAGTTTTACCTGCATCGATATGAGCCATGATACCAAGGTTACGAGTATTTTCTAAACTATATTCACGAGCCATACTTTGTTTCCTTTCCTATTATAAAATTACCAACGGTAATGAGCAAATGCCTTATTAGCTTCTGCCATTCTGTGAGTATCTTCACGTTTTTTAACAGCTGCTCCTACTCCATTAGAAGCATCAATAATTTCATTAGCAAGATTTTCAGCCATTGAATGACCTCCACGTAATCTTGCATATTGAGTTAACCAACGAAGTGCTAAAGCTTGACTTCTGTCTGCTTTTACTTCAATTGGAACTTGGTAGTTAGCACCACCAACACGTCTAGATTTAACTTCTAGAGCTGGTTTAATATTTTCCATTGCTTTTTCAAAAACTTCCATTGGATCTTGTCCAGTTTTTTCTTTAATCATGTTTCAAAAGCTTCATATAAGATTCTTTGAGCTATACCTTTTTTTCCATCTTGCATAATTTATTTATTAATTTAGTAACAACTTTTGAATTGTATATAGGATCTGGTAATACGTCTCTTTTAACTGCACGTCTTTTACGCATATTTCTTCCTCCTTTACTTAATGTTTAATTATTTACTTGCTTTTGGTTTTTTAGTACCGTATTTAGAACGTCCTTGACGACGATTCGCAACACCAGCTGTATCTAAAGTACCACGAATGATGTGGTAACGAACACCTGGTAAGTCCTTAACACGTCCACCGCGAATCAAAACAACACTGTGTTCCTGTAAGTTGTGTCCGATTCCTGGAATATAAGCAGTAACTTCCATTCCATTGCTTAAACTAACACGAGCATATTTACGTAATGCTGAGTTTGGTTTCTTTGGTGTCATAGTACCAACACGAGTACAAACACCACGTTTTTGTGGAGAGCATTGATTTGTTTGTTTTTTATCTTTGCTATTAAATCCAATATTTAAAACTGGTGATTTACTCTTTCTAGTTTTCTTAGTTCTGTTTTTTCTAACTAATTGATTTATAGTTGGCATAAATTTCTCCTTTCTTTACACACTTCCAGGTGTTTCTTTTTTACCCTAATTAAAGATTTGCCGAAGCAAATCCCAATTAAAATGCATTAATAATATAACACGTTAGATGCTGTTTGTCAACCATTTTATTAACAAATAAAACATCTTATTTTGTAAACTATTTTTTAAATAATCACAACATTATCATTTTCTCTATAATATAAGTCTGGGATAGATTTATAAACTAGAAAAGACACTGGCAAATTAAAAAATCTAGACATATATTCTTCTACTTGTTTAAAAACTTCTGCTGCTATTTGCTCAATATCCTTCAGTTGTTTTATATCTGTGCATTCTGTTTGATCATAAGCAAATTCAAACACTACACTTTTACTATTAACTTCTGTGCTATTTGAGGGAGGACCAAAGAAAGTAAAATCCCCTGCTTCAAAAATAACTCTTGCTAATGTTCTAATAAAAAAATCAACATTATTAAGTTCAGTTCCATTTTTAATACTTTCTATTTCCTCTGCTGTTAAGTTTTCAACATGAAAGTTATTTCTTAAAAATAAATAATCACTTCCAAGACTTGAATATTTATGATAAAAATTATATGCTTTATCATCTACTTTAGGAACAATTACTTTTTTTAACATTATATACTCATCTAACTTTTGAAAGTTAATAAATTTCTTGATTAAGTCTTCTAATCCATGACGATATAAAATCTGTATAGAAATAAATTCATCTTCGCTTTTAAATTTTTTTTCCAATTCTTTTCTATTATAAGAATCTGGAATATAATTATATTTCATAGAAATCCACCTTTCTTTTTAACTATTTTGGAATAGAGAATTTAATATTCCATACAGTAGCTCGAGAACTTTTTCCATTGGCTTTATAATTAACTACGCTCTCCGATAAAAACTTATATTGACTACTCCAAGAAGATACGATTAAATCTAAAGATTCATCAAGTCCAGTTATCAACATAGCATGTCCTCCAACCCCTGACATCACAGAATCTTCTTTTTTAGAATTAGCTAAAGCTCCATCCAAAGAACCACTTTCTAACTCTCCACCGCCTATCATATCTATATCAAACATAGATGCTGACAAAATATGAAAACTATCTTGAGAATCTAAAACCATAGCTAATAGATCATTTTTCAGATTATTTCCTTCTGCATGCATCATACTATCACTTTCTAATTCAATATTATGTTCTTTAAAATATTCTCCCACAATAGAATCAAAAGCTAGAGCACTAATCCCAACAGATATATTATTTACGTTTTTAAAATCAATTTGATGAATATCTCCACTGTATTCTTTTGATAGATTTCTTAAACAAATATCGAAAGCAATTCCCTCAACATTATAAGATATACTTCCATTATCTCTTATTACTAAATCATACCCAAATCTCTCTTTAAATAACCTTTCTCCATTTTCTATACTACCCATATACGTTGCAAAAGCATTTGCAACCGCCATATAAGCACAGCCTCCCTGTTCATATATCGTTGCTAAATTAATTTTCTCGATATCTGTAGCATTAGAAAAATATCTATCTATAAGGGATAATAAAATACCAGCTTTTTGTACCTCAATCTCAGACAAAACTTTTCCTTCCAAGAAATCTTGAACTATTGTTCTAACATCGCTTTGGTTTCCACCATATTTAGATTGTAAGTATATACTTTCACTTGCATCATATTTTGATATTTGAGGGAAAGCGCTTTTTATTTCACTAGCAGAAACTATAGATACGTCTAATATTTTAACACCTAATAAGTTATTTTGTTCTACGAATTTATCTAATTCTAAAATATTTTCAGCAATATTACTAAAAGCTAGTTTCTTACTAACAGTTTGAAAAGATTCTTTTTGCACACCATTTATTTCATAAAGAACTCTATAAATTGCATTTTTATCCGAAATTTCCACATTTAAAGACCCCAGTGGCTTTACTAATTTTATTTCTACACTTTTTGCATTTGGAAAATTACTAGATAAATCTATTGAATCATATTCCATTTTTTTTACTATACGTTCTTCTTTTCCGTCTACTAAAAGAATTATCTCATTCAGTCCGTTTTGCACCCCATTTTGCTCCGTTAATACTAATGTCGATTTAACAATATTAGGTACTACTCTTTTTAAAATAAATTGACCACGTACAATTGAATCTATCATAGAATCATCAGTAAGAATATTGAATAAAGATATTTGGTTTCCATACAAAACATACTGCTTAGTATATTCTACACCATCCATTTCATAAATTAAATCATAATACTTATAAGTATCATCAACTGGTATCTCTAATGATCCAAAAGTTTCTTCTAATTGAATTTCTGATTTTTGTCGAATACTATTATTTAAAGTATTAACACACTCTCTCTTTAACTGCTCAATTGTTTTGATTTTTGATTTAACTGCTTCAACATTTTCTCCTTCAAAAGAACGAAATAAATAAGAATCTATCAAAATGCGATCAATTAGATTTCTATAGTCTGAATTTTTTAATGCTACATCAAACGTAAAATATTTATTAATAATTGTATCTAAAATTTTATTATAATTTTCTAATGCATTCTTACTCTGTAAGGATTTTGCTAGATTCTCTTTTTTATAACCAATACTATTTAAAAATTCATAAAAATCTAACACTTCCATATTTTCTACTATTTCCACAATACCATCAATAGCTAACCAACTAGTTTGAAAGTTTTCATTAAACGACGAAAAGATTTTTCCCAGTGTCTTTGAGTCTAAACTACCAAAATAACTTTTCATAGTTTCATTACTAAATAATATGTTCCATTGCTGCTCTGATAATTCTGAAAAAATCGGAAGAATAGTCCCATATAATCTATCTAAATTTTTTACAAATAAATCATTTAATTTTTCACAACCAATAAGTTTCGGTAACATAACAGGATCTTGGAGTAATGAAAATAGGTTTCCATTGGAAATTTCATTTATTTTTCCGCTAAATATCAACTCATTAATAAAGGCCAGTTTATACTCCGCTACCGAAGAAAAGCCTTCTGGAACATTGCCATCTTCCAATCCCAGAACATATTTTAAAATATTAGAAAAATCGTTTGAGTTTTTTAGTAAATCAGAAATTTGTTGGTTAGAATTAAAATTCATTTTCTCATTTTCAGATAAAAACTCTTCAGTAATTCTCATTTGTTTTTCAATATCATTAATATTTTCAGTTTTCTCAAATACGTTATCACTATTAAAGGCAGCAAAATATCTATTATAATTATACAATGATTGTTCTATTGCACCTCTCGTTTTTCCATCTAAACCTGCAAATACTTCTTCTGTCATATTTCCAGTTATTGCTACTATACATGCATCTTGATATTTACTATTTATTCCTATTATACTTGCAACTATTGCTTTTCTTGTATTTTGATCTATTCCCTCTATTCCAGATACTTTATATTCTGCCTTAATACTTTGTGCTACTCGTCTTGAAGTATTAAATTCATTTATTCCTATTTTTCCTGCCCCAAATAAGCATCCTGATGCAAATCCTCCTAAAAAGGCTTGTTCTACTTGACCATAATAATCTAAAGTTGCTAAACGTCTTGCCTCTATTTCACTATTTCCTGCTACTATATAATTCTTTATTGCTAAATTATAACTACTCAAATCACCTGATATCATCTCATCTAGATAATGATTTGCTATTTCTGTACAAAACTCTTCTTCACCTTCACAAATTCCTTGACTAATTGCACCTAAGGCAAAATAACCACTATTGAAAGCTATTTTCTGTAATGTTGGATTAGCTATTTTTGAGGTTGCCTTTTGTAATAAACTTAATGTTCCTTCTCCTAATTTTCCTTCTAGATTAATTAAATGTCCAACCGAATATGATTCCATTAATGTTTCAACTGTAGCTGATGAGAATGCTAATCCTACTGCTTTTCCATCACTTAATCCTCTATCTAAAGCATCATTTAATGTGCTTACATAGGCACGAGATCCCATTGTAGTTGCACTAATTACCGTGTTCGTTGCTGTTATAACTCCAGATGATGTCACACCTGCAGCTCCTAATGCCCCTCCTGTTGCTATACTTCCTGCTATTAATACCCCAGAATCAGCCATACTCATCCCTGTATTATAGGCAAATGCCCAACCTTCACCATAGTTTTCATAAATATCCTGGCTTACTGCTTGTCTAAATACATCACCTGAACTATATACATTTACTCTTCTTATTTCCTCTCCTGTCATTACACTTCCTAAAGAGTTAAATGCTGCATTAATTCCCTCAAATGGTGTTACTACTATAGAGGCTGCGCTAGCTAATACTGGATGTTCTTTTGCCCATTCAGCATCTTTTTGTTGCCTATCCATTAACCATCTATTATCTAATTCATTTGATATTGACTCTAAATATTCATATGCTGCATCCACACCTTCTTTATTATAAATATAGTTAAATACTTGTCTTTCTTCTTCGCTTACGTATCTTGCCCAACTATCATAATTTTTTAACATTTCATTACTAGAACTTATACTTACTATTCCATTTGCATAAATTCCAGAATCACTTGCTGTATAATTTTCTGATCCATTGATTACTGCACCTATAACTGCAACTACATCTTCTTTTGTATTAATATACTTTATTGGCAAACTATGTTCATTATAATTTGTATAATCAAGCGCTCCTAAACTATTTGCTTTTTCCATCATTTCTGAATTGATTCCACATTTTTCAAGAAAATCTTCTTTATAAATATATGCGTCTACATTTAACATATAGTGTTCCAACTCATTATTAATATACTCTAATAAAGCTTCATCTTGCGCTACTTTTATTGTAAGCTCATCTATTTTTGATTGATATTCTTCAGTACTTTTTTCTCTCTTATCAATTGCAGCTGAGCTTTTAGCTTCTATCTCTTCTAAAATTGCCACTTGCTCTTCTGTATTCTGCCACTCATATACTGTGTATTCTTCTTGCCAAAATAAGATTCCCCTTGTTTTAGTTGTTTCAACTAAGCTATTTCTTATCTCTTCTATATATTTTGAATCCCCATATACATCTTTATAGTAGATTGGTTTACTACCATAATATCCTCCTATATAGTATGGATTATAACAATAATCATATTGTTTTACCCCATTTTCATCTGTATACTCCCATCCTACTATATAAGTATCTATTATTTCATCTAAGTCTCCACCATACATAATTAAGCCATTTAAGATGCCCATAATAGCTTCTTCTTCTGAAAAATTAAATTCTCCTTGCTCTCTTCTTAATCTTTCAATTTCTTTTTGATTGGCTTTTATTCCTGCTTCTAAGTCATTCACACTTTTATACTCTGAACCTAAACTTACTAAATAGTTTGATTCATAAATTTTCTGTCTTCTACTTGCATTACTATCCTTTTGGATTTCTTGATATAATCCATCTATTGTTATCTGACCATTTAATAATCTCTCTATATCACTTTCTACAAAACCATATCCTCTTAATGTCTCTTTTAATTGTTCTATCGTCTCTTGATCTATTACTGGAATTTGTGTCTCTACTACATTAGTATTTTGTTCCAAATATCTTTCATAATCAAAGCTATCGGTTTTGCCATAATCTATTTCTTCGTTATTAGTTTGCATATTAGTTTGAGATGCATTATGTATTAGATTTGACTGACTGTATTCATATTGTTTAATATTAGTTGCTTTGCTTCCATTAAAATTTACAGAAAAACTACTTGCCATTCTACACCTCTATCCTAATACCTTACTATATTCTATTATAACAAATCGTACTTTTTCTTACAAGAAAAAGAGCATAGAAGTCCTATACTCTTTTTAACACCATCTATTTTCTGCTATTTAATATGCCACACTAAAAATTAGAATCATTTGTATCAAAACCAAATGAAAATTGATATTTGTTTTTAAAATCATTAATCATATAAATTGAAATTAAAAACGCAATTAATAACATAACAAAGTACCTGGTCATTGACGGCCATTTCATAAAAATCACTCCTAAAATAGCAGTTTATCTTCAATGTCCTCCTTAAAACGGTATAATGTAGCTGGTCTACCATTCATCCCTGTAACTTTGTCCCCTGTCTCTTCTATCAAATCAGCCTTCACAAATTTTTTTCTAAAATTTCTACGATCCAATTCTATATCAAGCAACTGCTCATATATTTTTTGAATTTCTGGTAGTGTAAAATCACTTGGAAAAAGTTTCTTCAATTCTAAGCTATGATTTATTTTCTGTTTCAACAACTCAACAGAAGCATTAATAATTTCTTGATGATCATATCCAATTTTAGGTAAATTATCAATATTAAACCATTCCATGCTTTCGTCTGTATTAATATTATTTAATTCAATTGTTGTTGAATCTACTATACTAATAAAAGATACACCAATAATTCTCTTGGATGGATTCCTATCAAGTGCACTAAAAACTTTTACCTGACTATACTCTAGATTTGATAAACCAATTTTAGAAGATACACATTCTTCTACAATTTCTTCTAAAGTAGTATCTTTTCCTAATAACTCACTAGGTAAAATCCAATATCCCTTATAAGGATCTTTCTTCTTTCTAAATAATAATACTTTAAATTTTCCATCTACTATAGTAAATATGCTTACTAAGGCCTCTATATTCATATGTAACCTCTTCTCTCACAATATTACTATATTATATAGAAAAGAAATTCGAATGTCAATAAGGGTACAAAATACTCAAACTAAGAAGGAAGTTGTTCCTTTACATAAGCTAAAAGTTTATCATAGTCTTCTTTTAAAACTTCTCGTCTAAAACAAAGTCCAATTTTATCTTCTTTAGTTTTCAAGAAAAAATATTTTTTTCTTATTTTATGCGAAGTAATATCTTTCCATTCATAAGTAATCTTTTCTTTTCCAAAACTTGAAGAAATTCTTTTTTTATCGACCTCAATATGATATGTTCCATATGCCTTCTTTGTCTTTTTGTCATTTCTACGAAGTTTAAAAAATACATATATTTTAGTAATAAGCCATAAAAGAAAAACAATAAAAAGGATATAAATAGCAAAACCAATCCATAACGTTGTTTTATCTGTATTAACATCTGTAAATGCATATTGTGTCCAAGTTAAAAAGAAATATGCTCCTAATAATATAAAAATAATATTTGGTATTCTTCTTTTCTTTTTTAAATGTTCTTTCAAATCCTCACGAGTCCAACTGCAATCTAGTTTCATACTATCATCCTCTATTTTCATTTTAACTATCATTTATTATTTTGTCAATAAAAAGGAAGTGATTTTACTCACTTCTTTAAAATTGGGCCTAAAAATTTCCCTGTGTAACTTTCCTTAATTTTTGATATTTGCTCTGGAGTACCAGTACCAACAATCGTACCACCTAAATCTCCACCTTCTGGGCCTAAATCAATAATATAGTCTGCCACTTTGATAACATCTAAATTGTGTTCAATTACAATTACAGTATCACCATTATCAACTATTCTTTGCAAAATAACAAGCAATTTTTTTATATCATCAGTATGTAATCCAGTAGTTGGTTCATCTAAGATAAATACACTTTTTCCTGTTGGCTTTTTCTGTAATTCCTTTGCAAGTTTTACTCTTCCAGCTTCTCCACCACTTAAAGTAGGTGCACTTTGACCAAGTTTTACATAAGAAAGTCCAACATCACATAACATTTGTAATTTTGCTTTTATCTTTGGAATATTTTCAAAAAATTCTAATGCTTCTTCAACTCTCATTTCTAAAACATCATAAATATTTTTCCCTTTATATTTAATTTGTAATGTCTCACTATTATAACGAGTCCCACCACAAACTTCACAAGGAACATAAACATCTGGAAGAAAGTGCATCTCTATCTTTTTCACACCATCTCCCCAACAAGCTTCACAACGCCCACCTTTAACATTAAATGAAAATCTACTCTTATCATATCCACGCATCTTCGCTTCTTTTGTTTGTGTAAAAACATCCCGTATATCATCAAAGACTCCTGTATAAGTAGCAGGATTACTCCGTGGAGTTCGACCAATTGGTGTTTGACTAATATCTACTACTTTGTCTACATTTTCCAATCCTTTTACACTTTTATGCATTCCAGGCTTTTCTTTTCCTTTATAAATCTTATTAAATAATAATCGATATAAAATTTGATTTACTAAAGTACTCTTACCACTTCCAGATACTCCTGTAACACAAGTAAACGTACCAAGTGGAAATTTTACATTTAAATTCTTCAAATTATTTTCTTTTGCACCTTTAATCTCAATAAATGTTCCATTACCTTTTCTTCTTTTCTTTGGTATTTCTATTTTTTCTTTACCTGATAAGTATTTACCAGTTAAACTATGAGAATTATTCATAACCTCCTCAGGTGTACCACAAGCAACAATTTCACCACCATGAAGTCCAGCTCCAGGACCAACATCTACTAAGTAATCACTGGCTAACATTGTATCAGTATCATGTTCTACTACAATTAAAGTATTACCTAAATCTCTCATTTCTAATATAGAATGAATTAATTTTTCATTATCTCTTTGATGTAGCCCAATACTTGGTTCATCTAATACATAAAGAACGCCTGTTAAATGGGATCCAATTTGTGTAGCAAGTCTAATTCTTTGTGCTTCTCCACCACTTAATGTCCCAGCACTTCTACTTAATGTCAAATATTCAATACCAACATTAATTAAAAAATGAAGTCTATCTTTAATTTCTTTAATAATTAATCTAGATATTTCTTCTTGCTCTTTTGTTAACTTTAAACTGTTAAAAAATTCATACATATCACGAATACTCATTTCTGTTAATTCATAAATATTCTTTTTTCCTACTTTTACAGCTAATACAAAATCATCTAATCTAGAACCATGACAAGTAGAACATTCTAATTCTGTCATATACTGTTCTATCCAATCACGAATCCAACCACTCTTTGTCTCCATATAGCGTCTCTCTAAATTCGTTATAACACCTTCAAAATAATCAGTTGTTTTTCTAGTATTTCCATTATTAGAAGTATAATTAAATTCTAATAATTCATTACTACCATAAAGGATAATATCAAGTTCTTGTTTTGTTAATTTTTCAATCGGCTTTTTTAAATCGATATTATAATGTTTAGCAACCGTTAAAAGTTGGGTATTGTTAATAGAAGCATCTAAATTATAAGGGACAATTCCTCCCTCTAAAATACTTTTTGTACGATCTGGTATTACCAAATCCACATCTATCTTTAGCTTAATTCCAAGACCATTACAATCTTTACAAGCTCCATATGGAGCATTAAAAGAAAACATTCTTGGCTCTAATTCTGGTATAGAAAAATCACACTCTGGACAAGCATATTGTTCACTCATCAATATTTCTTCTTTGCCTACTACATCTATTACAACTTTTCCTTTAGATTCCTTACTAGCTGTCTCTATAGCTTCATATAATCTACTACGAATCTCTTCCTTCATAATAAGACGATCTACAATAATTTCTACTGAATGCTTTTTATTTTTATCTAAAGCTATTTCTTCAGATAAATCATATTCTTCGCCATCAATTCTTACTCTAGCATAGCCATCTTTTCTAAGCCTATCTAATAAATCTTTTTGTGTCCCTTTTTCACCATATACAATTGGACTTAATATTCTAATTTTTGTTCCTATAGGTTGCCTTAATATTTTATTAGTCATTTCTTCAATACTTTGACTTTTTATAGGTTCATGATGATGAGGACAATGAGGCACACCAATACGTGCAAATAACAATCTTAAATAATCATATATTTCTGTAACTGTTCCAACTGTACTTCTAGGATTATTATTTGTACTCTTTTGATCAATACTAATACTTGGACTAAACCTTCAATACATCTACATCTGGTTTTTCTGTTCCACCTAAAAATTGTCTTGCATAAGCACTTAAAGATTCCACATATCTTCTTTGTCCTTCTGCATAAATTGTATCAAACGCTAAACTACTTTTACCACTTCCTGATACGCCAGTCATAACAATCAATTTATTTTTAGGAAGTTCAATATTAACATTTTTTAAATTATTTTCCCGTGCACCCTTTACAATAATCTTATCCATATATTTCACTCCATCTATCACATTTCACTGCTTATTAGTATACATTAAATACATTTGTTCGTCAATGTTTTTATAAAAAACATTTGTAAAAATACAAATGTTAAAAACGACCATTATTATTTTGAAAAGGATTACTATTTTGGCCAAAGGGTCTTTGCAATGTTGTTGATGATTGATTATTCTGAAACCCCATCTTTCCTCTATTTTCTAATGCCTTCATACCACCTAACTCTCCAGTAGTTCTTTCAGGCATTAAAGTTGACTGTGGTACTAAAGTAGGACTAGGCTCTAGCGAAGTTCCTCTACTTTCCTGCTTTTGTGGAACAAAGACTGGGTTTAAATTTCCCCCACTTGAACTAGAAACGTTATTAGCTTGATAAGTAACAGTAGACATTCTCTCTTGCATTGCTTGTAATGCCTTTTCTTGTTCTTTTTTATCCTGCTCTTGTTTTGCTTCCAAAGCAGCTAATTCATTTCCCTGTTTAATATATTCTTGTCTGGTATCCCAATGATCTTCTTTCACTTTACCCATTCTCCTTTTTCAAAGCAATAATCTTGGTAAGAACAGTTTCTAGAAGAGAATGTATATTTATAGGATTTTGCAGCATGTGTATTTCCTAAATAATTTTTAAATATTTCATTTAATTCCTTCTCATAATCACTTGTTGATAACGTACCAGTAGTTAATACATCTGTCATTAAAGCATCACTATAAATAGTATATTGTTTATTACTATTATTTACTTCTGCAAATCCCATATAATAAGTAACATCAATAATCGTATTATTTGAAGTACCGTTTGCTTCATAAATATATTTCAAATCATAATACAATGTATTTGTAGGTTTAACACCTGTACAATCTCCATAATAAACATACATCTTTGTTTTAGGATTATATACCCAAGTTCCTACATACTCTGTATCTTTATTTGTACTTGGAACAGTAAATGTTGCATGTTCATATTTGGTGTTTGTTGAAAACAAATTATCGATACGGGCTTCTAAATATCTAGAATTAATTGTTTTTTTTGTATCATTAGTAATACAAGCATTTCCTGAGTAGGAACCTTCATAAGGAGCAATAGAACCTGTATATACATGAACAAAAGCATTATATAAAATATCATTATTTGAAAAATCTGACATTGTAAGACTAGATTTCTCATAATAACTAGATTTTTCATATTGGCTATTACGCATTATTGGATATGTAAATGTTGATAATTCTTTACTATCAACAGTAATCTTTTCATACACTGGTCCATTACTTGAAGAATTACTATTAGAAGATTCTGGAACGTCATTCTTTTTACTAATTGATAAAAAATAACGATATGCGTGTGGAAATAGAAAAATAGTAATTGCAATAACAGCTAATGAAACTAGCATTATGACAATAGATCCCTTTGAAACTGGTTCTTCTTCTACAGAATCAGAAGTTCTTTTTTCAACCATTGTTTTTTCTTTCATAGAATCTTTTTTTTGTAGATTTCTATCTTTTCTATTCATGGCATTAATAGTTTTTAATTCATTATCATTATAGCTATCAAAATGAACTTTTGAAGCAGTAGAACTCGTATGTTTTTCAGGATTCTTCTTTTCTTTATTTTCCTTTTTTACTTCTTCTGACTTACTGCTTTTTTCTTTCTTTTCTTCTTCTAATTCAGATAAAATTTCTGCTTTTAATTCCTCTTTTAATCTTTTTCTTAACTCTTCTTCTGTTTCGTTAGAAGTTTCTTTTTTATTCTTTTCTTCCATAATTTCCTCCTATATTAGTGATTTTCTTGTATAAATCTCTACTCCAGGAACCACATAAATGGTTAGATGGTCTTTATTTGTCACTTTCAAAAATCCTAATCCTTTAATTACAACATCTTCTTTTGCAGAAACAAAAATTTCTTTTTTCTCTAAATTCTTAAGTTTTTCATTTTCTTTAAATACTCTTTCAATATTTAAATTATTTGAAAAATAAAGAATAATGTTATTTTCATTTCTACATTCAATTCTTGCATAAATATCTATAAAAATATTTTGTTTATCACGAATCTGATAAGTAATAGGATTAATTGTTTTTTTAGGAACTACCCTTTTTAGTTCATCCCCAGATAATAAGTTTTGCAAATTGCCTTCTTCTAATAACCCAGGAGTATCTATCAGAGTCAACTTATCATCAATACGAATTTCTATTTTTTCTACTGTTGTACTTGGTAACATACTAGTAGTAATATCTGGGATTTCATCTGTATAATCTTCTAAAATTTTATTTATCATAGAAGATTTTCCAGCATTTGTATATCCTATAACATAAACATTATTTTCAATCTTATTACGATAGATGCTTTCCATCAATTCATCAAAATGATAGTTTTTATTAGAACTAATAATAATAGTATCTACAATTTTACTAGATAAATCATGAAAATAGTCCTTTAATTTTTCTTCATAAAGAGATACTGGCAAAAGATCTCTTTTAGTCAAAACAAGTAAAATAGGATTATTTAACACAGTTATCATTTCTTCTAAGTTCTTTGGTATTTGAAACAAATCAATTACTAGAACTACTAAATTATTTTTACTTCCAATTTCTTTTACAATCGAAAAAAAATCTTCACCATCTTTTTCTAACTGTTTATATTCATTATAATTTTTAATGCGAAAGCATCTTTCACAAAATCGATTATCTAAACTTTTTGCATATCCTTCTTTATTACTATCATTTGTTTGCAATAAGACTCCACAACCTCGACAACTATTCATAGTATCTTCCTCTAGTGAATAAATCCTTATTTCGTAATTTTTTCACAATTCGTCGTTCATATTTTCTTTTTAGCCATGCAAACGGAAATTCCCTTTTTGACAGTCTATTAACTAAAACTGTTGTAATTCCAACACCGTTACCACCAGAAATATCATCAATCATAGAATCACCAATAATTGCTACTTCACTAAAGTTATATCCTAAAATTTTAATAACTGATAAAAACTTTTTAGAAGATGGTTTCTGTGCATTAGAACAACTCTCTACCTGTAAAGAATCTGAAAATGGTTTTACACGTGTCTTAGGACTATTAGAAAATATAACAATTTTAAAGCCTTTTTTCTTCAACTCTCTAAATAAGACCTTTACATCATCTGTTGGCAACTTGGCATCTATAGGCGCTATTGTGTTGTCTAAATCAAACAGTAAACATTTAATTCCACGAGATAGTAAAGAGTCATAGTTGATAGTATGTATACTTTTTTGATAAATATCTGGAACATATCTCTCCATAAGCACCCTCCTATACACTATAGTTATTTTATCATACCTATTTATTTTTAGCAATTATTTCAAGTAAAAAAGAAACTATTTAAGTTTCTTCTACAATATTTCCATCATTCAAAAATTTTCCATTGATAGACCATTTTGTCATTTTTTGATATAAATCTATTGCATCATTATCATGTAAAATAGAAGTTTTAAAATCATCTTGTAAAGCTGGTATAAATTGATATTTACTTGTACCATCAAAATTTAATATCCAAGTAAGAATTCCCGATTCCTCTCTCCCATGACTAAAAATAAAATCACCCAAATTATATGCAATTAATTTATCTTTATAAAATTCAACGCCTTGTAAAGCATGTGCATGTGTACCAACCACCATATCTGCACCACTATCAATATATAATTTTCCAGTCTCTTTCTGAACTTCTTGTAATTCATGAGTATCTTCTGTTCCCCAGTGGATTAAAGCTATTACATAATCACTATTTTCTTTTGCTTTTTTTATCTCTTCTGCAAATGGATTTGGATCATAAGCTAAAAAGATACCATGACTTGTTTCTGTTGCACCAGGTGTCAATCGATATTTTTCTGCACGACTAGCATTGATAAAAGCAATTTTATAGCCATTAATAACAAAATAATATGGTTTCTTTGCTTCATCTAAATTTTTTCCTGCACCTATTCTTGGAATACCCGCATCATCTAATGTAGACAAAGTATCTAAAAAAGCAGATTCTCCATAATCATGAACATGGTTATTTGCAAGAGTTACTAAATCAACTCCCATATCTTTATAGATATTTACATTTTCTGGATTAGCTCTAAAAGTATAAGTCTTATTTGGTGTTGGAGTTCCCCTATTACTAAAGGTAAATTCACTATTTACAATCATTAAATCTGTTTCGTTCATATACTTTACAATCTCTTCTGATAAAATTCCATAAATTCCTTTATTTCTACTCTTATAATAAGGCATAATTTCCCAGTCATCTGCTAATGAAACATCTCCTGCAAAGCTTATAGAAACAGAATCTTTTTTACCACTTATTACTGTTACATCTGGGTTATTAGAATAGTTATCTTGATAGAAATCTTGTAATACTAAATAAGAATTACCAGTTAATTCATGCCATAAAGACCTATCATAACTATTTTTTTCTAATGATTCATATAATCTTTCTAATACGCCATTATCGTAATTAGATGACACCCAATTTAAAAATTTTTCATCTACATCAGAATTTTTATAATTTAAAATTAGTTCAATATAGTTCTTCTTGGTTTCTTCTTCCTTCTTTGACAATTTCTTATCATTATTAGAAAATAAAAAAACTATGCCTACTACTAACATGATAAAAACTACTAAAGACATAGCTATTCTATCATAGCGAAGCTTCGATTTCTTCTTTTTTTTAGTCATATTTCTCTCCTTTCTTTATAAGGAAATTATTTACTATTAAAAATATCAATAATTTCTTGACCATGACATTGAACTTTTATTTCTGTCAAAATTTTAGAATTTCTCAAATCTTCCAATGTCTTTGGCTTTAATTCTATTAATTGTTCTAATTCTTTATTTGTAAATACATAATATGCTGGCACATGCATACTTTCAGATTTTTCTTTTCTAAATTTCTTTAAAATAGTTACTAAATCCTGATTTATTTGTTCAAGATTTAATTCTTCATTCTGTTCTACTTTTTCTTCTACTTTCGGCTTTTCTTTCATATCTGTTTGTTCTTCTTCTAGTTTCATTTCAACATCATTATTCTTCTTATATTTATCTGATATACTTTTATACTCTACTATATTAGCCGCTAAAAAACTATTGGCAAGTTCTAACATATTCTTTTTACTAGAAAATAAATCACTATCATATTTTCTCAAATCTTCTTCCATGTATCTAACTAATTGATCTACACGAATAGTATTAGATTTTATTTCCTTTGGAGCATATCTCGTATTTAACAATGATTTTGAATTTGCTAAAACAACTAATGGCTTGTACCATAATTTATCAAAAGATGATTCTCTTAATGCAATCATAAGTTTATTATTTTTCTCCAACCATCTCTTTTTTAAAACATCTTTATGTCTAACTGCCTGGGTATATGGAGAATAGATAGCTTCTTTATATTTATTTTTACCTATTTCATATTCTCTTCTAAATTCACCTTTATTATCAACTGTAATATTACCTATTAAGTTTTTGCACTCTACTAAATAAGTAAATCCTTTGGTAATAATTACATAATCTATTTGAGCAGTTAAATCTCCTTGTTTAATAGTAACATCATGTAATACATACATCCCAATATTGGCATTTTTCAGTTCAAACTCTATTTCTTTTTCTCCTTGAAGACCAATTTCTAACAATTTAATATCCTTTAAAATATTTTTGTTTTTACTATAATTAGGTAATTGTTTTAAATCATTAATTTGTCTTTCTAAATCACTATCTTCCTTTAAGAAAATAGTTTCTCTAAAGGTATCAAACAAACCCATACTATCACCAAATTCATTATACTATAAAAATTTCTCAAAAAAAAGAACTGATTTCGCAGTCTTTTATCCAAAATGAATATTTCCAGTAATAATATCTTTTCCATATTTTAAGAATAAATCTAAAATATTGGCCTTTTTAACCGTTTCTTTTACTGTTAACTCCACTGTTCTTAAGGTTTCTGAATCATTCTTTATAATTAATTTTCCTATTACTTCTCCTTTTTCTATTGCAGAATTTATTTTATCATAAACTATTTCATAAGTTGGTACTATTTTTTCATCCATTTTTTTATAAAGAATACTGACCTCTTCTTTAGGAACAATTTCTACACTTTCTTGCTTTGATTTATCAAGTAATATTTTATCTACAACACTATCTTGTGATAATAACTTTTGAATACCATATTGAGCAAATGCATAATCAAGCATACTACTTACTTCTGAATTTCTAGTAGTACTACTAGGTTCCCCCATTGCTACAGCTATCACTCTCATATTATCTTTTTTCATAGTAGCAGTAAGACAGTATCCAGAATCACCTGTATAACCAGTTTTAAGTCCATCTACGCCTTCTTTAAATCGCACTAATTTATTCGTATTTACTAACCAAGTTTGTCTATCTGTACCTGTTCTAAGATATGTCTCATAGATAGAAGAATACTCTAATATCTTTTCATGACGAACAAGTTCACGAGCAATAAGTGCCATATCATATGCACTAGAATAATGATTTTCATCATCTAATCCATGACTATTTTGAAAATGTGTATCTTTAAGACCTAATTCATTTGCCTTATTGTTCATCATGTTTACAAAATTAGCTTCACTACCACCAATTGCTTCTGCCATTGCAACCACTGCATCATTCCCACTCGCAATCGTTATTCCTTTTAATAAATCATCAACAGACATTTTTTCTCCCTCTTCCAAAAGAATTTGAGAACCACCCATATCTGCTGCATTCTTACTAGCAGTAATCATATCTTCATATTTAATAGACCCATTCTCTAGTGCTTCCATAATTAAAATTAAACTCATCATTTTTGTCATAGAGGCAGGCGCTAATTTTTCGTGGGAATTAAATTCATACAAAACTTCTCCTGTTGATACTTCTATTAAAATCGCACTTTTCGCACTTGGTGCTAGTAAATTCTTTTCTTCTCCATAAACAGGAGTCATTACTACTAAAAAAACAACTAATAAACAGAATATCTTTTTCATTAAACACCTCTAGTACAATGTATGTAATTATTCTTTAAATAAAACTAAAAAAGATAAAGCTAACAACTATATTGCTGTTTTAAAAATTCCCATTTTGTGGTAGAATAACAGTAGAAATAGGAGGAACTTATGACAAAAGTAAAATTAAAGACAAGAAATGTCATTATTGCTGTTGGATGTGTTGTTGTTTTGATAGTAGCAAGTGTTGGTATTTTTAAATGGAAAAAACAATCTGACTATCAAAAAACTTATGAGTATAAATTACAAAAGCTTGGATATTCAGAAGATGATACTGCTTATTTAATCGATAAATTATCAGAAACAGAACTAGATGCAATTTTAACTGAAGAAACTGCCAATGAGAATCTCCCTAAACTTATGAAAGAAACTTACTATTTAAAAAAGAACCATGATAAATATTTAAATTATAGTAAAGAAAACCTTGATAGGTCTTTAACAGATGTAATTGCTATCATTAATGTAGGTGCTGATAAAGATTGGTATACAGATTTTACAAGTACTGATGTTGATAAAGGAATTCTAATGTTAACTAACAAATTTCATCGTTTAGGTGAAGAATACAACCCTGAAGATTTAGAAGAAGTTAAGAACTGGTATGCTTATGGCACTGATCCAAAGCTTAGAAAAGAAGCATATCAACAATTTGTTGCAATGTATAATGCAGCAAAAAAAGATGGACAAGATATCATCATTAATTCTTCTTATCGTGATTATAAATACCAAGAAAAAATATATAATGACTATGTAAATACTATGGGACAAGCAGAAACAGATGCAGTAGCAGCACGTCCTGGATTCTCTGAACACCAAACTGGTTTCACAGTGGATGTTACTACTTATGGAGCAAATGAAGATACTTTTGAAACTACAGAAGAATTTGCTTGGTTGCAAGATAATGCTCATAAATATGGTTTTATTTTAAGATACCCTAAAGGTAAAGAATATATTACAGGCTATAATTACGAATCATGGCACTATCGTTATATTGGTGAAGAAGCTGCTACAGAAGTTCATAATCGCAACATTACTTTTGATGAATATTATGCATACTTTATAGAGGGTGAATAATAAAATGAAAAAAGGAAAAAACAATAAAATAAAAAGCAAAAAAAGGATACTCCTTTTTTTCATTAGCTTTATTCTCGTATGGATAATAATTGGAAGCTACCTACTCTTCTCCCAAAATACAGAAGAAAAATTAAAAAAGAAAGGATATTCTACTAACGAAATATTTGAAATAAAAAATATTTTAAAAGATAAAAATGTAGATATTCTTCTAAAGTATAACTATCATGAAAATATTCTTCATATACTTAAAGAGGAAGAATTCTTTGAAGATAATTTAAAAAAATACTTAGAGTTTTTCTTCCAATATAAAACAGCAGATACTTATGATATTGTCTTCCTAGTAAATCATGGTAAAGAAAATATCACTTACAATCCAGATATTCATGATATATTAAAATCTAAAAATTTTAAAGAAGAAAATCTAGATAGATATCTTAGTTATTATGAAGAATATGAAATTAAAGGAGATTATGTAGTGGTTGCTGTTAACCAAAATTTAGATGAGGAGGATATTTTAGTGGATGATGCTATTTTCCTTTTTATGGAAAAAGAATATGCACTAACAAGAAATCTAGATCGTTATAAAGACTATTATGAAACTCATAAAGATTTAGAAATTGACGAAATAATTACTAGAGTAAATAGTAATCTTGATAAAACATTCTATCAAGATATTGTTCCTTCAGATTTAAATAAAGAAAATCTGTTAATTGTTAATAAATTCTATTATTTAAATAAAGACTATGTACCAGATAATTTAGTAACAATTAGTTCTGTATATGGTAGAGGTGAAATAAAAGAAGAAGCTTATAATGCATTTATTAAAATGTATAATGATGCAGCTAAGAAAGGATTATATCCTTACATTTCTTCTCCCTATCGTTCTTATACTAGACAAAATACTTTATATACCAATTATGTAAATGTTGATGGAGTAAAAAATGCTGATACCTACTCTGCTAGACCAGGTTATTCTGAACATCAAACAGGTTTAGCTATGGATCTTGGAACTGCTTCTAATAATAATATTGGAGATTTTGAAAATTCTAAAGAATTTAAATGGGTCAAAGATAATGCTCATAAATATGGTTTTATTTTAAGGTATCCTAAAGGTAAAGAATATATAACAGGTTATATGTATGAACCATGGCATTATCGTTATGTAGGAGAAGAAGCTGCTAGATATATTTATGAACACAATATTACTTATGAAGAATACTACGAATATTTTATAAAATAAAGAAGATTCAATGAATCTTCTTTTCTATTACTTTATGAATATCTATTTCATGAGGTACAAAGTCAATAATATAAGAATCTAAATTATCAATTAATGATTCTATTAAATTATTTCTACTACTTCTATAACTAGAAATGCTTTCTTGTAACTCTTTAATTGCTTTATCTATCTCTTCTAATAACGTTTGGTTAGATTCTAATGCCCTTAAATTTTTTTCTCTATCTTTCTGAAGTTCAGATTTATTCTTTTCTAAATTTTCTAAATCAACATCAATATTTCCATGATAAGTACTAACTAAATTTCTATATTCTCTACTCACATTTTTATATTCTACTAACCCAAGCAAAGAACTAATAGTTAAAAAACTAGATAGTAGTTTTAAAAGAGGTAAAAGATGTAATCCTGTACTCAAAAAAGAAAGAACTAAAGTAATTGACATAAACCCAATTCCACATTTAATTCCAAAAAAAATTGCCCTCTTTATAAATTCTCTTGTACAACTTTTCTTATTTTGCAAATAATATTTTATTCTTCTATATTTTTCTAATTTTTGATTGATAATCGCTTCCTCTTTATCATGTCTATTTATCTTTTGTTTATTCCTTTGATTAGAATTTTCTATTTCTATTCTTTTCTGCTCTAATAATTTAACTTTCTCTTCTTCTTTCTCTATTGCCTCTAAATATTTATCCATAAATCACCTAAATATCTATATAATACAGTTTTTCACCATTCCTTAAATCTTCTAAATAATAAGCTCCAAATTTTTCATAATAATTTATTAAATCTGTTTTTAAATATATTCTTTTATAATTTAAGCTTCTTGCTTCTTTTATAATTGCTTGATTTAAAATTTTAGAATATCCTTTTTTTCTATAATTTTCTTTCACATACATCGTTGCATACCAAGGACTTAAATCCATTCTCTCTTCACCATCTTCTTTAAATAGTGAAATAAAACCAATTAAGTTATCATTATCTAATAACAATAATACTGATATTATTTTAGAATTATTACCACTCAAATAGTCATTAACTTTTTTATTAATTTTATTATTAAATTCTTCTAAAGAAGTAGTCTTCCCCCATTCTTTACTACAACATTCAAAATATTCTTTTACAAATTTCTTTTTATCATTCAAATTATATATCTTCATATAATTATTATAACACAAAACAAAAAAGCACAATGTGCTTTTTACTTAATTCATAAATCCTGAACATTTTCCACAATCATTATTGATTACTTGATTTTCTTCTGAACAAGTATATCTTGGTGTATAAGTATGATTATAAACATGTTTGTTTACTACATGAGTATGAATTGGACAGATATGTGGCACTTCATGATAATACATCTTTTCTACACACTTATTGATAACTGGTTCTACTACTTGTTCAGATATTTGTCTTTGGCAACAATTACGTCCAGGCATATTATTCATGTTCATATTCATATTTTTGTTGCAACAATTTTGATTAAACATATTATTTTCCCCCTTGTCTAATCTATCTTATGTAGAAAATAAAAAAAGGAATAAACAAATTCCTAGGAAATAAAAAAATACCTAAAAAGGCATTTTTCCATTTTTCACCTGTTTCATCATAACTTTCATCTGATCAAACTGTTTTAATAATCTATTTACTTCCTCTACTGATCTTCCTGAGCCACTAGCAATTCTTTGTTTACGAGTTGCTTTTAAACAATCTGGATGTCTCCTTTCATATGGAGTCATAGAAAGTACAATTGCTTCAATATGGGCCATATCTTTAGGATTAATTTTAACATCTCTAGCTTCTTTAGGTAAACCTGGAATCATTTTAATTAAATTTTCTAGAGGTCCTAATTTCTTAATTTGTTTCATTGTACTTAAGAAATCTTCTAAATCAAATTTTCCTTCTTGCATTCTTTTCGCTGATTTCATTGCTTCATCTTGATCAATTACTTCTTCCGCTTTTTCTATCATGGTCATTATATCTCCCATGCCAAGAATACGAGTTGCCATTCTATCTGGGTAGAACTCATCTAATCCATCCATTTTTTCACTAATACCAATAAACTTGATTGGTACATTTGTTAAATGTCTAATAGAAAGAGCTGCTCCACCTCTAGTATCACCATCTAACTTTGTTAATACAGCTCCCGTTAAGGATAATCTTTCATTAAATCCTTCAATTACATTAATTGCATCTTGTCCTGTCATACTATCAACAACAAGCATTACTTCATGAGGATTTACCTCTTTTTGGATATTGTCTAATTCTACCATTAATTCTTCATCGATGTGCAAACGCCCTGCTGTATCGATTAAAACATAATTATAATGATTTTCTTTTGCATACTCAATCGCATGTTTTGAAATCTCTACTGGATCTCCTTTTCCTTCAGAATATACATCAATATTTAATTCTTTACCAATCTGTTTTAACTGATCGATAGCAGCTGGTCTATAAACATCACAAGCTACTAATAAAGGATTTTTCTTATATTTCTTACGAAGCATACGAGCAAGTTTACCAATAGTCGTTGTTTTACCACTACCTTGTAAACCAACAAGCATTAAGATAGTAGGATTTCCTGTTGTACAGATATCTGCTTTTTCTCCACCTAATAATTCTACTAATTCGTCTTTTAAAATTTTGACAAACATCTCACCAGGTTTTAAAGATTTTGCTACTTCTTCCCCTAATGCTTTTTCTTTTACATTATTGATAAACTCTTTTACTACTTTATAGTTAACGTCAGCTTCCAATAAAGCAAGACGTATTTCTCTTGTTACCTCACTAATATTATCTTCTGAGATTTTTCCGTAACCTTTAATTTTATTAACAGCATTTTGTAATCTATCTCCTAAGCTTTCAAACATTTTCATCACCTAGAAACTATTATATCATGAATTTGTATAGTTTTTCCATAAATTTCCCACAATAATACTAGGGTGATATTATTACTTGGCTACTCATATTTATTTTAAAAATTATTGAAAATGCTCTAGCGACTCTCAGAATTATTGTCATTGCAAATGGAAAAAAAGGATTAGGCGCCACTTTAAATTTTCTAATGGCTCTTACTTGGATCTTTTCTACTTCTTTAGTATTAGAGAATATCAAAGAAAGTTTCATCAACGTTCTTTCTTTTTGTCTAGGAACTTTTGTAGGCTCTTATATAGGATCTATCATCGAAGAAAAACTAGCCCTTGGAAGTAATATGATTATTAGTATCACAAATAAAGAAAAAGAAAGTATTGCAAATAAAATTAGAGAGCTATCCTATTCTGTTATTGAACTAGATGGAAAAGATTCTTTAGATGAAAGAAACATTTTATTAATTCCTACTACTAGAAAAAAGAAAAGAAAGCTAATTCATTTTATTAAACGCATCGATAAAAAAGCAATCATCATTGTAGATAACGCTTATTCTGATACTAACTTATAAGCTTTATCTGTAATAATATACATATTAGTGTAAAGTGATTTTAAATCACTTTTTTTATTAATCGTCCATACAAATTTCTTTTTTTCACTTGAAATATCAGGAAATGCTCCTTTTGAAACAGATAAGAAATGAATGTCAGAATAATTTTTATTTTTGTTGATAATGTCACTAATTAGTAAACCAACTGGAAATTTGCACATATTTGTCGATAACTTTACTAGTCCATAACAGAAACTACATAGATAAATGTTTAAATTTTCATAAGTTATGCACATTTTTCTCAAAACTTCTACTTCTTCATGATAATCACCTATCTCTTTTTTTATATCCAATAGTATAATCTTATCACTTTTTACACTATCCAAAAAATCAGTTAAGGAAGATAAATGATATGGTTTATCTATTGTCCCAAAATTTATTCTTTGTAAATCCTCTAATGTTTCACTTGCAATAAATCTTCTATTAAGGCCTAATTCTACAATAGAAGTATTATGATAAATAATAAACTTTTTATCTTTTGTCATCCTAATATCTAATTCTACTCCATCAATATATTCTTGTTTTAAACACCAAAGCAAAGCTTCTTTGGTATTTTCTTTATAATCATGATTATCATTTCCACGATGTGCGATAAATCTCATAGTATCACCAGTTAAGTATATGAAAAAAAAAGATATTTCTATCTTTTTTTAGTGTGTCCATCTACCAACCACATCAGCATTACTACTATATGGTTCTGGATTTGGAAGTGGCATCCTTACAATCATTGGTATCTTAAGTGCACGACCAAATGCAACACAAGTACCTGGCTGTAAGCTTTTTTGCTTCTCCATAATTTCTGCACTCATATTCGGCAACATTTGTCTAATATATTCAAGATCCTTTGGATGGGTCATCTTAAATATTAAGAAGTTTGTCAACTGAGAAATAACGGTTTCTGATAATTCTACTGGTCTTTGTGATATTAGAATTAAAAGCAAACCAAACTTACGACCCTCTTTTGCGATTCTTTCAAAGATATTATATCCAAGTAAGAAATTATCTGTATCGTTTTGTACATAACGGTGAGACTCTTCTAAAACAATATGGAATGGAATAGATGCTCTTTCATTTAATCTTTTTGTAAAATCAAATAGTAATTTAGAATAGATCTTAACGATTGTTTTAGCTACTCTATCATCTGCATCCTCCAAGTTAAAGTTAACAAGTTGAGCCTTTTTTCCATTTTTTGTAACTAGTGATGCTACATAATTTTCCATATTAATATATTGTGGATAAGAGAAGAATTCTTTTGCCTCCCCAATTGCTAAAGAATGAAGTCTAACTTTTAAAGTGATAGCTTCATTATATAATCTCTCATTTCTAAGTAAACCTTCTGAAATAAGAGTAAATTGTAATGCTTTTTCCATATCATCTAATGTAAAGAAATGATCTGGAGTTGGTTCATATTTTTCTAGGTTTTCATCAATAAATGATGTAATATATTGCGTAATTAAAACACTCTCTGTAAATTGCCCAGACGTATCAATTAAGAAGCATTCTCTGAACTTTCTTACATATCCTAAACCTTGAACAGGAGCCTCTAAATTAAATTGCTCTGTTGAACAACTTGCTAAAATAGAAAATATATCATTTCTTTTACTAGCTGAAGTTTGATTTGTGTACATAATGTCCATAATCGCTTTTGCAATTAAATGGTTTTTATAACGAGTACTGATATCTCCTTCTGTTGCAAATACTCGTACTAATTTAAGCATTCTTTCAATAATTGGTAACTGTGAATGTCTCTCAGCATTTAAAAGTAGTGCAAAATCATCTAAATTTAAAAGCCATAATGGTATTCTTAACATTTCTCCATCTTCATTTAATTGAGCCTTATTTGTTGTATAAAATTTAAAGTTATAATTTGGATTAATCTGATTAATATTTCTAAAAGCATTATGATATTCTCCATAAGCATCAAATATCATAAAATTAGACTTATATGGGACAAATTCTGGATTATAAAAGATACTTTGAATAAATCTTGCTACTCCATAAGATTTACCACTACCTGTATTACCAAATATTGCCATATGGTTACTACATAAGTCGTTGATATCTACCATAACAGGCATATCTTCATAAAGAGGACTCATTCCAAGGAGTAGTGAACCTTCACCTTTTTCTCCCATAATTATCTTTAACTCTGATGGCTCAATAATTCTAGTAGTTGCTGTTAGATTAGGTTTTCTTAAAACACCTCCAATGAATTTACCATCTGCAAGTTCCCCTAAAAAACGAATCTTGATTACTTCATCAGAAACATCTTCTACTTCTCCTAAAATCTTTTTTTCTTCATCTTCAAAAACAACATGCATATTCATTAAGTTCATAATAACTGGAGCATCTTTTGGCACAGAGACATGTGCAACATTATCACTAATATACACTATTTTTCCAAACATAATTTTTCACCCTTCTTATAATATTTCTAATATTTGCTTTAATATTGTTTCATCTTTGATACATTCTTTTATTTTTTCTGTTTTTTGATAAAACTCTAACTTTTCTTCGTAATATTTTAATTTTTCAGCTATTGTCATTAAAGTTTTATGAACCGCATTCTTACTAATATTATTCATATCTGCTATCTCTTGCAAGGTTAAATTTTCAAAATAGTAAGATTCAAAAAATTCTTTCTGCTTTTCTGTAAGTAATTCTCCATAGTAATCATATAAAATATTTAAATAAATGGTCTCATTAATCATACTAGCTCCCATATGCAAGAAACTAGTGTAATAAATCCAAATACTATATAAAGAATAGCAATTTTCTTTTTATTTGATAATTTAAAATGATTCCATGCCATTGTAAATAGAGCAAGTGATAGCATAGCATATAAAAGAGGCATTAATTCTTTTATAAACAAGCTAGCTACTCCAGATATCAAAACACCAATTACAAATACAATTTGTAATGTAATACTAATTGGCTGTCTTTTTGGTTTTAACTCAATAACTTCTACACTATTCATAGTTACCTCACTTACATATCTTTAAATAATCCATAGATGTATTTTTCAATATCAAAGGTTCTTAAATCCTTAGCTTGTTCGCCCATACCTACAAATTTAACAGGAATCCCTAATGATTCTTTAATTGCTAATACAATCCCGCCTTTAGCTGTTCCATCTAATTTTGTAAGTACAATTCCTGTAATATTGGTAATCTTTTGAAACTCTTTTGCTTGACTAATTCCATTTTGACCAGTTGTCGCATCTACCACCAATAAAGTCTCATGTGGTGCCTCTGGTATAATCCTACCAATTACTTTATTCATCTTTTCTAATTCATTCATAAGATTAGATTTGTTTTGAAGCCTACCTGCTGTGTCAATTAAAACAACATCATATTCTTCATTTTTTGCTCTTGTTACTCCATCAAAAATAACACTTGCTGGATCCGCATTTTCTTTATAAATAACAGGACAATTAGTACGTTCTCCCCACTCTATAATTTGCTCAACAGCACCTGCTCTAAAAGTATCACCCGCTACTAATAATACTTTTTTCCCTTCTTCTTTTAATTTATGGGCAATTTTACCAATAGTGGTTGTTTTACCAACACCATTAACACCAACAAATAAAACCACTGTTGGTCCAGATTCTGCATAATTAATTTTATTTACCATGATAGAATTATCTACATAGATAATAAACATTTCATCAACAATAATTTCTCTTAAATCCTCACTATTTTCAATATTTTCTTTTTTTACTCTCTTCTTTAGTTTATCAATAAACTCCATTACAGTATTAACACCAATATCTGCCATAATTAGTATTTCTTCTAATTCTTCAAAATACTCTGGACTTACTTTTTTATATTTAGAATTTAAAAGGCTTATTTTAGAAACAAACTCTTTTCTTGTTTTCTCTAATCCTTTGTCATAAACTTCTACTTCTTCTTTTACTTCTTTATTTGTACTAAAGATACTTTTAAATTTGTCAAATAATCCCATGCTGATTCCTCCTTATAATGTTTCAATACCATTTTATCATAAAAAGATATAAAAAGAAAAGAACATTTTGTTCTTTCCATTAGTCTTTTACAATAATTTGTACTACTACATATCCATCATTATAATATGATTGATAATCTTCTAATTGTGGATTCAAAGTAATCGTATATTTGCCAAAGGTTTTATTTTCCACTTTTTTATATTGAGTTTGAAAATTATTTAGTTCAGTTTCACCATAAGTTTTCTTTATAAAAGATAAAATTGATTGATAACTTTTATCAGTAAATTCGTTCTTCTCAGCAACTAAAATAGTAGTTTCATTTGTTATTGAGCTCATCTTAAAATAATAATGCATCATTCCGACATGCCCATTTAGAGATCCACTTTTATATTCTAAAATATCATCTATAAAGTCTAAGTCATCTTCTGTAATATATCTATCACTTAAATCTGGTAAAACTATTTTTTTACTTAAATCAATTTTACATTCTATACTTGTTTGTGTACTGCTAATTTCATAACCATTTTCTTCTAATTTGCCAACAGGATCACCGCTGAAAACAGTAGATGCATCATTCTCCGAAATACCATCTTTTGTCGCTTTTGCTGTTAAAACCAATACACTCATCATAGTAGTTGACATTACTTCATTTGTATCACCAGTTGCCTTAAATGTCAAAATATTCTCTTCCAAAATTCCCTCTATTTTTGTTTCTGTTGGACCACCACCAGCTAGTTTTTCAGAAAGATTAACCGTAATAACAAATTTCTTTCCTTCAACAGAGCTTTCTATTGAGTATCCATCTATTTCATTATATTTTTTTATAGAACTTAAATTATTAAATGACTGACTAAGTTCTTCTAATGTCATAACATTTCCAGAAACATTCTGATTTGTATTTGAATTTTTAACATCTCCATTATTAGAACTTGTATTACTAGTACTATTAGAATTAATATCCTTATCTTTATCCTTAAAGCAGAAGAAATATATCCCTACTGCAATCATCGCAATTAATAAAATCATTACAATAACAATTACTATTTTAGAACCACTTTTTTTCTTTTCTGGTTCTGGTACACCACTAGGAACTGCAGTTGCATTTATTATTGGAGTATTAACTCCTGTTGGTAGAACTGGCGTTTGTGGTGGTGTCATTGGTGTTACTGCTGATACAGAACTAGTAGAATTTCCTTGCGATATTGGTGAATTTATAACTGGCGTACTAGAAGAGACTGGCACAGTTGAATTTAATGTAGAGTTGTCTGGTATAGCTGAAGTTCCTTGTGATGAAACTTCTAATTCTTTATTTTCATTATTCATATTTATACTCCTTTATTTTCTATATTTATGATACTATTTTTTTCTATAATAATCAATAAAAAAAGACTTTAAAATAAAGTCTTTTTGCATCTTATGCTATTTTTTGATACTGTTTTTCCTTTTTATTTGTTATTTTTTCTACTGGCTTTAATATTACTATATTCTTAGATGGTATGTGATAAGAAAACTCTATAGACAAAAATTCACTAGCTAAATCATAAAAAGTATCATACTCTTCCATTTTACAAGCAATTGTTTCTTCATCTTGTTTCTCTATTGTAAAGCCATAAAATCGTCCCTGCAATAAAAAATAATAATCTGCCATATTTTCAATAGAAAAAAGTTCTTTAGCAATTTCTCTATTATGTTTTGAATATTCACTTTTCTTTATCCAATTAGGATTACTAGACATACAAGAGTAAAAGGCAAATATTATTCTTAAAGTATCATCCATTTCAAAAAATCTGGAATGTTTATTCTTCATATTTACCTCCTATATCAGCGCTTTTATAATAGTATATTTTTATATATAAGTCAAGCCAAACTAGACAAATGATAGAAAAAAAGGTATAATGGTATAGTTGAATTTGAGAAAAAAAGAAAGGAGAGAAAGTTTTGAAATTTTTTGATGGCGGAGATACAAAAATATTCGCATTAGGTGGACTCGGAGAAGTTGGTAAAAATATGTACTGCATCATGACTGGTAATGAAATTATCATAACTGATGTAGGTATTACCTTTCCTTCCAATGAGTTACCTGGAATAGATTATATTATTCCAGATTTTACATTTTTAAAGAAAAATGAAAAAAAGATAAAAGCACTTTTTATTACGCACGGGCATGAAGATCATATAGGAGGTATCCCCTATTTACTTCAATCATTAGAGATTCCAGCAATCTATGCGCCTAATCAGGCAGCTGGACTTATTCGTAAAAAATTAGAAGATAGAGAAATCAAATATGATCGTGTATATGTATATACAGAAAAAACGAAAATAAAATTTAAGAGTATGAGTGTTGAGTTCTTCAGAACCACTCACTCTATTCCTGATTCACATGGCATTGTCGTTAATACTCCTAATGGAACAATCGTTACAACTGGAGACTTCAAATTTGACTTAACACCAATTGGACCTATGGCTAACCTACAGAAAATGGCTAGCATTGGAGAAAAAGGTGTTACATTATTACTTAGTGACAGTACAAATGCCCTTCATGAGGGATTTAGTGTAAGTGAATCAAAAGTAGATGAAGCTTTATCTGAAATATTCTTAGAGCATCATGGTAGAATTATTATTGCCACATTTGCTTCCAATATTTATCGTTTAAAACATATTGTAGACACTTGTAAAAGAAATAATAGAAAAATTGCTATATTTGGGCGTAGTATGGAAAATAATATTGAGATATCTTTAAAAGAAGGATATATCAAACATAGAGAAATATTTGTTACCCCAGAAGAAGCCAATCAATTAGAACCTAATAAAGTATGTCTTCTTTGTACAGGAACACAAGGAGAACCATTAGCCGCTTTATCTAGAATTGCTAATGGAAGTCACAGACAGATAAAATTGCAACCTGATGATTTAGTTGTACTTAGTTCTTCTGCAATTCCAGGAAACGCTTTAAGTATTTCTAAAACAATTAACAAATTATATCTGCAAGGTGTTAAAGTATGTACAAATACATCTTTAAGTGAAGTTCATACTTCTGGACATGGTAATCAAGAAGAACTAAAATTAATGTTAAGATTATTTATGCCTAAATATTTTATGCCATTTCATGGGGAATATAGAATGCTTAAAACTCATGCAGATTTAGCTATTGAATGTGATATTCCAAAAGAAAATACATTTGTTTTAAGTAATGGTGATGTACTTTCTATGTATAAGGGAAAAATTACTAAAGATGGTACTGTTCCTGCTGGAGATGTCTATATTGATGGAAACAGAATTGGTGAAATAGGTTCAGCTGTTATGAAAGATAGAAAGATTATGTCTAGTGATGGAATTGTAGTCGTAATTGCTAATATTGATACTAACAAAAATAAATTACTTGGAAATCCAAATATTACAACAAGAGGTTTTGTATTAATACAGGAAAATTTAGATTTAATCAAAGAACTAGAAGCATTAAGTACAAAAGCAATCCATTCTAAGATAAACACACATGTTAATTATAGTGAAATAAAAAGTGAAATTACAAATCAATTATCAACATATATTTATGAAAAAACAGGAAGAAATCCAATTATCTTACCTGTCATCATGGATATTAAAAAGTAACACTAAGTGTTACTTTTTTGTTCTCCTATAACAACTAATTGTTCTTTATTCCCATAACAAGTAATTAACGTAATTGCTTTTTTATTAGAGTCCCTAACAATTTCAACTTCACCTGTTTTATAAACTTTATACATATCTACTATTTTATAAATAAATTCTTTATTATTATAATTAAGAATAATAATATCTCCCAATTTTAATCTATAAAGATTTTTAAAATAAGCAACTTCACCAAAACCACTATGTCCAACAATAACAACATTTCCCTTTTCTTCATAGGGATAATCACTTGATTGCAAGAATATTAATCTTTCATCCAAATTACTTCTGTCATCATCTTTATCATATAAATATTGTTCCAACGAAATAGCAGGTATTGTTAATTTTGCAATAGTTTTTTCTTGTTTTTCAACTAATGGAATATCTAGTTTAGGCAATGAAAAAGGATTATTAATTTGAATTCCCAAAATAATAGAAAATATAGTACTTATAACCTTTATAAATTTAAATACCATAAATAATTTTTAGAACCTTTTCAAAAGTTTTAAACCATAATAATGGTGAAAATAATCCTGTATCTGGTACATTTTTTATAATCTCTTTATTATATAATTTAATATTTTCTTCAAAATCTTCATTTACCAAAATTTCTAAATCTTTAACATTTTGATAACCTTCTTTTCCTTTTACCTGATGAATCCTATAATTACCATATGGTAATTTAAAATGCGCTAATCCATATGAATCTGTAGTCAATGTTAAAACTAAAGTATCATCTTGATAAATTTCAAAAATAGCATCACTTTCTAATTTATAAGTACCACTACCATACCATTTTTGAATAGTAATTTCCTTTTCTATTTGTTCTTCATATACTTCTATTGCTAGTTCTTCTCTATCAACTGATATAGTATATATATTTTCATCAATTAAATAGCCACTACTTGCTTCTAATTCCTTAATTGTATAAATGCCATATTCTAATAAAGAACTAGTAGCATGTCCTTCTTCATCTGTTTCTAGAATTTCTACTAATAATCCATCTTTATAAATTCCATATTTAGCACCTTTCAAATTATTATCTTTTGATATAAAAACACCTTCTAAATTTTTCTTTTCTAAATTAATTTTCCCTTTTAAAAATTCTATGTCAAAAGACATATTCATATGTGATAAAAGTCCTGGATGATATACATTTTGACCATTATTATGATAATAGAAAACATCTACACCAAATACCCCCACATTATCTGGAAGCTCAAATGAAAACTTATCATCAAGTAACATAATAGAATTTTTTAAAATCTCACTTCTATTCTTCCAACTCTCCCAGTCAGTAATATTTTTAAAAGTTAGTTTTTTTTGATTTATTTTTTTTAAATCTTGATATTCTTGAATTAACTGTTCTATTTCTTCTATTTCAGACTGATAAGCATTTATTTTTTTACCATTCTTGCCATCAGCGAAATAGATATTCACATCCTTTGCTACAGTCTTCCATATTAAATATTGTGTTATTCCATACCATTTTTTATCTTCATGTCCTGGATATAAATAGCCAAAATAAGCTAAATTAGAAATTCGCTCCCAATCTGTATCACTAATATTAAATACTTTATGATTATTATAATAAGCAGTATAATCATCTTTTTGATTTAATAGCACAAAAGGTTGCAAACAATAAACAAAAGAATCATCACTTTTTCTCCTAAGTACATATGGGTTACTTGATTTTATAGTGTCTCCAGAAATTCTAGTAATCCACATATCTTCTATCTTTTCTTCTGTATAATAAAACTGTACATCATCCTTTGCATAAACATTTTCAATAAAAAAAAGAAATAAAAACAGTAACAATAATTTTTTCATAGTAATTCCTCCTCTACTATGATTATTATTGTTTTATCTCTTATTTCCTTTTTATTTTTCACTTTTTGTAATTTTCTTCTTATTTTTCTTCTTACACTTTCTAACTAAATTTACAATTACAATACCAATATATTGGAAAAATAGAATAATACATGTAATAAAAACAGCATCTAGCCAAGCTGGAGTATAATCCAAATTTCCTTGTGATGTAATTCCATATAATTCAATAATCATAAATTTCTTTATAAATAAAAGTATTAAAAGATAAATAAAGAAAAAACCAAACATAATTTGTTTATCCCTAAATTTATTCATTCCATATATACCAATTGTTGGTAAAACAGTAAAAATTACAAATGCTGTCATCCATATAAATGGTTTTACATCAAAAATAACTTTTGGTATTAAAAAGAATAGTAGTAAGAATACAATAACATCCAGAATTATTACATATCTATATTCTTTTAATTTTCCTAATAAATAATTTCCAAGAATAATTGCTTTTTCACGAATTATACTATCTTTTGTCTCTACTTCTGTTTTTTCTTTTTTTAAATCTTTTTTAGAATCCTTCTTATCTTCCTTTTTAGAGTTAGATTTCTTTAAATTTTCTTCTTTCTTAATCTCCTCTTTTTTTTCTGGACTCTTTTTTTCTTTAGTAGAAGTCTCCTTTTTTTCTTTTACAACTTCTTTTTTTTCAGTTGCTTTTTCTACTTTCGTTTCTTTTTTTTCTGGATTCTTCTTTTCTTTAATATCTTTTTCGTTATCCTTACTCATACTATCACCTACTATTATCTTATCATACTTTTTTCAAAAAGTAATCAAAAAAGGCAAAAATAGCACAAAAAAAGATGCATACTATTTTTTTATGCATCTTTCGTTAATAAAAGTTCTTATTTACAGCTATAACCATTTCCACTTTTTTCAAGATTAGACTTTATTTCTTCATAAGTTCTTGCTTGAGCTAAAAATTCTTCTTTTGTTTCTTCATCTAGATTAGAAAAATCCATAGTAACAGTTACAAGAACATTTTTACCTTTTAACTTTGAATCATAAGTTACTCCATCCATTTTAGAATAAGTACTACCCATAACAATATCAAGGTCCTTTTTTCCTTCCTCTGCTTCCTCTTTAGAATCTGTCTTAAAAGTCATTTTAAAAGTGGCTGTACTTACTTCATCATTTTTAAATTTAAAAGTTGCTTCAACTGTTTCATCTACTTCTGATGCAGTACAAACTAGTTTCTTATCACCACAACCTGTTACAAATAACAAAGTAACTACTAATATAACAAAATATTTTTTCATTTACTTATCTCTTTCTTCTTATTTTATTACAATATTTACTAATTTTTTAGGGATAACAATCATCTTTACTACTTCATGACCATCTAAGTAAGTTTTAACATTTTCAATAGACTGTGCATGTGCTTTCATCTCTTCTTCTGTCGAACTTGTTGAAACTGTAATTTTACCTCTTACTTTTCCATTTACTTGAACAACCATCTCATAACTATCTTCTACAGTCTTAGCTTCATCATAAGTTGGCCAAGGAGAGATTGCTAACATCTCACCTAACTGACAATTTTCATTAATTTCTTCTGTAATATGAGGCGCAATTGGATTTAATAAATGAATTAAAACACGTAAATCATCTTTAGTAATAGATTCTTCTTTTTCAATTTCATTTAAGAAAATCATAAGAGCTGATACAGCAGTATTATATTTTAAACTAGTTAAATCATTTGTAACTTTTTTTATTGTTTGATGTACTAAAGTCTCTTTTGTATATCCAGATTTATCATTTAATTTATCCTGTAATCTCCAAATACGATCTAAGAACTTTTTACATCCTTTAAGTCCATTGGTTGACCAAGAAGCTTCATGTTCATAATCACCAATAAACATTTCATAAGTACGTAGTGCATCTGCTCCCATTTCTTGTACAATATCATCTGGATTAATAACATTTCCTTTTGATTTACTCATCTTCTCACCATTAGATCCTAAAATCATACCATGGCTAACACGAGTCCATATCATTTCTTTACTTGGTACAAGCCCAATATTATATAAGAATTGTACCCAGAATCTAGCATATAGTAAATGTCTTGCAGTATGTTCCATACCACCATTATACCAATCTACACGTTTCCAATATTTCATAGCATCCATACCAGTAAACGCTTCTGGATTATGTGGATCCATAAATCTTAAGAAATACCAACTAGATCCTGCCCAGTTAGGCATTGTATCAGTCTCACGTCTAGCAGCTCCTCCACAACATGGACAAGTAGTATTTACCCACTCTGTAATATTGGCAAGTGGACTTTCTCCATTCTCTGTTGGTTCATATTCTGCTACATCAGGTAACAATAATGGTAAATCCTCTTCCTTCATTGGAACCCAACCACATTTTGGACAATCTACCATTGGAATTGGTTCTCCCCAGAATCTTTGTCTTGAGAAAATCCAGTCTCTCATCTTGTAGTTTACTTTCTTTTCTCCAACTTTTTTCTCTTCTAACCAAGCAATCATCTTATCAATAGCTTCTTGTTTATTCATTCCATCTAATTGTTCTGAATTAACATGAACACCATCTTCTGATAATGCACCTTCACCAAATAAAGCACGTGTGGCATCATATTTATGAGCTTCACTAGTTAATGTTTCTATTAATTTATCTTTATCTATCCACATTACATCAGCTAGATTGCTTTCTTCTTCTGCTCATTAACTTGTCTTAAACTATTTAATTTACCAACAATAGTATGACAAGTAATATGACGATTAACATCTTTATGAGCAGCATAGAAATTATCATAATAAATAAATTCCATTTCTTTATCAATCTACTAATATCAGTATATCCAGTTTCTTCAACTACTTCACGAATAGCAGCTTCAATTGGAGTTTCATCTCCTTCAATACCACCCATTACAAAGTTAATCCAATTAAACTTCTTATTATGTACACATAAATACTTATCTTCTGTTGGATGTTTGATTACAGCATTAACAACTCTTCTTTCAGTCATTTCTTTATCAGGACGAATCGTCAGAATCACCAGTTACCAACAAAATTCTTAGCAATAACTTGAATAATAGGAATATTAAATTTTTTAGCAAATTCATAATCTCTATCATCATGAGCAGGAACTGCCATAATAGCACCTGTTCCATAACTTGCTAAAACATAATCACTAATATAAATTGGAATCTTTACTCCATTAACAGGATTAATTGCATAAGCTCCAGTAAATACACCAGTTTTATCCTTATTAAGTTCTGTTCTTTCCATATCATTCTTTAAAGCACAGGCTTTCTTATATTCTTCTACTTCTGCCTTTTTATCAGGTGTAGTTATTTCATCAACAAATTCATGTTCTGGTGCTAAAACACAATAAGTTGCTCCAAATAAAGTATCACTCTTGTTGTAAATACAGTAAATGATTCATCATGTCCATCAACTTTAAAATTAACATGAGCTCCAACACTCTTACCAATCCAATTTATTTGTCCTAATTTTACTTTCTCAGCAAAATGTGTATCTTCTAATCCTGTAAGTAAGTCCTCTGCATAATCACTCATTCGAAGCATCCACTGTGACTCTTCTCTTTTTGAACAACTGGTGAACCACATCTTTCACATACTCCACCTGCTGCATCTTCATTAGAAAGAACGGATTTACAAGTTGGGCACCAATTTACTGGAATCGTATCTTTATAAGCCATTCCATGTTTATAAAATTGTAAGAATTGCCATTGCGTCCATTTATAATATTCTGGATCAGTAGTCGAAAACTCTCGACTCCAATCAAATGAAAAACCAAGTTTTTGCATCTGTCCTTTAAATGTTTTAATATTTTCTTTACAGCCTCTTTTGGATGAATATGATTTCTTATTGCATATCTGTTCTGCTGGTGCTCCAAAAGCATCCCATCCCATTGGATAAAGTACATTCATTCCTTGCATTCTTTTCATACGTGCTAAAGCATCCTGGGCTGTATAACTTCTTACATGCCCTACGTGTAATCCTGAGCCAGATGGATATGGGAACTCTACTAGTACATAGTATGGATCTTTCTCACTTCCATTTTTTGCTTCAAATGTTTTATTATCTTCCCAATATTTTTGCCATTTTTCTTCTATTTTCTTAAAATCATAATGCATTATTTTTCTCCTCCTTGTTTCTTTTGATAAAATTTACCTATTTTACTATAGACAATTAATATAAATGGTATTAAAAGTAACATTCCTATGACAAGTACTGCTATCATCCATAGTAAAAAATTACTAATAACTTTTTGTAATAAACATACAAGTGTCACTACTGTTGATATAATAAAAGCATTAGATAGGGCTATTACTCGCACCAACGATTTCATATTAGTTTTACTATAATCTAATTTATATTTTTTCTTAAGCAAAGATAATTCTTTACCATCTTTCATATTTTCCAATACTTTTTCTTTTCTTATTACAAATAATTCATAGAATAAGTATATTAGGATAAACATTCCTAACCATAATAACAGTTCTAACATTTTACCTCCTATCAACAAAAAAAGTATCATGATGAAGGGACGAATATTCGCGGTACCACCCTTCTTCATAATACTTCTATTATGCACTTAAATCTTTAACGCAGATAACGTCTCTTTCGAGAAGCTCCAAAGCAAGTTCATAACCCTACATCAAAAGTTTGCACCAACCACTTTCTCTCTATAGATTTTAGATTACTACTACTCTTTTTCTTCGCTTTATGTCTAATATTATATTACAACTGTGCGATATATTCAAGTAATTTTATAAATAATTGAACATATTTTGTTTCTAGTCCGCCTCTGCCCTGTCCAAGCTTACGCATTGTAATTCTTTTCTTATTAATTGGTTCTTCACTCATAAATAAATCATAGATTTGTTCTTTTTGTTTTGTAGGAATTGGGATATCACTAATGATAGATTCAATCTCTTCCATTACAATACGTACTGCATCTATTTCAATATCCTTACCTTTACAGTTAATTGTTAACTGTTGGGTAGTTGGAGCATTCTTTACTTCAACAATAAAGTCTGGTCCTTCTGTATAAGTCTCACACTCTATTTTAACATCTCTTACAAAGGCTGTAACATCTTCTGATTTTTTCGTATTTCTAAATCGAATTTTATAATTTCTTTCATCTGGTATAATACCAGATTTACCTTCAATTGGTCTTATAATAACAGTATAGTTATTTGGTAAATAATTGTAATCAATTAAACTTAACAAATAATAGCCTTTTAAATAAAGGTCTGTTGTTCCATCGTCCTCATACATACGATAGTTATTACTTTGTCCAGGGAAGATGTGAATTTCTAAATCTTTTGGTGGTGTTGTATCATTTAAATCAGGATTATTAGACATTGGAATAATTGCTCCAGCTTTAGCAAATACTGGATAATCTTGATCCCTAAAGAATGATACATATTTCTTTCCACCTGGGAATTTCTTTCCTGTTACAAAGTCATACCATGTTCCTTCAGGTAAGAAGAATTTTTGAATAACACGATTCATAACCAATTCTTTTTTCTTTGTAATTGGACAAACAAAGAATTGGCTACCAAAATAATATTCATTACGATATAGTCCATCATCATATAGTTCTGGATAACGATAATAAATTGGTTGAATTAAAGGTATTCCATACTTATAGTATTTATAAGCTTCTGAATAAAGATATGGAATTAAACGATGGCGCAATTGTAAATAATCTTTAGCAATTGCATACGTTCTCATATCCCAACGCCATGGTTCCCTTTTATAAAATCTTCCTACATCCGCACTTAATTTTAAAATTGGGGAGAATGTTCCTAATTGAATATAACGAGTATATAACTCACTATCTTCCGTTCCATAGAAGAATCCACCAATATCATGACTCCACCAACTAATACCTAAATTAGTAGCTTTTCCATTAAAGAAAGGTATTGCTTTTAGTGTATTCCAACTAACAGTTGATTTTCCCGCATACAAAACTGGATAACGGTGTGCTGCAATTGTACCATTATAACCATATACCATTGGTCTACGCTTATAATCTCTCATCATATCATAGAAGTGATAATGTTTTAAAAGAGTTAATTCTTCTAACTGATTTTGATCATACCAATCAACCCAGAAAAAGTCCACTCCAAATTTATCAAGAGGATGAATAAATACTTTTAAATAAACATCTACTGTTTTAGCATCAAATACATTAAATGGAATAACACCATTAGGAAGTGGTTGTAAATATTTTTTAGCTTCTTCATAATAAGCATCTATTGGATAAAATCCTTCTACTGGATTAATATTTAAACCAATACGAATCCCTTTTGAATGCATTAAATCTACTAATCTAGTTGGGTTTTGAATATATTCCCCATTAAAAGTAAATCCAGTCTTTAAATGATTATCTCCTTCTTTTAAACGGATATGCCAATCTTTATCTAACATAATAACAGACATAGGAATTTCATTCGTATCAAAATTCTTTACTAATTCTTCTAAATTTTCTTCTGTATAACTATCATTTCTGCTCCACCAGTTTCCTAATGCATATCTTGGAATGAGTGCAGGGTAGCCTGTTAACATAAAATAATCTTTTAAAGCTAAAGTAAAATCTTGAAAATACATGAATAAATAAAGATCGATTCCAGAACTTTCTCTCATTAAACAATTTCCACGAGCATTAAATACCTTTGTATTAGAATCATCAATTGTAGCAAAACCATCAACAGAATATAATCCCTTCATATTATAACGATTATCTTCTTCTTTACTATCTGTTACTTGTAGTACTGGAGCCATAAAATTTTTAGCTTCTGGGTGTCCATAGTACCACACACGATCAGTATTATTTAACTCAACTCTTAAATTAGCTGATTTATTAACATTTGTACCTTTAAACGGAGCATTCTTTACGTAGGTTAAAGTAAAATATTTTGTTGTAACAATAATAGAACTTCCATTATCAGCTATTTGATAATCTGCTTGTGGAAAATTTCTACACAAAACTAATTCTGTAGGTCTATCTTCAAATATTCCATTTTCATTATATTCTAAACGAACAAGTCGCTCTGTTAAGACAGTAATACGAAATTTTTCTCCTACTAGTACACTATAAGGATTTGCTCTTGACTTACTTAAATCTAACGCAAATTGATCTCCTAAATCATACATATTATCACCCTTTTTCTATAATTCTTCTATTTTCATAAAATTTGTACTTTTTACTTCATTAAAAGGATATCCACCTGTAATAACAATGCGATCTCCTGGTTTTGTAGATATTAATTCAAATGTAACTTTTTTAGAAACTTCAATAATTTTATCAAAGTCCTTTAAATCATCAATTAATACTGGATTAACAGCAAAATGTAATTGTAATGATTTTACAGTAGCCTCATTTGGACTTACTGCTATTACTGGACAACTTGGTCTACAATTACTCATCTTACGTGCTGTATAGCCACTCATTGTTGGTGCTATAATAGCGCAACAATTTAATTTACTGGCACAACCTACTACACTATGAGAAATCATACTAGTAATATCCATTTCATTATCTTCTTTCCTCTTTACAAAATCTAAATAATCGATATCTTTTTCAGCAGAATTAATAATTTTCTCCATCATACTAAGTGTTTCAAGTGGAAATTTACCAACAGTTGTCTCATTACTTAACATAACTGCATCTGCCCCATCTAATACTGCGTTTGCTACATCAGATACTTCAGCTCTTGTTGGTCTTACTGTTCTTTCCATAGAAGATAATAACTCAGTTGCCACAATACTAACAATTCCAGCTTTATGACATTTTTCAATAATTTTCTTTTGTACACCTGGAACTCTTTCAATAGGAATATCAACGCCTAAATCTCCACGTGCTACCATAATACCATCACTAACTCTAATAATTTCATCTAAATTGTTAACAGCTTCTTCTGTTTCAACTTTAGAAATTAATCCAATATGATCATTTTTTAAACGAATTAAAATATCACTTACAGCAAGCACGTCTTCCTGTGTACAAACATAAGAAAGTGCAACAAAATCAACATTCATCTTATGAGCAAATATGATATCTGTCTCATCTTTGGTATTCATCTTTGGTAAATTTAATTTAACACCCTCGACTGCTACTGTTTGATTATCTTCAATACTACCATCCGTTAAAACTTCACAAATAATACAATCTTCTTTTTTATCAATTACCAGAAAAGACATCAAACCATCTTTTACTTTAATAATATTATTATAACTTATATCTTTAATCAAACCACTATAATTAACAGAAAATTTTGTACTATCTCCTAGTATATCATCCATATAAATACGTATTTTATCACCTTTACGAAAATAAGATTCTCCATTCGCAAATTTACCAGTACGTACTTCTGGCCCCATCAAATCTATCATAGTCGCAATACTTAAATGTAACTCCTCATTTAATTCTTGAATTTTTTCAATAATATCCTGGCAAAAACTATAATTAGCATGACTCATATTTAAACGAGCAACATCCATTCCACCTAACATTAATCTTTTTATTGTTTCTTTTTCCATAGTAGCAGGACCTATTGTAACAACAACCTTAGTCTTATTTAACATACTATTCACCTATTATCAATTATATCATAATAATAAAAATTTACAAGAAAAGTTAAAAAAGAAAATTAGTAGATTTCTCTACTAATTCTATAATGACTATTTTTAACCATATATTTCTAATTTATTTTCAATTAAATGAACTGTACTAACATATCCCACTATGATTAGTAAAAGCATAAATCCATCTGTAATTAAATCTAGACTACTGCCTACTTCAACACCTTCTAACATATCTAAGAATAAACCAGTTACTAATCCAATTACAAAAAATCCAAGTACTGCAGATAAAATATTTAACGCTTTACCATTTGGGAATCTACTTTTAAAGAAACAAAAGATTGTTGTAATAATAGAAGTAAAAGCTGTTGAAGTACAAATTATAGAAAAAAAGGACCTAAGTAAATTAATTGGATCATTTAGAATTAACTTTCCCCATTCACCTAATAATTTTATTAAAAGACTTTCTTCTACTGCTGCTACCATAATAAAAATTCCAAATATAAATACAAAAGTATAAAAAATATTCATAATAATAGCAATCAAATATTTAGCAAGTAGTAACTTAGAAGCTGGTATTGGAATCATACTTTCTAATAAAAAAGTAGGTTTACTAAAAGTATCTAGCGTTCTTTTGGTTCCATAAATAAATGCACCACAAAGAGTAATCATTAAAATAATTAAATAAGCTATAGTTAATAGTCCCCCTAAAGTATTCTCCAATAAGTTCATCTTTATAAATAAAAATTCTAATAAGAAAATAATTGCTATGGTAGAAAACCAAGTTCTATTACTTTTAAAAATAGATTTAAATTCCCATTTTATATAACTAAACATGACTAAACACCTCTATATAATGTTCTTCCAAACTCTTTCCATCTTTTGTTAGATTATTCTTATTGTCATAAAGAAGCATATTGCCATTTTTTAAAAATACAACATCATCTAATATTTCTTCTGTATCCTTTATTAAATGTGTAGAAATTAAAATAATATTATTAGGCGTAGATGATTCTTTTATAACTGTAAGCATTTCATGCTTAATTAATGGATCTAAACTTCCTAATGGTTCATCCAATAAATAAATTGGAACATTTCTAGAAAGTGTCAGCATAAGAACAACCTTTTCTCTATTTCCCTTTGACAATTTTGAAATATCTGCATCTACCATAAGTCCTAGTTTTTGACATAAAGTATACGCTTTGTTAATATCAAAATCCGTAAACATATCCTTATAATAATCAATAGCATCTCGTACTTTCATAGTATTATATAAGTATTCTCTATCTGGCATAAAGGAAATATATTTTCTAGTCTCATAACAAATATCTACTCCACAAATCTTAATATTTCCTATCTGTGGGCGAATAATTCTCATAAATAATTTTAACATAGTAGTTTTACCACTACCATTAGGTCCCAGCAAACCTACTATACTGCCTTTTTTTAATGATAAGTTTACTGAATTTAATGCTACTACATTTCCATAAGTTTTTGTTACATTAAATAATTCTAAAACATTTTCATTCAATTTGAAACACACTCCTTATCTTCTTAAGTATAACACAATATATGTTTTTGAACAATAAAAAAGAAGGAATCCTTCTTTTTTACATATCAATTCTTCGTCTTACGACAAAACAAGTTATAATTCCTACAAAAGAAATTAATGCGACTATCAACCACATAAATGGATTTCCATTATCAAATGTATTTGGTATTTCTGGAACATCCACTTTTGTATTAACATAAGTAACCTCTATTGTTTTATCTTCTACAATAAAGCCTTTTGCATTAGAGGATACTGTTTTATAATCATCTTGATTTGCTTCTTTTTCAACAATTTCATATGAGATACCAGCTTCTAATCCAAGAATTGTAATATTCTCACCAGATTTTAATCTGACAATATCACCACTTTTTAGAATTCCACCAAAATTTTCTCCAATAAATTGATAAGCATTTTCTATTTCATTTCCTTCTTTATCCCTTAAAGTTATAAGAAAACTCCAATATCTTTCAGTATCTCCATTTGATCCTTTTACTATTTTCGAAAGAGTTAATTCGCCTTCTTTCTTAGTATTGATAAAATGCACTTCAACATCTTCTTTTTGAATAGTATCATGAGCATTATTATTTTCAATTAATACATTGTATCCGCTTTCTAATTTTTCAGAAACAACATATTCTGTTCCTTCTTCTAAATCATAAATTGTAATACTTTCCTCATGTTTTAAAGTAATTTCATCACCACTTTTTATAGTTCCTGTTTTTCCACTACTTCCTTCATAATAATAAGATTTAATACTATTTGGGAATGTCACTATAAAAGTAAATTCTTTATCAACATCAATATTTGTACCTACTACTGTTTTAGAAATTATTAAATTATTTAGTTTAGGTGCTTCTTTATGATTTACAAAATCTACTGCTATAACACTATTTCCTTTTATCTTCCCCTTTTCGTTATTAGATGTTGTTTCATAACCTTCCGTATTTGCTTTTTCTTCTATAACTTCATAATTTATGCCTTCTTTTATACCTGAAATAGTAATACTTTCGCCATGCTTAATAGAGAAAGTTTCCCCACTAGCAATAGTACCTTTATCATAAGTATAGCGTTCACTTAATTCTAATCCATTTTCATCGGTAAATTTTACTTTAAAATTCCAATAATTATCTTTATTTCCTATTCCTGTTACTATCTTAGAAATCGTAATACTTCCAACAGGAATCTCTTTATGATTTACAAATGTTACAAAAGCATTATCATCAGATGGAACTTTTCCAACTGCATTATTGTTCTCTACAGTAGTCACATAGCCATCTTGATTTGCTTCTTTTTCAATAATTTCATAAGAGATATCAGCTAACCCATGAATAATAATAAATTCACCATTTACTAGTGTAATAGTATCTCCACTTTTAACAGTGCCTGTCTTATCACCTGTATAATTGTAAGTATCTAATAAAACATTACCATCCACATCTTTAAAGTTTAATACAAAACTCCATGTTGCTGTTAAGTCACCATCTTTACCAGTAACTTTTTTAGAAAGCATCAAAGTACCTGTTTCTTTAGAATTTACAAATTCTACTTTATTCTTATTATTATCATCTTCTATTGTTCCTTTTCCTAATGGTTTTGATACTGTTGTAATCATTCCATCTTGATTTGCTTCTAATTCTACAATTTCATAGGTAGTTCCTATTGGTAATCCTGTTATTATAAATGTTTCATTATGTTTTAAGGTAAAATCCCCACCTGATTCTGTAATAATAATTTTATTTCCATTTCCACAATCAAACTCACCTGTTAAAGGAACATTATTTTTTGTTAACTTAATTGTAAAATGCCATTCCTTATTTTCATTTTCTGGACTATTTTTTACAACTTTAGATATTTCTAAATCCCTTAATTCTTTTGTATTAGTATAAGTTGTTGTTACTCCATTATCCGTAATTTGACCACTTGCATTTGTAGAAGTAGTTACATAGCCATCTTGATTTGCTTCTAGTTCTTCTACACTATAAGTAGTACCTACTTCAATACCTTCAATAATTACTTTTTCATTATGTTTTAAAGTTATTACTGAGCCATCTTTAACAGTTCCTAATTTTTTTCCATCTATATCTTTATAATCGTATTCACGATTACTTCCAATATTAATTTTAAAATGCCATTCTGTATCTACATTTCCGCCATTTCCTGCAACAATTTTAGAAATTGTTAATCCACCAACTTCTCTTTTATTTATAAAAGAAACTTCTGTATTATTATCTGTAATAGTACCACTATCATTACTTTTCGTAGTAATATAGCCATCTTGATTTGCTTCTTTTTCAATAACAGAATAATTTAAACCTGTTTTTATTCCTTCAATAGTTATACTTTCCCCATGTTTTAAGGTAATTTCATCACCACTTTTTATTGTGCAATTAGTACCACAACTATATGTTTTTGTTACTGGAGTAATTCCATCTTTTTCATATAAATTAATAATAAAGGTAAATGTTTTATTTGTATCTCCACCATTTCCTTCGACTGTTTTCTTAAGCGTTAAACTTCCTACATTTTTTGTATTAGTAAACTCAACTTCAACAGTATCATTTTCTTTAATTGTACCTGTTGCATTTTTCGTTGCTGTTACATAATCATTTTCATTAGCTTCTACTTCTGTTACTTCATAATCTGCACCAGCCGGTAGATTATAAAGAGTAATACTTTCTCCACCTTTTAATGTTAAAGTGGCAATTCCTTCATCAGAAAATTGAACTGTACCAGTACCAGTACTAATTTCTCCACTAATTGGTGTTACTCCATTTTTAACTTTAATAGTAAAATTCCAATCTTTATTAGTATCTGCTGAAATACCATTTCCTAAAAGCTTTTTAGTAATTGTCAAATTACTTCCAGTAACACGTAATTTACCATTATTTCCTAAATAAACTCTTATTTTTTGACCATCTGCTGTTACTTCATTTGTTGGTGCATAAGAATAATTAGCTGTTTCAGTTACCCCTGGATTTTTTTCATTTGTAAATCTATTTAAACGTCCAAGTCGTGTTCCTTCTACAGCAGTTGCTACTACATAGCCTACACCAGGTGTAGATGATGTGGTCTTTGTTGTTGGGTCATAATAAGTTACAGAACCTTTTAATTCTGCTCCTGTTCTTTGAACAATATAATTTACATATTCACCACGACCATTATTTCCTACTGGGCGATAATAATCAATTACAAAATAGTAATTTTCATTATCATCTAAATCACTAATATTAGTAACAGGCGTATAATCATTTCCTGGATTATTCGTTCCATCTGGTGTAACATCTTCAAAACCATTAGGCTTTGGCGTATTACTAGCATAAATAATTCTATTTTTTTGGAAATAGTAATATCTATTTTGCATAGATGGTTCAAATGTTACTGTGGCATTTCCAACTGTATTTGTTGATGAAACTGCAGAAGATTTATTTCCTGTATAAAGATTACTATAAAAATTAATAGTTCCATCAGAATTTCTATTTTTTGCTTTATATTCACTACTAATCTTACTTAAATCAACTGTATCTACTTTAGAATCACCATCTGTATCAATTTTTATACTATCTTTCAATCCAACAGAATAGAAAATACGTAATGGTAATGATTGATTAGTTTCAGAATTACTTGTATAACTTTCAATATTACCATCTTTTAACGTAACAGTTTCAAGACGAAGTGGAATTGCTCCTTCTGAAACACCAATTGTCATCGTTTGAAATCCATTATTATCTTCTGTTACTTGCACTAAAATTTTGCTTAAATCTATAATTACTGGATTTACATAACTTGGATGATTTAAATTTGTAGATTCAAATTTATAAATAGTCGTTTTTCCATCAGCACTTACTTCTCTATCTTGCACTTGGTAAAATTTACCAAATAAAGTTAGCCCTTTTACATCTTTTACTTCCATATATTCTCCAATTGGATCAGTATATGTCAAATCTAAGGTAGAACTTGTTCCACTTACATCAGACACTGGATGGAACGCTACATTATCAAGTCTATTAACAATTCTATCAAAAATTTCACCTATAGTATCATCTGTTGCTTCATAAAATCTCTCAATATAGTTTAAATCTGTTTCACTAGTAAAATCACTAGTATAATATTTTGCATTCGCTGGAAGATGTTTATAATTCCATGTTGCACTTAACGTAGCACCAACCCATTTTCCATCTAAAGTCCAACTAATAGATGGCGTATTACCCTTTAAATAAGACTGCCATGTACTATAAGATTTTTTTAATTCCTCATATTTAGAATCAGATTTAAAATTATTTGTTGGATCTAAAGTTCCATATAATTGTTCTTTTTCTTGATTTGATAAACCATCCATATTAAGACCAATTGAATAACCCATCATAGATGTCTTATAATTGTTTTCTATTGCTTTTTTCATATAACCAGCTGTCATTAAAACAGCCAAAGTTCGACCAGCTATTGCTTCCTCATAATTTAAAGTGTTAGAACTGATAGATGCATAAAATGGATTGCCATTTGGAGATGCATAATATTGAGTTCCATTATGACGTGCAATAACGCCCACATAGGGATTCCACCAGTCGTAACTACCACTACTAGTATTTCCTGTACTAGTTGCTGAAACGATATTTGTACCACCATCTGACATAACAATCATAGCTGGTATACGACTTGCATATTCACCTTTGGTAGCATCAAAATATGTTGTTGTTGATTCTGCCGCAAGCATCTCCATACCTTGATATAAAGCACCTTGCAAATACGTAGAATCTGCCCAAAAGTAAGAACTCTGATTTTGAATAATTTGCCCCTTACTGTTCTTTACATTAGTTCTTAAACTATTATAATATTTGTTTCCAAATTCTCTACGATTAGTAATAAGTGTACTACTACCATTTCTTGTATAATGATCTAATGGAAGTAGTATTTCTGTACCACCACCATAAACTACAACACCTACTCTGTTAGAACTATTAATGTCCATCAATTGATTAATCAATTGATTTGTTTCGGTTACTAAAATATCCATAGTATCTGCGTCCATCGAAGTAGATACATCCAATACTAAAACTAAATCAACTGGAGTAGTAGACTCTCCTTTTAAAATACGACTGCTTCCTAAAGCTGAGAATGAAATTAAAAACTCTTCTCCTTTTGAAGAATCCAAATTAATATTAGTTGAAATTCCATCAACGTTTCTCATCCCCTCTTGGTAAACAGATTTGTCAGTCCATACACGTCCTGCATATCTACCACCATCTGACCTATTACCTAGGACAGTCATATAATTATTAGCTGTAGATGCGTCTGTTACTTTAGTTGCTGATACATTACTGCTTGTTTTTACTTCATTGATAACTTGCAATTTATCAGTAGGATAACCTGAAAATAAAGACACAATTCCTACTATTATAGTAAGAACTCCAAGACATATTTTTCTTATTTTTATCTCATTCAATTTCTATTACCTCTCTTTCTTTTTACTACAACCAAAAAGGTATATCCTCACCTTTTGCGTTCTATCCTATCACAAATTAAAAATTCATTTCAAGAGTTTCAACAAAATTTGTTATTTTTTCACAAAAAAAGAAGGTTTCCCTTCTTAAATCCACACTCCAAAGATAATAGCTGACATACTGAGTAGTAATCCAATAACCCAAAATAATTTAACAATATCTCTTTCATCCCATCCTAATTTTTCTAAATGATGATGAAAAGGCGTCATTAGAAATACTTTTCTATGAAAATATAGCATACTAATGATTTGAATAATACACACTAGTGTTTCAAAAATAAATACTCCAGCTACTACAATAAAAGTAATTTCATGTCTAGAGATAATAGCTACACTCGCTAGTGTTGCCCCTAAAGACAAAGAACCAGTATCTCCCATAAATACCTTAGCAGGATGCGTATTATAAACTAAAAATCCAAGTAGTGCTCCTACCAATACAAAACAGAATATTGCAATATCTTCAGTACCTGCTATTGCACCACTATTCCAACTAATAAGACCGAATGCTAAAAATGCCATAACAGAAAGCCCACCTGCTAACCCGTCTAGACCATCTGTAATATTTACAGCATTACTACTTGCAACCAGTACAAATAATAAGAAGATTCCATAAAACCATCCCATATCTATCTTAAAACCTAATGTATAAGCATCTAAGACGGGTTCGGCTCCTCCATGCATATAAATAGCAAAGAAGATAAGTGCAATTATTAACTGTCCTGCTAATTTTTGAAATTCTGTTAATCCAATATTATTTTTTCTTTTTATAATTAAAAAGTCATCAATAAATCCTAATGCTGCATAAGCAATAAAGACAAACATAACGATTAATAAATTAGGTGAAAACTCAATTTTTCCCATAAACAGTAAAATAATAGTTGCAACTATAGTTGGAATAATAAAGATAATCCCCCCCATAGTTGGAGTTCCATCTTTTTCATGATGTTTCTTTTCCAAATAAGTACTAACTTTTTGTTTCGCTAGTCTTCTAAGTAATGGTATTGCAATTAATCCAAAAATAACTGCTATAATAAATCCTATCATTAAGGCAAGTATTGCTTTTGTTAGTACAAGCATTGCATCATCCCCTATATATTATCTAAAACTATTTTCTTATCATCAAAGAATATTTTTTCAGTTCCAATAATTTGATATTTTTCATGCCCTTTTCCAAGCACTAATAGTATATCATCTTTTGTTAGAAATTGTATACCCTTTTTAATCGCATCTTCCCTATTTACTTCGATTTCATAGTTAACACTGTCAAGATTTTTTACAATATCTTTTAAAATTTTAATAGGATTTTCACTCCTTGGATTATCACTAGTAAATATAACATAATCAGATTTTCTAGTTGCTATTTCTCCCATAATAGGTCTTTTTTTAGAATCCCTATCACCACCACATCCAACTACTGTAACAATTTTTTTGTGTTCTAATTCTCCTACACTATCTAAAATATTTTCTAAAGCATCTGGTGTATGCGCATAATCTATAATAATAGTATTACTATTATAAGAAATACTATCCATTCTTCCTTCTGGAGAAGAACATTTTTCTACTACTTCTTTTAATTCCTGATAACTATATCCCAATTGATAAAATAGACAGATAGCTGATGTCATATTATATATATTATATTTTCCCAAAAGAGACATTTGATACTCTTCCTCATTTAATTTAAAAGTTGTATTTTCCCCTACTATTTGATAATCACTATTAGAATAACCATACGTAACATAGTTTCCTATTTCAAAATAATTTGCACATGGATCATCACTATTGATAATAGAAATACCATTTTCTTTTACTTTATAAAATAATTTTTGTTTTGCCTTTAAATAATTCTCCATTGATTCATGATAATCTAAATGATCCTGTGTTAAATTGGTAAATATTGCATAATCATAATCAATAAAATCACATCTACCTTGATCTAATGCTTGACTACTTACTTCCATTACCACATATTCGCAACCTGCTTCAACACTTTTTTTTAATAATTTATATAGTTCTAAAGAACCTGGTGTAGTATTTTTTAAATCTCGAACTTTTTCTTCTATATAAAAACCTAATGTACCTATATAACTACAAGGAATATTTAATTTCCTAAAAATTTGCCAGATTAAAAAACAAGTAGTTGTTTTACCATTGGTACCAGTTACTCCAATTACTTTAATTGGCAATTCTTTTTTTCTTAAATAGTTTGTTAAATACTCTTTAGTAGAAGGAACTATTTCTGTTTCAACAGAATAAGTTCCTTGTTCTGCAATAATCTTTTTAGCACCCCTATCAATTGCCTCTTTTATATAATCATGTCCATCAATAGTTGTTCCTTTTATGGCTAGAAAAGTATCTCCATCTTTTACTTTTCTAGAATCACATCTTAGCATAAGAACACCTCACTATAGTTTATGGGAAATTTGTTCTTATGTGCGAAAAAAAAGAGTCGAATATCAACTCTCTATTTTCATTTTATCTTCCTTTAATATCTGTTCCACTGCTTTTCTATCATTAAATGGAATTCGTTCATCTTTTACAATGATAAATTCTTCATGACCTTTTCCTAATATCAATAATAAATCATTTTCTTTTAATAAAGATAAAGCATAACGAACAGCTTCCATTCTATTCTTCTCTACCCTATAGTGTTGCTTTTCATTACCTTCTAACATATCTTTTACAATATCTTCAAATTCTTCTTCGTGCAAATCATCACTAGTAACTACTACATATTGAGAATTAGAAAGCGCTAACTGCATCATAATGGGTCTCTTTTTAGCATCTCTACTACCCGTACATCCAAATACTACATAAGTATTTCTATGAGGTAATTCACTTACTGTATTAAAAATATTTTCCATAGCATCAGGCGTATGAGCATAATCTATAATTACTGTATTTTTATGAAATGTAATGATATCCATTCTACCAGGTGGTGGAGTAAGTTGTGGTACTACTCTTTCTATTTCTGATTTAGAAATTCCCATTAAATCTAACACAATAGTCGCACATACTACATTATAAATATTATATTTACCAATCAAAGAGGTATGAATACTTAAATCATTCATTATAAAAGAACTACCGAAGCTATTTAATTCCATATTTTTTATTTGATAATCACTAGTGCTAAAACCATAAGTTTTTACATTTCCTATTTCATAATAACTATGATAACTATCATCCATATTGATAATAGAAATACCATTTTCTTTTAATTGATAAAATAATTGTTGTTTTGCTTTCGCATAATTTTCCATAGTCTTATGGTAATCTAAATGATCTTGCGTTAGATTTGTAAAAATTGCATAATCAAAAGGAATTCTATTTAATCTTCCATAAGATAAACCTTGACTACTTACTTCCATAACAACATATTTATATCCAGTTTCATAACAATCTACTAGCATTTCATACATATCGCAAATATCAGGAGATGTATTTGGTAAATCACAAACTTTACCTTTTTTATAAAAACCAACAGTTCCTATATAAGCTGCATTCCTTTTTAATTTATTCAAAGCCTCATACAATAAATAAGAAGTAGTAGTTTTTCCATTGGTACCAGTAAGTCCAACTATTACCATATCCTCTAAACAAGTATGATATTCTTCATATAATAAATCTTCTAAATATTTACGAGTATCCTCTACGATGATGGTTTCTACAGAATAATTTCCCTCTTCTGCTATAATTTTAGAAGCACCATTTTTAATAGCAGTTTCTATATAATTATGTCCATCATTAGATATTCCTCTTAAAGCAACAAAAGTATCTCCTTTTCTTACCTTTCTAGAATCTGTTTTAATAGTAAACATGTTATTCCCCCTCTACTACTTGATAATCAGAATATTTACTATAAGAAGTTAAATTATTAATTTCACGATACTCTAACTTTACTTGTAAATTAGGATAAGTAGGATAATAATCTTTATAATTAACAAGGATTTCTACGATTTCAGAATCATTTTCTGTTACCACTAAAGATATTATATTTCCCTCTTTTTCATATTCATAACTAGTTATTTTTTTACCATCTTTATATTCTTTTTCTTCTACTATCTTAGATAATTTAATCATATCTTTAATCGTTTCTTTATTTAATTCTTTGATAGATAAAAGAGGAATAAAAGAATTATCTAATATTAACGTCCTATTATTATTATCTACCTTATAAATATTTTCTAAAGTAGAATAATATTCTTCATTCATATAAACAAAATAATAATTATTCTCAAAATAAGTACCTATCATTTCTTCTACTTTTCCTAAATATGAAAAAGTATAAGTATATTCAAAACTCTTTCTCTCAGAATAACTAGTAATAGAATCTGCTTTATTAGAATTACTAGAACTTTTATAGGTAGGTGTTGGATGTGGTATTAAAATAATAACAATATAGGATATAAAAAAGAATAATAACCATGCTCCTAATTGAAGCAAAGCCTTCTTTCTAGGATTTTTTGACATTTCCTTTATCGTTTTTATTATATTTTTTATTCTTTTCTTCATACTACACCTATTCAAATATTTTGCCAATTAATTCTTTCTTTTCTGGATATCCATTTAAATAATCACGTACTAACATTTTCTTTTTTCCTTCTGGTTGAATCATTGTTAAAATAATTTCTCCATCAGAAGTAGATACACAAATACCATCTTTTTCTAAAGACACTATTTTACCAAATTCTTGATACTCTTTTTCAATCCCTATTCTAGACTCCCATACCTTCATACGTTTTCCATCTAACATAGTGTATGCAACTGGAAAACTATTTAATCCACGTATTTGATTATATACTTCTCTTCTCGTATTAGAAAAATTAATCTTTTCATCCTCTGGTTTAATATTATAGGAAAATGTTGCTTCCTCTTCTTTCTGTTTAACGTACTCTACTTTATCATTTATAATATCTGGCATAGTATCCTTTAATAAGTCACTACCAAGAATACTTAATTTATTGAATAAAGTTTCTGCCGTATCGCTATCTTCTATTGGTATTTCTCTTTGTCTTATAATATCTCCATCATCCATACCAATACCCATCTTCATAATAGTAACACCACTTTTAGTATCCCCTTCTATAATAGCACGATGGATAGGTGCTCCACCACGATGTTTAGGTAAAAGAGATGCATGTACATTAATGCAACCATATTTAGGATAATCTAACATTTCCTTAGGAATAATTTGTCCATAAGCACACGTAACAATCATATCAGGATTTAATGCTAAAATATCTTCATATTCTTTTCTTACTTTAACAGGTTGAAATAATGGAATATTATTTTCTAGAGCCACTTCCTTTACTGGAGAAGTACTCATTTTCCCACTTCTACCAATTGGTTTATCTGGTTGAGATACAATTCCTACTACCTTATAATTTTCTATTAACATTTTAAGTACTGGAACACTAAAATCAGGTGTTCCCATAAATACTACACGAATTTCATTCATACTATCACCATCTCCATTATAATATGTTTTTATACTTTTTACCAAACTTTTCTTTCTTTTCAGAAAATTAACTAATTATCTGTTATAATGAATATGGTGATTTTATGAATCTAAATAATTTAAAAACTCCAGAACAAGTTTTAGAATTCATGAGTCGTATTCGATATGGCTGGATAGGAATAGATAACAAAATTAGAGAAAACACAATTAGAGGAATTCAAAAACTTTATAGGACACAAAGTCCTGAAGAATTACTAAATACAGGATATGGAATTTGTATTGACGATGTTGAACTTGAGAGAGTACTATTATCCCCACATTATCACACAAAATCTTTTGCTATTGTATCTTCCATTATGTTTCACTCTTTTTTATTACTGGAAAAGAATGGAGTATACACTTACTTTGAATATTCTTCTTATAATAATAGAGGAATTAATCATTTTTTAACAGAAGAAGAAGCTTTAGAACATGCTTTAAAAAATTTCATGAAATCTCATAATATAAAAAACAAAAGCAAACTATTACTTGTTGAATATCCCCCTATTCCACCTAACACTACTTTTAAAGAATTAAAAGAAATTCTTACTAGTAAACCAAACTTACTACATAAAAACAATAAAGATATGAAAAGTTATTAAAATTCATATCTTTTATTATTTAATTTTAATCCTAATCCTCATTTTCATCATATAAATATATATTTTCATTATATATTTATATTAAATAAACGGTACTTTCTAAATCATTATAAATGCAAAAAATCATCTTTACCACAATATAACTTTAACATCTTCCATAAAAAAAGATATTTTTCCAATATCTTCTTAAAAATTACTTTTGGATATCTTTCATAATTTGTTTCCTACGTAATTGACACTCTTCTAAGTACTTTTTCCTTTTTTCCCAAAAGTCAGGAGCATATATACTCCCCTGTCTTAGATTATAAAAACTATAACTATTGATTACTTTAGATTCTATTTCTTTCCAATCCAAAGTATTGCTAGCAAAATCTGTCATATCAATTATATGTTCTATTTTTGGGTTCTCTATTTTGTCATTAAAATTTCCCAAATATTGTAACTTTTTAGGAATTAGTCGTTTAGATGTAATTACTATGCTAAATTCATATTCTGGTGTAAAACCATATTTATCTTTTGGAAAAATTTGAGCATTTTTCTTTATAGCAAAATCGTCTAAATACACATCACTTTGAATATATTCTAATTCATTTATTTCATCTATTGTTTCTGGTATTTTTCCATTTTTAGTTACTTTAAGCTTCACTACTGGTATAACATGTTCTGGATACCATTTTGTTTCTCCCACTTTAATGATTATTAAATATTGGCCTTCAAAGCCTAATTCTTTTACTTCTTCACTTTCTAATGGATATGCAAATACATCCCCTATTGCCCATTCACATTTATAGGGTTTTCCATAACCTTTTACTTTTTTTTCTGGAGGTTGTGGGGCATTTAATTTTTCTTTTAATTCTTCCAATACTTTTTTTCTTTTCTCATACAGTTCAGGATTTTCTTCCCAACGTTCTAAATTAACTCCATTAGATATATGCTTTAATGCCTGCTCTTTTACATTATCCAATAATCTACCATAATTCCATTGGGTATCTGCGAGTGCAAACCAAAAGATTGGCTCATCATCAATATCTCCCACATATTCATTTATTAGTTTTTCAGTTATTTCTTCATTACTAATTCCTCTTTTTAAAGCATCTATATATTCCTCTTTTAAATCACATGCTACATCATCTTGATATAACTTTACTCCCCATGCTCCCATATACTATCCTCCTACATATTTTTATTATATCATATATTATTTATTTCAAAAAAGAACTGAATAAAATTCAGTTCTAAATATTATTTTTTAATTTATTAAATCACTTTCTTTATATTCTATTTTTTACCCATATTATATTTTTCAATCGTCTTCTCACCTATTCTTAATATGCAATATTCAAATAAATATTTTTGAATCTATTACTCAATTCAATCTGTCCCTCCTCAAATATATTTTCTCTTCACTTTCAATAAATTTCAAATGATCATATTCTTTTGAATTTCTCCATAAAACTCAATTATAGCGTATTAATCACTATAATCTATAGACAAATCGTCAAAAAGCCTATATAAAGTACCATAGTATAAACTTAAATCATTGTAAGCCATATTATAAAAGCTATCATCATATTCTGTTTTTCCTAAATCTAATAAATATTTTTTTGTTAATATACCCAAATATTCTCTAATTCCCATATTATAATCTAAATTATCTCTCATAAGTTTCATTACATCATCAATGTGATTTTTCAAATTGCTCAAAATGTCAACTGATAAAAAAGGGAAAGTTTCATGAAGTAGAATATGTAAATAATCTGTACGATTTTGGGGAGAAATAAACAAAGTTGAGGTGCCAATAATATAACCTAATGTTATTTCCTTAAACTTTTTTTGATTAATAAATTCATTTTTTAACTTTGATTTTCTTAAACATTCAATACTTCTGAAGAATACTAATTCCCCTACTTCAACAATAGTAACTCTTTTTTTCTTAAAAATCATAATATCACCTTTCATACTATGTTGTATTTATACTCATACTTATACTGATATAAAAAATTATTATAATTTATCTACATGATATTGTACTAAAATACTTTCTACAAGAACTAACAATCTATAGTATATTATTATTTCCTCTTTCTCATTTTCAAATGTAGAATTTATTAATTTTGAAAATTCTCTTTTTACATCACTAGAAATAATTTCATTTGATGAAAGCTCAATATATTTTTTTCCTCTCAAAAGTTGCATACAATAACCACCAATATAAGAATCTAATAGAATTAAACTTGTTTGATTCTGTTTTATTGCAGTGGGAATTCTAGACTTTATAAACGCCTTAAGAATATACTTATGTTGTTTATTTTTCATTAATCACACCTCATTTATACCAAATTACCATCAGATGTAAATTGTCCACCTTTTTCAAAAGAATAATTAAAATTCTATGAAAAATTAGAATACTTATAATTAGTAGATATCCTATAGCCTAATGCAACTACTTTCTTTAACCATTTTGGTCAATTACCAATTTCTCCTGTCATATTAATAGAATTTTTAAAGCAATAAACATATATATCTATATGGATTTATATCTCCAATATTATCTTCTGTTAGATTTTTTTAAATATTCTATTTTTTCCTTTTCTATATTATCTGTTTTCAAATTAAAAAACAAAAAATCACAGTTTGGACATATATCATAAGAGCCCCTTCCAAATTTATCATAAGGCTCAAAAAATAATTTATCATATCCACATATAGGGCAAATAAAAGTTTCATAACTTAAATAATACTTTTTTTTACCTTCCAAATGCATTGAGTTTTCACAATATTGACATTTCACTAATTCTTTTGATACCACAAATTCACCATAATCACATTCACCATTTTTACATGTTGCATAAGAAATCTCAATAATATTAGGGAAGCCTACTTCATCATTAAAAGTATTTTTTCTTAAGCTCTCTTTTAAAGTATAATTTCTTACACTTTCTCTATAAAGGAGTTCTCCACACTTATTACACATTTGAGATTGTCCATCTACTATAAACTCGTTATTAGTACAATCATTATTAGAATTACAAATTGCATATGCAATTGCAATTTCGTTAGGAAATCTTATCATATGTCCTCCTTTCTATAGAGTAGATTTAACAATAATTATACTCCCACCATCTGTAGCAAGTACAATAGCTATTGCTATTATCCATTTCTCATATTTTCTTCTAATAAGATAATTTACATCAAAAGGAACATCATTACATATTATAATATTCGTTCTTCCATGTACCATATCTATGCGCTGCTAATACATTAAATTTCACATCTAATATCCCTATTATATCAACTGCATGTTTTTTACAAAGTAATATTCTTTAGTAATTAGTACTTTTTTCTACAATAAACCTTTACTTTTAAAGTATTCTTCTATTCTTTTATCCATAGCCTCTCTATCTATTCCTTGTTTTTCCCAATAATCAGGTTGATAAATTTCAGATTCTCTTAGATTGCATAATCTATAAGCTTCTATTATTTGCTGTTCTAAATCTTTCCAGAAAATATACTTTCCACTAGCTATTCCAAGAATACTATTTTTTTGATCTATAAGTTCTATTTTTGGAGAGATTATTCTATTATTAAAATTTCCTATATATTTTAAATCTTTAGGAATAACCCTTTTTGATGTTGTTATCATACCCACAATATAAAATGGTATTAAACCGTATTCATCCTTTGGCATTTTAAAAATTTCTAAAGTTACAGGAGTTCCATGATAATAAGTATAAATTCCTGTCTGTACATATTCTAGTTTATTTATTTCATCTATTGTTTCGGGTACTTTTCCATTTTTAGTTACTTTAAACTTCACTACTGGTATAACATGTTCTGGATACCATTTTGTTTCTCCCACTTTAATGATTATTAAATATTGTCCTTCAAATCCAGCTTCTTTTGCTTCCTCACTTTTTAACGGATATGCAAACACATCTCCTATTGCCCATTCACATTTATATGGTTTTCCATAACCTTTTACTTTTTTCTCTGGAGGTTGTGAGGTATTTAGTTTTTCTTTTAATTCTTCCAATACTTTTTTTCTCTTCTCATACAATTTAGGATTTTCTTCCCAACGTTCTAAATTAGCTCCATTAGCGATATGCTTTAATGACTGCTCTTTTACATTATCTAATAATCTACCATAATTCCATTGTATGTCTGCGAGTGCAAACCAAAAGATTGGCTCATCATCAATATCTCCCACATACTCAGCTATTAATTTTTCAGTTATTTCTTCATTACTTATACCTTTTTTTAATGCTTCTACATATTCCTCTTTTACATCACATGCTACATCATCTTGATATATTTTTACTCCCCATGCTCCCATTTTCTAGCCTCCTCATCATATTCTCCCATATAATAAAGATCTACATCGTAAAATGCACTCAATTGATAAAAAAATTCTATATCTTCTGGATCTAAAGATATTGCTGGACATTGGCTACCGTATATTTCAATAACAAATCCAAAAATAAACTCACAATCCCACCTTTTTTTTATTAGTTTAAGCTCTTCAATTTTAGGCAATAACTGTGTAATTATTTTTTTCAATTGTTGGCAAGAATCAGGAGATATTTCATATTTAGTCGATAACATCCATTCACCCTTTTTTTTAGAAATTGGAAGTGGAGCATCTTTATCATTTCTATTAAACGCACGAGTTGGTTTTATACCTAATAACGTAGTTATTTCCTCTATATCAATCTTTTTTCCTATTATTCGGAATTCTGCTTTTACCAAAGATTTCCATTTTTCCACAAATTTCCTCCACATCTTATTTTTATACAAGTATTTTAATTTCTACATACTAAGCACTACGTAAAAATATCCAAATATATCATGTTATTAAAAAAGCTTATTTCAATAACAATGTCATCTAATATTACCATCATTTCATTAGAATCACTATGCATAATAGGATTATGGCTGCAATATGTATCATAACTATGCTCTACTGCCACATTAAATTTTCCATCTAATATTTTTATTATATCACCTTGTATATCTTTTAAAAAGTATTTCCTATGGAATCATAGATTACTAAGTTATCAGTTAATCCCATCAACTTCTCTCTTAATTAAATCATATATACTTAATGCTTAAAACAAATCATTTTTATCAATCAATTTCAACATACGTTCTAAATCTTCTATAATATGTTCAGTATCAGGATTAAGTTTTACGTTTAAAAAAAACAAGAAACCAGTTATTGACGAAATATTATAAGAAACTGATAATTCACTATACGCATCTTCACAATTGCTATATCGCAATGCTTTACACAAAATATAAAACTCATATCCATTTTTAAAAGATAATCTAGAATCAGATTTTTTATTCTTTATCGTTTCCAACCAATAACAATTTAGATTTAAAAAATATCCATATTTCTTAAATTTATCTTGATATTCATTAATAATGTCTGTATAAGATTTTAAAATTTTCTCTTCTTGATTAAATATCCATTCATTTTTTTCTTTCTTATATTTTAATTTTATCAAATTTTATCCTCCAAAATATCTAATAAACTATCAAATTAATTACTATTATTAAAATGCAGTTCTTCAGCAATATTCAAAAAACTTTCAATATCTTCTATAAATTCATTTGTATCTGAATCTAAATATACATAACTGTCTATACTGGATATAAGTGCTGATGCATATAACACATGGTAGTCTACTTCACCTGTTACACCATTATCCGCAATAAATTCATTACCATCCTTACAAACTCTACAACAAATCGAAAACGAATATTTATTAAACTTTCTTTCCCACTGACACCCCAGTTTTAATGAACAATTATATTGTGCAAATTTAACCCTATAACTTTTGACAATATTAGAATAAATTTTTAGCATTTCTTCTTCGTGTTCTTTTATAATAACATCTTTATCTTTGCTATATTTAAATTTCATTTTAATTTCCCCCAACATTTTGGCCAATGCTTATTTGGACTAACATAATTCAATGGACCATTAACTTTATTACTATACCATTTATTCTGTTGAAAATGCCAGTATTGATGAGCTCCTCCATTATGAGGGGGATGTAATTCAATTGAACGAGTTGCAAAGTTTCCACTCTCTTTTTTTATTTGATATTTAACTCCATAATAACCATTGCCTGATTTATTTTCTGGTTTCAATCGTCCTAGTTCTATTACTGTTATTCCGTTATAAGCTAAAGCACCTGCTGTTAATCCACCCATCATAAATCCATTTGCTGCTCCATCTATTGCCCCATTTAAAGCAGCCCTATCTGAGCCTTTCCAACTTCCTGTTGAAATTCTATGCCCGACTGCATTATAACCAGCATTTACTATTGCACTAGCTGTACTAATTTTAAGTGCTAATGTTATTGTTGGAACTAAAGGAGCTCCTCCAATGGCTACCCCAAATCCTATCGCTACTATTCCAATACCAATCTTAACCGCATTTTTTAACCATTTAGGCCATTGCCCTAAATCATCTACCATATTAATAGAATTATTAAAACAATAACTATATAAATTGTACTGTGAAGAATTTTCAAAATTTTCTAGTAAAGATTCTATACTATCTGCACTTATAAATCTACCTAAAGCTGGATTATAGTATCTACTATTTAAATAATATAGATTGGTTTCTGCATCATAGTAATATCCTCTATATCTATATGGGTTTATATCTCCAATACTATCTTCTGTTAGATTTTTTACTGTTACTATTCCCCATGCATCGTATGTATACTCTGCTACTACATTAAATTCCTCATCTAATATCTCTATTATATCACCTTGTATATTTTTTACAAAGTAATATTCTTTATTATTTACTTTTAATCCTGATACTCCACTTTCATCATAAAAATACTCTAGTACTTGTCCGTTTCTATCCTCATAGATTATATTACTTCCCTCTAAATAATAACTTGTTGTTTTTCCATTTACTACTTTCTTTGTTCTTATTCCATCTATATTGTATTCATACTCATATTTATTATTATCTTGAGTAATAGATTTTAATTCATTTCCATTTGTCCAGGTATAGTTATATCCATTATAACTTGTCATATTTCCTATAGAGTCATAGGTTACTAGGTTATCATTAACTTTTGTTAATTGATCTTTCCAATTGGCATCATATTGATACTCACCTAATATACTAGTAGAATCTGGAGTTAGCTTATCCACTTGCCAATCAGTAGGTACTATTGATGGATAAGTTGTTATTAAATCTCTCATATAATAGGTACTATATTTTTGTGTTCTATTTCCTCCATCATCATATTTGTAACCAATATGACCATATCTCTTACCATCATGTTCTCTAATTAATTGATTATTAGAATCATATACATATCTTTTTTGTATAGAATCATTCTTACTAATTGTTTTTATATTACCATTATTATCATAGATATATGATAACTTTGTGTCTCCATTAGTAATACTCTTTAATAAGGTAGTTGTCTTATATTCATCTATATTATAATATTCATAAGTAGTTGTATAAGTTTTATCTCCTTTTATGATTTCTTTTTTGATTAATCTATCTAACTTATCGTAAGTATACTTTATACTATAATTTGAATAAATAATAGTTTCTAATTTATTATCTAAATCATAAGTATACGATACTTCTTTAGAGTTTGTTTTATACTTATATTTTACTTTATCTAGATTATTATATTTATCATATTGATATTGCTTTTGAAAACTATTTTCTTTAATATCAGTTATTCTGCCACTTAAATCATAAGTATAATAAATATCATTATTTAAATACTTTAAATGAGATAAAGAACCACTATTATTATAAAAATAAGTAGCTTCTCCAGTAGTGTTTATCTTTTTACTAATTCTACCAAAAGCATCATATTGATAATTTATTGTATCTTTATTTCCATATGTACTTTTTAATAAATAACCATTATTAGCTTCATATTGATGGTTTATTAAAGGTTTTCCTGCAACTTTTATTGAAGTTGTATTTCCATATTCATCATATATAAAATCATAATCAAAGTTATTATGAGTAATCTTCTTTAAATAATCTTTATCATATGTATAAGTATTTGTAATATTCCCACTTTGAATTAGTGTTATATTATCCATAATGTCATAGGTATATTCTGTTATATTGTTATTCGCATCTACTACACTAGATACAGTTCCCCTTGATTCATTATAAGTAGTTGTTGTTTCTTTTCCCTTTTGATCAATTGTTTTTGTTTGATAATTACCATTTTCCGTATATTGTGCGTTTGTTTCTATATACTTAGAATGATGTTCTACAGGAATAATCATAAACTTTTGAATAACAGAATTATTACATTTATACTGTTGTACTTTTTGATTGCTATTATATTTATCTTCTGCTATATCAATACAATTTTTATAACCAGATACTTCTGTTTGAAATGTAAATGTTCCATCATTATTATTTATTATTTTATATCTTTGTTTTACATTATTAGTATAATTTTCTAAAAGTAAAGCCACACTATTCGCTGCACTATTTTCTTTTACAGTAATTGCTTTATTGTCTTCATCTAAAATACTATAATTATCCCCTGTTTTTTTAAACTTCCATTTTTGATCTGTATCTAAAAGCCTAATACCTTGACTATTTTTCCCTATCTTCAAATTAGATACAATTGGTTTAAAATAGTAATATGTATTTTCATCAATCTCTTCTATACTTCTAATCATTGATGGTTCTTCTATTTTATTATTGATAATATTTCCATAACTATCATATTGATAATTAGAAGTTAATCCATTTTGATTAAATGCAGTTAATAATCTATTTGTATAATTATAGTCATATTCATAATAGAAGTTTCTACCTTTAGGATTAGTAGCACTTATTAATTCATTTTTTTTACTATATTTATAAGTACTGTTTTGATTTGCTAAATCTTTAGTACTAATGACATTTCCATTGGTATCATATGTATAAGAATTAGAAACATCATCTTTATAAAAACCAATATTAGTATAATAAATATTACTTACATTATAATTATAAGTAACCATTATTTTTACACGATTGTAATCTTGTTTGGCAACTATTTCTCCACTTACATATTGCCAGTTTGTACTATCTGGAGAAGCATGAACTTCTAGGCTTTGTAATACATTAGAATCATTTAAGAATTCTATTAATATTCTAGCTTTTTTAGGGCTTGTAAGAGGAGCTCCTTCATTTTTAACCCAATAATTTAAATGATAAGTATCACCCTTTTTTCCATTTGTATAAGTGTGCTGATAAATCTGTTTATATTGATTCATCTCACCTTTAAAGTTCATGGCTTTTACACCACCTGCTGAAACTACTTTATCATTGACTGTTACATTTGCATTCTTTGTCCAACCTGATAAGTCATAATTAAAATTTCCATTATCAATAATATTATAAGGATTTAGACTATCGCCCTCTTCTAATTGAATATTATCTACATAAATATTACCTTCTGTTTCATTAGAAATCCCTATAGATACATTTCCAGAAATCGTATCAGGCATTTGAAAAGTGATAGAATATCTATCCCATTCATTTGTATTTTCTATTTCTGCACATTTCTTATCAGTAAATGGAAGATAAAAACAAGCATTACTATCTCCTTTTACATAAGCAGATAATGTATAAGTTTTATTTTTTTCTAAAGGAACAGATTGTATTAAAGTAGAAATTCCTGTAAGTTTAAAACTATTTGTACCAAAATATGGAGATTTTTCTATTACTACTGTCCCAGTTTTAGTCCAATTCGCAAGATTATTCTCTGCTCCACTATTTAATAGTAAATTCTGTGTTGTTTTAGACATACTAGTTTCTAATAACAATTTATTTTTATTAGAACCACTTGTTCCATACTGATAGGATGATCCATAAGCCGTCTTTAGAGTATGATTTGTATCTATACTATTAATACTTAATGTTTGTCCTAAATTATTAAAAGTATATGCTTCTATGTGCTCTTTACTATCTTTAAAATTAGTAGTATTCGCACCATATAAGATAGAAAGTGAATTTCCCTTTGTTCCATTACTACCATATTCTGTTATTGTTTTTACTCTATATGGCTTTTTCGCATAGTAACTATAGTCTACTGACTTTCCATCTACATTAGTTACTTTAGATAATAAATTTGTACTAGTATATTGATAAGTAGACTTTAATGTATCTGGATAAGTAATACTAGTAAGATTTTTAGAAGTATAACCATAGTTATACACTCTACTATCTGTATCTTTTATGCTAGTTAATAAATTATCAGTATAAGTAAGAGTTAATGTATCTCCTGCTGCATCTTTTACACTAGTAATTAGATTATAATTAGAAGATGAATAATTAATTATTATTTTATTATTATTTGTATCTGTTATTTCTTTTAAATACCATTTACTACCATTCTTTACAAAAGTAGAAGTATTTCCACCTTTATCTTTCATAATGTAATTAGTACCACTTGCAGTTATCGTTAAATCTAATCCATCTTCATCTTTCCACATACCAGATTCTTCATAAAAATAATGTCTAGTTGCATCTTCATCTATATATTTTAAATACTTAATACCTGATATTGGTTGTTCTTCTAATGTCTGATTTAGATTTAATCTAAATCCTTTTCCATATCCTATATCTAATTCCTTATCATTTGTATTATAGACATGATTAATACGAACTGGCAATCTGTTTCCTGGTGTTGAAACATCATTATGTATTAGTGTTAAATTACCATTATAGTCATTTGTATAAACAGTAGTTCTACCAATATCTTGAGTGTGTGTTGTTAAATAACTTTCTAATCCTGTTTGATTCCTGTATTGAATAATAATATAAGGTCTAGAATAAGTATAAGCACTTGAAGTATCACTAGAGATAAAAGATATATCGTTTCTTCCAATTACTTTTTTCTCTACATGTTCTTTTAACATTAAACCATAATTATTTCCTGATACATACCACTCTTTTACCAAACTAGTAATATCTGCTTTATTCTCTTTATTTGGAGAATTCGAATCATATCCATATTTAATATAATCTACAATAGATTTATTATAAGAATCTTTCATATTATTCCAATAAGCATTAGATTCATTCCAATCTTTAGTAACCGCATGAATATCTATTTGTACATCTCCACTAGGTGGCACCCAAGAGTCTGTTTTTTGATAATTAAAAATATGCAATTCAGCTTTTATAATTTGATCTCCGCTTGTGAGTGTTGTTGGTAATGAAAATTTAATCAAACTTCTAAATGGATTTTTATTCGTATTTATATCACTATAAGAGGTACTACCAACCCTTAAAATATGTGCGTTTCCTTTTCCTGTATTAGAGGCATCATTAGGATAAATATAAGTATCTATTATATCATCCCTATTAGGACTAGTGGCTATAACAGGATCAATAGTAATTGGGTAAACTCTTTCTTCAGAAGTTAACCAATTATTATCAGCTTGTAATGTTATTTCATATCCACCTTTAACTTTTTTAGGTATTAATGTGATATCAGAACTAAATTCTAAGTCTGAATCATACATTACAGGAGCACTTACATAAAAAATTTCTTTATTCTCTTTATCTATAAAAGTTAATTCATTTTTACTTAATTCTTTTACAGTTAAATCATCTGTTTTCAAAAAATAAACAAATTCATTTTTTAATGACTCTTTATTTTGAATAACTATGTTTTCTTCTACCATATTAGAAACTAATTCATACTCTAAATCAATATCTTGAAATACATTAGAATATTTTATTTTAGATTCTAAAGAAGGCAGTGAAATAATTTTCATTTTTGATAAAAGATTTTCTTTCACTTCACTTTTAGTTTTATTTACATCTTTCATTTTCCATGAAATTTGATGCCCTTTATAAGTAAGATTTAATAAATTTTCATCTTTAGAAAATTCAGACCCTATCTTATTATTTTTTGTTTTAAAACTAGAAGTTGTCTCTATTAATGTATTATCTATATCGATAAGTTCCCCACTTTCCTCATAATGAACATCATAAGGATAAATAACAGCTTTCATAGAACCATCATCTAATAGATAATGTTTTTCATTTAATGTCCTTAACTCCTTAATTTCTCCTACTACAGATGCTTCTATTTCTACATCATCAGTAGTATCACTTTTTAAATCTGTTTGCATCTCTAAGATGCTAGTATCTTCTTTTGTAAAAAAAGAAGCAAAAACTACTATTGGACAAGCATTTATTAAAATAGATATTATCCATAAATAAATGAGTCCCTTTTTTAAAATACTTCTCATACATCATACTCCTCTACTACACTTTCATTATAGTAAATGATAAGTATATGTCAATGGATTATGCACGAAATACCAAAAAACGTGTACGAAATAGTTAAAATGTAATTTCAAACTTGATTTTAGAAGTTTGAAACAAAAAAAAGAATGAGGAATCATTCTTTATACATATAAACCTTCAGCATGACATCTACCATAAGTAGTAGATTCTTCTGACTCATCAAAATCTGCAAGTACTACAGAATTTTGCTCTAGACTTTTTGCTACATCAATAATTCTTTGATTACTAGAACCTCTAAATTTTAAACTGTAACTATGTCTAGCCATTATAAATTTTCCATCTACTAAGATATCTATTTGTTTTAGAAAATCCATAACAGATTTCTTTTTTTTACTCATAATCATTAATTCTTCAAAAGTAAAACCTGTATAACACCAAACATCCATGTTATTCTCATGAACACTTTTTGCAATAATTGCACAAGCTTCTGGTTGATAAAAAGGATCCCCTCCACTAAATGTTACTCCAGTTTGGGCCTCTAAATAACCAATTTCTTCTACAATATTTTCTACATCTTCTTCAAATCCACCCTTAAAATCATGAGTTCCTGGATTATGGCATCCAGGACAATTATGTCCACAACCTTGTGTCCATAAAACTGTCCTGATACCTGTTCCATCAACTACACTATCTAATTGTAAATCACTCGCTAAACGTATTTTCATTATGCTGCTTTTTCTTCTTTTAAAGAACATTTGATATCTTTAATTCCAGTATGTTTTACTCTATCTTTCTCTTCTGCACGTTTACCGTTATTAAATCTTTTAACATCTCCTGAAAGGTATCCTGTTACCCTTCTAATTCTTTCAAATCCTACACCTTCACCAACTAATTTTTCCATTTTTTCTCCTTCTTTCTATTATTTCTATTTTATTAACAATCACAATGTAATGATTTAATTGTATCTAGTGGTACACTATCAAATTCTTTACGTCCACATCCTGGACAACAATCTCCAATTACACCTACATATCCACAAACTGGATCTCTATCTACCGGATGGTTAATAGCACCATAACCAATACCAGATTCTTTCATTAAACGAATAACTTTCTCAAATGCTTCTACATTTTGAACAGTATCTCCATCTAACTCTATGTAAGAGATGTGACCTCCATTTGTTAAGGCATGATATGGAGCCTCTTTTGTAATTTTATCTTTAATACTGATATTGTAATAAACTGGGATATGGAATGAATTTGTATAGTAAGCTCTATCTGTTACTCCTTTAATTCTTCCATAAATAGCTTTATCAATACCAATGAATCTTCCTGATAATCCTTCTGCTGGTGTTGCAATTAAAGTAAAGTTTAAATTATATTTTTCACAATACTCATTGCATCTATTTCTCATAAATGTAATAATTTCAAGTCCTAATTTTTGTGCTTCTTCACTTTCACCATGATGTTTACCAATTAAAGCTTTTAAAGTTTCTGCTAAACCGATAAATCCTAATGTTAATGTTCCATGTTTTAAGATTTTTCTTAAACGATCTGTTGGTTTTAACTTTTCTCCATCTGTCCAAACACCTGATGCAAGTAAGAATGGGAAATTGTAAATTCTCTTATTACATTGAATTTCAAATCTTTCAAGTAATTGATCTCTTACTAAATCCATCATTTCTCCTAAATCTTGATAGAAAGCATCCATATCTGCTTTTTCTCTTTCTTTTAAACAGATACCATGTTTAATACCAAGTCTTGGTAAATTGATAGAAGTAAATGATAAATTACCACGTCCTCCAGTTGTTTGATTATTTAAATCAGTAACATCTGCCATAACACGAGTTCTACAACCCATGTATCCAACTTCTGTTCTGTAATCTCCTTCTTTATAATACTCTAAATTGAATGGAGCATCTAAGAATGAGAAGTTAGGGAATAATCTCTTAGCAGATACTTTGCAAGCTAACTTAAATAAATCATAGTTAGGATCCTCTGGATTATAGTTAACTCCCTCTTTTACCTTAAATATAGATACTGGGAATATTGGAGTCTCTCCTTTTCCAAGTCCTGCTTCCGTTGCTTCTAAGAAGTTTTTAATAACCATTCTTCCTTCTGGAGTAATATCTGTACCAAAGTTGATAGAACTAAATGGTACTTGTGCTCCTGCACGAGAGTGCATTGTATTTAAGTTATGTACAAAAGCTTCCATTGCTTGATAAGTTTGACGATTTGTTTTTACCAATGCTCTATCATAGCACTTTTCAAACAATCTTTTAATTTTACCTGACTCTCCATAGGCAAATTCAAATTTTTCCATTGGAAATTCAATGCTATTTAACTTATCAATCTCTTTTGCTATTCTATCCATATTAATAAGAGTTAATAAATCTTCATAATCTAATAAATCATATATTTGTTGTTTAAAGCTTTTCTTAAATGTCTTTAATACTCCAGGAGCCATATAATAGTCAAATGCTGGGATAGATTGACCACCATGTTGGTCATTTTGATTTGACTGAATAGCAATTGCTGCTAGTGCACTATAAGAACCGATAGAAGCTGGTGTTCTTAAATGTCCATGTCCTGTTGAAAAACCATGCTTAAATAGTCTATCTAATTCTATTTGCATACATGTTGTAGTACCCATTGCTAAGAAATCCATATCATGAACGTGAATATCACCTTCATCATGGGCTTGAGAAAACTTCTTTTTCATTAAATATGTTTTAGCAAATTCTTTTGATACTGTACTACCATATTGAAGCATAGTACCCATAGCACTATCTCCATCAATGTTAGCATTTTCTCTTTTTGTATCATCTTCATTAGCAGATTTTAATCCTAATCCCTCTAATGTCTTTAAGAATTTATGTAAATGTTTATCTTCTGAAAATAATTCTCTAGAACGATTTCTCATTTCTCTATATTCGGCAAAAGATTCTTTTACATCTTTATATCCTTGTTTTTCAAGTTCTGCTTCAATCAAATCTTGAATATCTTCTATTTTAATTCTAGTTTCATCTTTATACTTTTTTTCAATTGTCTTGATTACTCCTAAATAAACTTTATTTACATCTTTTTCTGTGTAAATTTTATTTTCTTCTTCTGTATCATTAGACGTAACTACTAAGTTATCAAATCCTTTTTTAATAGCAAGGGCTATCTTGCTGGCATCAAAACTTACCTTTTTTCCATTACGTTTTATAACATCTAATGTAATTTTTGTATATGCATCTGACATCTTAATTCCTCCTACCCTCTACATGAAATTATACGCTCATAAGTTGCCATTTTGCAATACCTTTTTATCACTTTTTGAGTGGTTTTTGCAATATATTCCCTTTTGCCTTTTATTTATAAAAAATCCATTTTCAAAAAATTTACATTTTTACATTTTTGCATTTTTTAGTTTTTTGTGCAATAGTGTATTTTCAACACTTTAAAGCATATTTTTCTTTATTTTTCAATACTTTTATTAAAAATTATGCACATTTTTGTGTATAACTATTTTTTTATTTTTTTGATTTTTCGTATTTTTAATATTTTTTATTTTTTTCATTTTTTGAACTTTTTTATTTTTGTGTTTTATTAAAAAATAAGTACAAACAAACGTTTTTAATAATACTTTTATAACAAAAAATAAGAATACTCAAATTCTTATGAATATTCTTATCTTCTTTTTTGACAATTTTTACAAAAATAGGTACCTCTTCCACCTACTGTAATCTTTTCCACTACTCCATTACACTGACTACAAGTAGTAAGTGTATGAACAAGTAAATTTTGCTGAAACCTACCATGCACACCTTTATCTGATTCATAACTTCTAATAGTAGTTCCACCCATCGTAATAGCATCTCCTAAAATCTTTCTAGTAGATTCTATAATATCGATTCTATTTTTTCTTGTTAATTTACAAGAACTTTTAAGCGGATGAATACTAGATAAAAATAATATTTCATCAGCATAGATATTTCCAATACCAGCAATAATAGTTTGATCTAATAAAGATGTTTTAATAGGTATCTTCTTATCTTTTAACTTTTCTTTTAAATATTCTTCTGTTAAACTTTCATCCCAAGGTTCTTTTCCTATTTCTGATAATGGTAATTCATTATATAAAGTTCCTTTTTTAAATAGATACATTCTACCAAATTTCCTAGTATCCTGATATCGTAGTTCTTTTCCATTATCTAAAGTAAATGTCACATGTTCATGTTTATTTACTTCATCGTTAGGACTTTTTAAGAAATATTTTCCTTCCATTCTTAAATGACTAACTAAATCATAATCATTAAGTTCAAAAATCAACCATTTACCACGTCTATTCATATTAGTAATTGTTTGATTTATTAACATCTTTTTAAACTCTTCTTCTTTTACATTAGCAAGTATTTTTGAATAATACACATTTATGTCTATAATTTTTCTTCCTACTAAATATCTTTCTAATGTTCTTTTAACAGTTTCTACCTCTGGTAATTCTGGCATATTACACCTCTATTTATTTCTATGTTTTACCACATCTTCATGTATTAAATATCCAGCTGATCCTCTTCCATGTAATGCTTTTTCTAAACGTTTTACTGGGTCCTCTTGACGTGAATACAAATATTCTTCAACAGCGTTACCATCTGCTACAAATTCACTCATACCATTATAAACTAGACTTCTAATATATTCTTGATAAGCTAATTGATTTTTCTTTTTTAAATCTTCTTTCGACAAATTACTTTCTTTTAATTTTAATGTTCCATCAAAAGAAAGTACATTTCTATCATAATAGGAACAATAAAATGGCATCGCTCCTATATCAATCCCCAATTCAGAAAGAGATTCTAATTCTTCTTTCATAGCAATAAGATTCTTTCTAAGTAAAGTTCCTGATTCATAAAAAGCATGAATCCAGTCTCTCTCTTTCCATTTCGTAATACAGCCAATATACTCTCCATTTTGATAAAACGGTTTAGGTAACAAAATCCTTGTCGTTTCTACTTTAGAAAGTTTAAAACAAGTTTCCTCCGTTATAAAATCTTCTAAAGTAGAAAATAAATGAATTTTAGATTTTCCTACACGATAAATATCCACATCTTCTGTCCTATAACGAAAATTAGATGCATTTAATTTTATTTCTTTCTCCATATTTCAACCTCCACACAAATTATTACATTATATAATATTTAATATACTAAAGTCAAGTATATTTACATGATTGAAAAATATTATTTTTTATTCTATAATATTTATTTGAATTTAGGAGGCATTTTAATGGAAACAATAATGTTAGAAAATATAAAAAGAAAATGGAAAAATGTTCCTTATATAGAAAGAAAAAAACTTTATCCTATTTTAAAAGATGCAAGTACTGAAGATATTGATTCTATATTTTCAGATGATGAAATCTTAGAAAAAGTTGTTCATGCTAGAGATAACAATATTTTATCTATGGTATTTCGCTATGGAGGAAGTATAACACAAGAGCGAATTTGGCAAGATCCAAAAAATCAAAAAAGACTACTTGGTATTGGAACTATTGATGATGAAACACTTTTAGAAACAATTAAGGCAAATAGATTTTATCATTCTACAGAATTAGAGAAAAAGAAAAAAGCTGGAAAATTTTATTTCTCTAAAGAAAGAATGCGTATCTTTGAACTATTTATTAGAACAATTAAAAGTCAATCAATATTAGATTCACTACCCTCTAATCCTTACTATCAAATGATTTTGCTATTTTCTAAAAAAATTCCAGCAAAAACTATCCAAAGAATCAATATTCCTGAATTATTTCAAAATGTAGTAGAAGGCCCTCTTTATCAATATGCAACACCAAGATTAAAAACAGACTTTTGTATCTTTCTAAATGACTATGAACCTAGTCTTCTATTACCACAAGATTACTTACAAATCTTTACAGAAACCAAAATGTTTAACTATTATTATGATAATAAAAGCAAAAATTCCCTTGGACATTTATTAAAAGCTAAAATTTATTTTTTAGGAAAAGATGAGAAACAGTTAGATGTTTCAATAAATTCTTTACGATTATTAACAATGCGAGAATTCATAATTTTAATGGAAGGTAATGATACTGTTGTAGATAAAGAATTATTAAATGATACTTTAATAGATTTTATTGGTAACGCTGTCAAAGATGGAAGCATCTTATCTTCAAAATATTTAGATTTTGAACTATTAGAAAATAAAACTTATTTCTCTATTTTCCAAACTATCGTTAAAGTTTTAACAAGTGGAGAAAAATGTAATGATTTTTTAGAATATGTTTTTTCAAAACTATTTCAAGAACATTATACAGAGGAAGAAAAACAAACTATTTATCCTCTGTTAAAAAACTGTCTTTTAAATATTGATTATCAAACAGCAGTTAATTTATTCTTTAGACCAACTGATTTAAAGAGTATGTTCTTTATAAGATATGGTTTATCTTCTAGATATATGGATTATTTAAATGGTATCTCCCCTATTCAAATTCTAAGATTAAATGTTAAACATATCAATAAAATCGTTTCTTATTTAAAAGATGAAACACAGGATGAAATATCAGATACCTATTCTAAAGCAATCAAACTATATTGTTTATTTGGATTAGAAAGAACAATGTCTATCTTAAAAGGAGAATATGGAGAAATAACAAAACAATTTCTAGATAATGTTAGTAAATTAATTGTAAAAGATGTAGAATTAAAACAAAATGGTAAAAAATATGAACCGATTCTTCATTCTGGATTTTTAACTTTCTTATTTCAAAGTGGACAAATAAAAAGAATCTTTGAGTCTGATTATAACATGTCTAAAAATTGGTATTACCTATATAATAACTTTGAAGAATTAAAAGAGATGTGCCATGGACATCTTACTTTCCCTAAAGTAGAAATTATACTAAAAGAAAAACTAAATATGGTGAATTATCCTTTACCACCTAATTGTCATCCTTTAGAAAGCGTAATTCAAGAAATAGGTGTCGGAAATAAAACAAAACATCGTACTAACGAAGTTTATGATGAAGCTGTTAGTATTTATAGTAAACAAATAAAAAGAGTTTCTTCTTCTATTCCTTATGTAGAAGGAAGAACAAAAAATGGATATCGTTATGAAACAATGAGATTACATGATGTTATTGCTTATGTACTTGGATATCGTGCTAGTTGTTGTATCAGAGTATTAGATATTGCCCATAAACACTTATTACACGCTCTACTTTGTGAAAGTGGTAGAATTTTAATTATCTATGATCCAGATAATAATCCAGCTGCATTTAGTCCTCTTAAAAGAAACGGAGAATTGTTAATTGCAAATAGTATTGAAGCCATTGCTAGAGAAAATATGGAAGCTATTAAAGATGCGTTTATGGAAGGAATTACTGCTATTATCAATAAAACAAAAGAAACAGATGAATGTATTAAAGTAGCAACTATTGGAAGAGACTCTAGGTACAAGCCAGAAAGTACACATTGGCCATCTAGTATTCCTACCCCTACTATCTTAGAAAAACGCGATGAAACTTATAGACTTACCGATGAATATCACAAAGAATTAAACATTATCTATCAAGAACCAAATTGTTCTTTAAAATCTTTAGTGTATGGTAAAAGTAAAACATTCTATCAAGATCCTAGAAGAAATATACAATCTTGCGATTTTAAAGATGAGGATGATTTCTTAAATCAGCAAGTAGCTTTAAATGCTATTAATGGTATCAATTATGACTGTTTATCTAAAGAAGAGAGAGAAAATTTTCAAAAACAACGTAATTTTGGTATAGAATGTGTTTTCTTTAGTGAAGACTGGTATGTATTAGTAACTAATAATCACACCATTTCTTATAAATGTTTACCTTATGATGACAGAGCTGAAAAAGAAATGAATGCGACTATTCCTTTAGTACAAGAAGCAATTTCTACTAAAGGTGTTAAACAACTTGTTTTATCTATGCAAAAAAAGGAAGTTTAAAAGCTTCCTTTTTTTATGAAAAAAATAGGCATAAGCCTATTAAATTTCTGGATAAACACTTACTTGTTTTCTGTCTTTTCCAACACGTTCAAATTTTACATATCCACTAATCTTAGCATAAACAGTATCATCTGATCCGATACCTACATTAGTACCTGGATAAATTTTAGTTCCTCTTTGACGATAAAGGATTGAACCTCCTGATACATATTCTCCATCAGCTGCTTTTGCACCTAATCTCTTAGAGATAGAATCCCTACCGTTCTTTGTAGAACCTTGACCTTTTTTATGGGCAAATAATTGGATATTTAATGTCATCAATTTCATAGATGGCACCTCCCTATCTTAATATTTTTATATATTCTGGATAATCACTAGCTAGACTTTCTAATAAATTCAACATATTACTAATTAATATATCAATTACTCTATCATGCTTCATGATTCCAAGTTCAAGAAAGCCATCATCTTCACTATAAACAACACATTCCTCATCAATACTAATTAAAGCATTTATGGTTGTAATACAGATACAAGATACAGATGCACATACAATATCGAATCCATCTTCTGCATATCCTGCATGTCCCTCTACCTTGATATAATGATTTTTTTCTTCTTTTTGTTTTACCGTAATTGTAATCATATTATTTTACTTTAATACTTTTAATTTCTACCTTTGTATATGGTTGACGGTGTCCTTGTTTTCTACGATAGTTCTTCTTTTGATTATATTTGTAAACAATAATCTTCTTAGTTTTACCATGTTTTACAATTTCACCTGTAACAACAGCATCTGTTAAATAAGGTTGTCCTACCTTGTTGTCTACCATTAAAACTTTATCAAAAGTAACAGTTTTACCTGCTTCTTCATCTAATTTTTCAATGTAAAGAACAGTACCTTCTTCAACATAATATTGTTTTCCACCAGTTTCAATAACTGCTTTCATATTTTCCTCCTTTATTAAACTCTCAGACTCGCCATTAAGGTTCTTCTCGTAATCTACCTATCCGTGCGGTTGTAGAATGAGGCTCTACACAGTATTAGATTTT
>JAAGKN010000187.1_pt1 | contig 78966 bp, 71 predicted proteins | sample 6206371 | NCBI WGS metagenome assembly JAAGKN01 (sample SAMN11533720, study PRJNA540317) | gut metagenome | isolation source: fecal pellets from male and female animal of same cohort | host: Peromyscus leucopus | place: USA:CA | collected 2017 | reverse complement strand
CAATGCTGATTGAAGAAAATTCCACACTAAAAATAGAGTTTCTCCCCGCTGATTCTTTTTATCCGCCGCACAAGATTTTTAAATCAACGCTACCGGTTCGAGAATCTTGCGTACAGTCCCGACTTTTAGGGTGCAGACAAAAAAGAAGTCTGCAACAAGTACAGACATCATTATGCTTCAGTTTGTAATAAGAAACCGCATCAATACGGGGTAAAAAGCCTGTAGCCCAATAAATATTCCGGAACTGTCATAAAAAATTATTCCCTCCCTCTGTCTTTCTCACCTCTTCCTGATGTTTACTGCTATCGACTGTATAGGTTTGACAGACTCAGTATGTTCGAGGGTATATGAGGATTGAAAGGTGATAACTATATAGAAAAATACATAATTTGCTTCCATCATAAAACAATCTTCACTCTTTATTGTTATTTTTGCAAACGAATAATAATTAGAAATGATGAGACAGTACATTAATGCATGTGTGATGACAGCAGTAGCTGTAGCGATGGTTTCGTGTGAAAATGTGAAATCAGATGGAATTGTATTCAGAACAGTGGCAGTGAATGATTTGTATAAGCTTGACACGGAAGTACGTGACAGTTCTTTTGGATATGAGATAACAACTGATATGGTCTTTTTACAGGCAGAGGATACAAGCAGAAAAGAAGTCTGTGAGAAAATTAACAAAAGTATAATAAATGAATTTGTACCTCAGGATGACTGTGAGACTCCGGAAGCTGCAATCAGAAAATATATTGATGAGAAGATTGAGGCATATAAGTCGGATGTGGCAGATGTATATAAAGAGGAGTTTCTGAAGAATAAGGGAAATGATGACGGTTATTCTTATGCTTCCTTTAATCATAACACTCATCTGAAGGGAGTTGCCTCCCGTGGGTTTGACGGTATAATAAATTATTCAATGACAGAAGACAGTTATTCGGGAGGAGCACACCCTGTCAGCTATACCACAATGATGTGTTTCAGTGTGGATAATGGCGAAAGAGTGTATCTTGAGGATGTCTTTAGCGAAGGCAGTGAAAAGAAGTTGGTAGAGCTGCTGACAAATGAGCTTATGAAAGTGAAAAAGGTGGATTCTGTGGATGGCTTGAAGGAAAAGGGGTATCTGGCCTTTACTGAGATGTTTGTCTCAGATAATTTTTCTTTGGGTCCTGATAGTGTGACTTTTTTCTACAACCAGTATGATATTGCACCTTATTCTGAAGGTACGACTTCTTTGTCGTTAAGTTATAAGGACATGCAAGGACTGCTGAGATAGGGTATGTAATTTAAATATGGCATAAAATGGAAATAATAGAGAAGTATTTTAATCATCTTGATGACAAACAGACGGAACAGTTGCGCAGTCTGTATGATTTATATATTGACTGGAACTCGAAGATTAATGTGATTTCGAGAAAAGATATAGAAAACCTGTATGAGCACCATGTGTTGCATTGTATGGGTATAGCCAAAGTAATAAGATTCCGTCCCGGAACAAAGATAATGGATCTTGGTACAGGAGGTGGTTTTCCAGGCATACCTCTTGCCATACTTTTTCCGGAGTGTGATTTTCACCTTGTAGACAGTGTGGGGAAGAAAGTGCGTGTGGCTACGGAGGTTGCAAACTCCATTGGTTTGTCTAATGTCAGATTCTCCCATTCGCGTGTTGAAGATATAAAGGAAACCTACGATTTTGTGGTGACACGTGCAGTAATGCCTCTTATCGATTTGATGAGGGTGGCACGCAAGAACATCCTGCGAAAGCCAAGCAATTCCTTGCCGAATGGTTTTATTGCTTTAAAAGGAGGTGAGCTTGATCATGAGATGGCTTCAATGCGCAACATCTGTACCACATGGGACTTGTCAGACTTCTTTGAGGAAGAATATTTTAAGACAAAGAAAATTGTACATGTTATAGTGAAGAACTGATAAGGTGTAGGTCGTATGATTACAATAAAGAATTTTGCAGTTTCACCTATAGAAGAAAATACATATATAGTTTCGGATCAGACAGGAGAAGCTATAATTATTGATTGCGGATGTGTGGTGAAGGATGAGTGGGAAGAAATACGGGAATATATCCGTGTGAACGGTTTGAAACCGGTGCATCTTCTCTGTACACATATGCACTTTGACCATGTAATGGGCAATACACTTGTATTCAGGGATTATGGATTAAGACCTGAAGCCAGTGGGGCAGACCTTATATTGTATAATAATATAGGCGGGCAGTTGAAAATGTTTATGGGTGTCAATTCTGATGAGTTTGCTGATATGCCGCCTTTGCTGCGCTCGTTGAGGGAAGGAGATTCGGTTGCTTTCGGTACCCATGAACTTAAAGTTATGGAGACTCCCGGGCACAGTCCGGGGGGACTCTGCTTTTATTGCAAGGAGGAAAATGTATTGTTTACGGGGGATACTGTTTTTCGAGGCTCGATAGGTCGTACGGATCTCGACAAAGGTGATTACAGACAACTGATACATAGTATAATGAACAAGGTTGCCGTGCTTCCTGGAAATACAAACATATATCCGGGACATGGACCGGCTTCAACTGTTGAATTTGAATGTGAACACAATCCTTATTTTTGAATTGTAAAGAGTTTTATCAGAGCGTTTTGTGAACAGTAGGATATTCTGGTAAAACTCTTTCTTGTGGCTTTATGAAATTCTCCATAATTATCATACTTGTATGCTGTTCTGCTTTTGGGAACATTAACAGTCAGAATACAATCCCGAAGAAGTTTGTGACAATAGCCTTGGCAGGTGATATCATGATGGGAACAGACTTCCCCTCAGATGACTATCTGCCGAAAAATGACGGATTCGAACTTTTCGCTGAAGCAGCCCCGTTTATACAGAAGGCAGACTGTGCATTTGCTAATCTGGAGGGAACTCTGTTTAATGACAGTGGCACAGTGAAGAAATGTGAGGTTCCTGAATTATGCTATGCTTTCCGTACTCCTGTATCTTATACTTGCAATCTCGTAAATGCCGGTTTTGATGCGTTGTCGATTGCAAACAATCATGTAAATGATTTCGGCCTTGAGGGACGGTTGTCTACGATGAAGGCTCTTAAGAAAGCAGGATTGATGTATGCCGGTCAGTATGGGTATTGTGAGACGGCTTTGTTTCGTCGTCACAATGTTGTCTATGGCTTCTGCGCATTCGGGCATTCAGTAAATACCCCGAATTTGAACGATATAGACAGAGTGAAAACAATTGTGGGGAAGTTGCGCCCGAAATGCGACATCCTGGTAGTTAGTTTCCATGGCGGTGCCGAAGGGATGGATTACTCTCATGTTCCGATGGATGAAGAGATATTTTTGGGTGAAAGGAGAGGCGATGTTCTGAAATTTGCCCATGCGTGTGTGGACGCAGGAGCTGATGTCGTATACGGACATGGCCCGCATGTGGTCCGTGCCTTGGAGTTGTATAAAGGACATATTATAGCATATTCTTTAGGCAACTTCTGTACTCCGTATCGCTTCTCTATTAAGGGCATTTTAGATTGTGCTCCGCTTTTAACAGTGAATATCGATAAGAATAACGGCAAATTCATTTCAGGAAAAATTCATTCTTTCAAACAATATAAAGGAACAGGTCCCCGGTTAGATAAAACCAATAAGGTTGCCGGATATATGCGCCGTTTGAGTATGCTCGATTTTCCTGCCTCCAAATTGGTCATCACCACATCCGGTGATATAAGGTTGTAAGAATTGGAAGTAATAAGAGGATTTTCTATGTCGGGACGAATGTCTGACCCGGAACCTTGACGCTTCAAATAATTTGCTAATTCTGCCAAAATGCTATTGTCTTTTGGAAACAAATAAGTAATTTTGTCACAAAATAAAGGACAATATATGGACATCAGTAATATCCGGCAGATAAAGCAACGATATGGAATTATAGGTAATGCGGAAGGGCTTAACAGGGCACTGAATATAGCTATACAGGTGGCATCTACAGACTTGTCGGTGCTTATTGTGGGCGAGAGCGGTGTGGGTAAGGAAGTCATTCCGCGCATAATACATGACAACTCTGTCAGAAAGCATAGTAAATACTTTGCGATAAATTGCGGTTCCATTCCAGAGGGAACGATAGATTCAGAGCTGTTTGGCCATGCTAAGGGAGCATTTACAGGAGCTGTGGGAGATCGTGAAGGATATTTTGGCGCAGCAAATAAAGGGACTTTGTTTCTGGATGAAGTCGGTGAGTTGCCTCTTGCAACCCAGGCTCGTTTGTTGCGTGTACTCGAAACAGGAGAATATATTCGTGTAGGCGAGAGTGAAGTAAGAAAAACAGATGTCAGGATTGTGGCTGCGACAAATCTGAAAATGCAGAAAGCAATCAGTGAAGGACGTTTTAGAGAAGATCTGTACTACAGGCTTAACACTATTCCCATTTCGCTTCCTCCTTTGAGGGAAAGGGGTAAAGATATTGATATGCTATTCAGAAAGTTTGCAATAGACATTTCGGAAAAATACAGCAATGAACCTGTTCGTCTTACAGATGCAGCAAAAGAACTTCTCCTTAATTATAAATGGCCGGGAAATATACGACAGCTGAAGAATATTACAGAACAGATAAGTATAATAAGTGAAGAACGAGAAATAACCAAAGAGATACTTTTGCAGTATGGAGTAACCGATGACAGAACGGCTGAGCAGGGACTTGTGTTGGTCGGATCTGAAGGCGGTGGACAGAATGTGTCTTCACACTCGTATGAGGCAGAACGTGATATGCTCTTCCAGCTTCTTTCAAGTATAGGAAAGGAAGTCAAGGAGCTTAAAGATATGGTGCATTCCAATGTCAAGAATATGTCTGTGCAGCAGTCTGTACAACCTCAGCCGGCAATGATGACGGATGATTATTCGGAACTGGGGCAGCCAATCACTTCAGGAGGTTTTCATGTGCATACAGCCGGCAATGTTGGTGGTTCGGCTTATATCAGCAGTCCTTCCGGAATAAAGATTCATAATAACAGCAGAGAGGACACTTCTTTTTATGATGAAGCCGAGCAGGTAGTGGAAGAAGCACCCCGTTCAATGAAGGAACTGGAGAAAATAAGTATTAAACAAGCGTTGGAACGTAGTCGTGGCAAACGTAAGCGTGCTGCTATAGAACTTGGCATATCAGAACGGACTCTTTATCGGAAAATCAAAGAGTATGATTTGGATTAGTATATGTGTCTTTTATATTTTATGATTGTATGAAACATCTCAATAAAAGTGCGATAATATTCTTCGCTTTGTCTCTTGTGGTCACCGCATGTAGTATAAGCTATAAGTTTAACAGCTCTTCAATTGATTATAATAAAGTAAAAACTATAAGTATAGAGAAATTCCCTATTCGTTCCGCATACGTTTGGAGTCCTATGGAGTCTATGTTTTATAATACATTGTCGGACGCTTTTGCTCAAAAAACCAAACTTCGGGTATTGAACCGAAATGGCGACTTACAGCTTTCCGGAGAAATAGTAGAGTATTCCCAGACGAACAAAAGTATCTCATCTGATGGTTTTTCTGCCCAGACTCAGTTGAAAATATCTGTAAATGTACGCTTTACTAATAATTCGAAGCATTCAGATGATTTTGAACAAAGATTTAGTGCGACATCTGAATACGACTCCTCTCAGCAGTTGACAGCAGTACAAGAGACGCTGGTGCAGGAAATGATAGATGATATAGTAGATCAGATTTTTAATGCTACAGTTGCAAATTGGTAAAAAGATATATTAATGATTGAAGTGTCAGAACTTATAAAAGGTAAGATAAAACTGGATTCGGACACGCTTGTTGAATTAAAGGAACTTATTGACCGGTATCCCTTTTTTCAGACTGCGCGTCTGTTGTATATAGTTAACCTTTTTGTACTTCGCTCCAAAGATTTTGTGGAGGAGCTGAAAAAAAACAGTGTTTTTATAACAGACCGAAGAACTCTTTTCTCTATTATTGAAGGGAAAAATTATGATATAGAATGTGACAAGAGCATAGTGCCTGATAGAATAGAGACGGAAGGTGATGAGAACAGAACGATTTCATTGATTGATAATTTCTTATCAGCCCATAATGAGGTACATTCCGGAAAGACTTCCCGGGTGTCTCCTTCCATAGCCGATCTTACAACGGATTACACTTCTTTTTTGATGCAACAGGAGGACGATGCGGCAGAAGGGGACGGAGAGACACCTAAACTTAAAGGAGGCGAACTGATTGATTCCTTCATTGAGGAAACTAAGGGGAAACAGAGACTTGAGATTGCGGAACTCGCATCGGAGTTTAAATCTCCTGAAATATCTGACGAGGATGAGGAAATTTATACAGAGAATATGGTCAATATATATATCAAACAAGGCAGATATGAACAGGCATTAGAAATATTGCGAAAAATTTGTTTGACTAATCCGAAAAAAACTGTTAACTTTGCAACATTGATTAAATTGCTGGAGGTTATAACCGAAGGCAAAAAGTAATTGCATTGATTAAAAAATCGTAAAAACAATAAAAAATGTATCCGTTAATTATCGTACTTGTAATTCTCGCTGCAATATTTATGTGCGGAATTGTCCTTATTCAGGAGTCTAAAGGTGGTGGTCTTGCATCCGGATTTTCATCTTCAAATCAGATTATGGGTGTGAGGAAAACTACAGACTTTCTTGAGAAAGCAACTTGGACTCTTGCTATTGTAATGGTTGTATTGAGTGTTTTGTCTGCCGCTTTTGTTCCTAAGGCTACTGTAGAAGAAACACCTGTCACAATTATGAATACACAGCCTTCTACAGACGCAAACAATATGCAGTCTTTTCCTGCTGCTGAGGGACAGAATTCCACAGAGTCTCCAGCTAAATAAACTTAAGGAGTATCAAAAGGCTTGATTTATAATTTGCATTTTAATAAAAGGTCCCTTGCGAATGTCTTTCATACGCAAGGGATTTTGATAAATGTTTCTTCCAAAATCTGTTATCATGATGAACCTATCTAAGCATATTGAAATTCTCTTGTTGGAGCATGATTGTGTGATAATACCCAAATTGGGCGGTTTTATTGCCAATCAGATGGAGGCGCACTATGGAGAAAAAGAGGAGGGTCTTTTTGCTCCGCCATACCGTACAATTGGATTTAACGGGAATCTGCTGATTAATGATGGATTGTTGGTGCAGTCATATATGCAGGTTTACGATGCTTCATATCCGGATGCTTGCAAGCAGATGGAAATGGACATTGACGAGGTGCTTCAGCAGTTGGACTTGAACGGTTCTTTTCAATTTGAAGGAATCGGTGTGGTTCATAAAAGTGTGGATGGCAATCTGACCTTTGAATCTTCTGATTCAAGAGTGCTTACTCCTGAACTATATGGGTTGCATACGTTGGACATAAAGAGTGTCAGTGAAGTCAGAAAGGAAAGGGAACTCATAAATTCCATCCAGAATACAAGTGTATTGCCTATCCAATCGGAGGGCAGTCGTCTTTCTTCAGCACGTATTCCTAATGAAAATGGTCATGAAGAAGAGAATGTGACTATACGACTCCATAGAAGGTGGGTTGATGTGTCAATAGCTGCTGTAGTAGCCATATTCCTTTTCTTTTTATTTTCGTATCCTTCATTCCGCAATACCACTCCGTCAGATACTTGTGTTGCAGGTTCATTGTATGTGGGTAAGGAGAACAGTGGAAATTCTGTAAAAGCGGAAACCTCAGTTTCTCATGGTATGTCCGTTTCTGACAATAAGGCGACGGATGACTTGAAAAAAGAGGAACTGCAGGACACAGACAACCATACAGATGTTGATTCCGAGGAAAAAAGTGAGGTTTCAATGGAAACGGAACAGGAGTTGGACATGAACGAAGATACAAGAGGAAAAGAATATGTACTTGTTCTTGCCAGTTATGTCAGCAAAACTAATGCCGCAACTTTTATTGAAAATCTTAAGTCTGAAGGTTATGGTGAGGCGGAATATATAAGGACGGGAAAAATAAGCCGTATTGTCTATTCCGGATATTTGTCAAGGGAGGAAGCTGCTGATTCTTTGAATATTCTTCGGAAGCAGCATTCTGCTTTCAAGGAAGCCTGGATTCTTAAGATTTAGTTTGCAATATAAATTTATACTGATAAGATTATATGAAGAGAGTCAGATGTCCAAAATGTGATACCTATATAGTATTTGATGAAACAAAATATGCGGAAGGACAATCTTTGGTATTTGTTTGTCAGCAATGTAAAAAGGAATTTGGTATAAGAATAGGTAAATCAAAACTTACGGAGATACATCAGGAGAAGAATCTTGACGAACAAGCGTACCAAAAAGATTATGGTAGTATCGTTGTGGTGGAGAATAAGTTTGCATTTAAGCAAGTTATTCCGTTAGATCTGGGAGAGAATCATTTTGGACGTTATTTGAAAGGTACCAATATAAATAAACCGATAGAGACGAGAGATCCCAGTATTGATACTTATCATTGCACGATAACCGTATCTCGTAATAAGAAAGGAAAGTTGCAATATATATTAAGGGATGCGCCAAGTGATACCGGAACATTTTATATGAATGATATTTTGCGCGATACGGATCGGATTCTGTTGGAAGACGGATCGATAATAACTATTGGTGCAACAACTTTGATTCTTAGGACAGCCTTGGCGACAGAGTAGCTGTATCTTAGATTTCTTATGGACATATAAAAAACAGCCGACTGATTCTGGGCAGATATCAGTCGGCTGTTTTGGGTTACTGTGATTTGCTGCTTGTTGAAACTTCTGAATTCTGTCTGCTACGACCCATTGTCTCACAGATGTCTATTCATTGACAAACTCTGAAACTTCATAATTGTTTGCAACGGCAAGCCGTGCACAGTTTTGCAACAAACGTCGGTTATTGTTGTTCACTTGGTTACTTGTTCCTGATTTTCCATATATCGACAAGTCATCTCGTATACTTCGTCCAAGACATGGGGCAATAATAGATTCAAAGAATGTGCAGCCAAGAAGATAACGTCCCATATACATGTCGATATGTTGATTGTCACGGGTGAACTCATTAGCCGTGACAAGTGATTCTGCTGAACGTGCATTTTGTACAGCTGTACCACAAGGAATAATGATGTCTATTCCGGAGTGTTCTTTCATTTTCTTTGTTGTCTCACAAATATTCTTGTACATGTTTGCTTGGTTCTTGTAGACACTGATATTCTTATGTTTTGATGAATATGCCCAGGTCTGGTTGAAGGCAAAAGTCGTTCTTGGACTGATGGTCATGATTTTATATGCTTGCAGAAGTTTGCTAAGATATGGCTCGTATGTTAGGTATTCTCCTGAATTAAGCGAATATTGCTGAAATATAACAATATCATAAGGAAAACGTTTCATGACGTCACGTATGCTTGTGGCTTTTTCAAGTTTTGTTTCTCCATGATAATTATATTGGTAAAATTCATACACATTCTTTCCGCTTTTAAGATTCTCATAATGTTCTTTCATGGAACAGCCGCCTTTATATAGAACATATATATTCACAGTAGATATTCCCATTGAACTTAAAATTGTAGGAAGAGCTGAGCTTGTGTCTACAGAGAATGAATTTCCTATGAATAAAATGTCAAGCTTTATGGGCTTATAGGGTAGGGGCGGATTGCAGAAATAGCCGCAAATGGGTGAAGATGTATCTGCAACTTTTTGCGCCTTTATGGGTGCAAAAGATAATAGAAACAGCACTACAAGCAGGCTTCTATGTGAAGATTTTCTGAAAATCATATATTTTTCTATTGGCATTAAAACTGTTATCTATTTATATAACAGATATAGACAAATAATGTTGCCTTGTTCAATTGATAATATATGGAAAACAGACAGAATTAACATTTGGATATCCTGTTAATCTGTCTGTTTCTCGAATTTCAACTTCTCAGAACTTCGTATAGGCTATTAATCGCTTTCTCGGCATCTCCGGTTTCTTCATATAGTGTAACGAATTTACTTCCGATGATTGCTCCTGAAGCATTTGCCATTGCAGAGTCAAGAGTCTGTTTGTTTGAAATACCAAAACCGATCATTCTCGGATGATGGAGATTCATATTGTTAATCCGGCTGAAGTATGCCTGTTTGGCTTTGTCAAATTCTTTTTGAGCACCGGTAGTGGCGGCTGATGACACCATGTATATGAATCCGTCTGTATGTTCATCAATGAAACGTATGCGTTCTTCACTTGTTTCTGGTGTGATGAGCATGATTATTCTGATGTCGTATTTATCTGCTGTTGGTTTGTATATTTCCAGATAATCCTTGAATGGAAGATCGGGGATGATGACTCCGTCTATTCCGCATTCAACACATCTGATGCAGAACTCATTGAAGCCGAATTGCATAATAGGGTTAAGGTACCCCATGAGGATAAGTGGTATGTTTACTTCTTTGCGTATGTCTGACAGTTGAGAGAACAATTTACGTAAGGACATTCCATTCTTCAATGCTTTTGTTGCTGCATTCTGGATGACTATCCCGTCAGCCATAGGGTCACTGAAAGGTATGCCTATCTCTATCATGTCTACACCACTTTTTTCAAGAACCTTTATAGTGTCTGCTGTTCCTTCCAGTGTGGGATGTCCGGCACAGAAATATATAGATAATATATCATGCTTCTTTGTTTGGAATAGATTGTTTATTCTGTTCATATTTTAGTTTGGTTTAATTGTCAATGACATATAATGATTTTTATCTGTAAAATATTATTCTCTTAATTCATGCAGGAATTTGTCAAGAAGTTGAATGTCTTTTATTCCTGGAGACTCCTCAAAACAACTGTTAAGGTCTATTCCCCAGAAAAAAGGATGTTTCAAGCTCTTTATTGTTTGAGCATCTTTCGGACCTATTCCCCCGCTAAGAATAAAAGGATGTGGTCCTTTATAATTCTGTAACCATTGCCAGTTGAACTGTTTTCCGCTACCGCCGTATGTGTTGCATTTTGTTTCGAATAAAACATAGTTTATATATTCTCCATAACATTGTGCTCTTTCCGTATCCCCTTCTTTTTCTATTTGAACAGCTTTCATTATTTCTACATTGTGAGGTAATCGGTTTCTTAGCTCCATGCAGAATTCAAGGTTTTCGTTCCCGTGCAATTGAATAATGTCAAGTCCGAATTCTGAAACCTTCTGTATAATCTGGGGCAGCTGTTCATTCACGAAAACTCCAACTCTTTGCGCTCGTTGAGGCATATATGAAGGGGGGATGGTGATGTTGCGGGGAGAATGTGAATAGAAAATGAATCCGATCCAATCAACTCCGAGTGATTCAACTTGTTTTAGATTGTTCGCCTCACGCAAACCACATACTTTGATAATCATCTTTTATTCTCCTTTTAATGATATGATCTGATTTATAAATGTTTCAAGCGCATCTGCCGGTTGTGCTTCTTTCATGAATGTTTCTCCGATGAGAAATCCTCTGAATCCTGCTTTGCGAAGTTCCACCACAGTCATAGGGTTGGATATTCCGCTTTCCGACACCAATACATATTCTGACGGTAAACATGCTGCAAGTCTGTAGGAGTTTTCAATATCTGTATGAAATGTTCCAAGATTGCGATTGTTCACCCCGACCATGTCGATATTTTCTCCTACGTAATCCAATTCGTTCTCTGTATGTATCTCAAGCAAGGTCTCAAGTCCTAATTCATGTGCTGTTTGTGCAAGCCTTCTGCTGTCGGCCTTTTTTAATCCTGCAGCAATGAGCAAGACAGCATCTGCCCCGATGGCACGAGCCTGGAACAATTGGTATTCATTAATGATAAAATCCTTTCTGAGTATTGGTATTTCTACATAAGGACGTGCTGTCTGTATAAAATCCGTTTTGCCTCCAAAGTATTTTTCATCTGTAAGAATAGACAATGCCGCAGCTCCATTTTTTGCATATTGGACAGGAATATCTTCAGCCTTTCCCTCTTCTTTTATCCAGCCTTTTGACGGAGATTTCCGCTTAAACTCTGCAATAATGCCTGATGGCGAGTGTTGTAGGGCACTACTCATCGAATATACTTGTGATGTACCGTTGACAATTATGTCTTCCACCTTTTTGTAGAGTATGTTGGGAGCAATGTCTTTCTTTTGCATTTCCACTTCTATTCGTTTCCATGCTATGATTTCTTCAAGTATGTCTTTCATCTTTTAACTGTTTATTTCGATGAATTTTCTCAAACATTTCAATGCTTTTCCGCTTTCTATCGATTCGCGTGCGATGTGCACACAGTCTTCAATCGTTTTATTCTTGTCAATGACATTTATTGCAAATGCGGAATTGGCAATGACAACATTCTTTTGAGCTTCTGTAGATGTGCCTTGAAGTACATTGTCGAATATGGTTTTAGCTTCTTCCTTGCTATTCCCTCCATATAGTTCTTCCTTTCTTATTGTACCCATACCAAGATCCTCTGCCTTAAGCACTTTCTCCATGTAGTTGGTCGTCACTTTGAATTCTCCGGTAAGTGAAATTTCGTCATAGCCGTCATAGCTGCATACAATACCAAAACCTACTTCGAGTTTTTGAAGTGCATTGGTGTAAAGACGCATCTGGTTCAGGTTTGCGACACCGAGAAAATTATATGCCGGTTTGCATGGATTTACAAGAGGTCCTAAAAGATTGAAACATGTAGGTGTTTGCATTGCTTTACGTATGGGAGCTACAAATTTCATTCCGTGAGCGAAGAGCGGAGCATGGAAATATGCTACTCCAGATTCTTCAAGAGAACGTTTGAGCTTGTCTGGATCATTGCTGAATTTGACACCGTGCTCTTCTATTACATTGCTTGCGCCGCTTATTGATGTTGCGCCATAATTGCCGTGTTTGCTTACTTTGTAGCCTGCGCCGGCGATGACAAAAGCTGAGCAAGTGGATATATTGAATGTATTTTTCCCGTCCCCTCCTGTTCCTACAATGTCTATTGTCTGATAAGGTGACAAATCTATGGTAAGTCCGGTTTCAAGAAGACCATCGCGCAATCCGAGAAGTTCGTCAACAGCAATTCCTCTCATTTGTAGTGCCATGAGAATTGATGCAATTTGACAATCGTTGAATTTCTCTTCTGTTATATTGATCATTATCTCATGCATCTGCTTCCGTGTGAGAAGCTTGCCTTCGATGAGTGATGTAAGTATCTGCTTCATATTAAATATATCAGTGTTCTATCCAGTTCTTTATTATCTCCTTTCCCGAAGGTGTAAGCACACTTTCTGGGTGATATTGTATGCCTCTTATGTCATATTCTTTATGTCGAAGAGACATTATGTACCCTTCGTCACTTATGCTTGTCACTTCGATATTGTCTGGCAATGTATCGTTGTCAACAACCCATGAGTGATATCTCCCCACTTCTATTTGTTTTGGAAGACCTTTGAACAGATAATCATCGGCAATGATTGTGGCAGGAGTTGCAACTCCGTGAAAAACACTGCTAAGATTGGTCAGTGTGCCTCCGAACGCTTCACCTATAGCTTGGTGTCCGAGACATACTCCAAGAATAGATTTTTTTCCTTTGTATTCTTTTATGACATCCAGCAGCAGACCTGCTTCTTTGGGTATCCCCGGTCCGGGAGACAGTATGATTTTATCAAATTGTTCAATTTCCTTGATATGGAATTGGTCGTTGCGCAATACGGTAACATCTGCTCCAAGTTCCTTTACGAGATGGCTCAGATTATATGTAAATGAATCGTAGTTGTCTATTATTACTATTTTCATGTTGTAATCAGTTTGTGTTTCAAATATATATCTGATAAATATCGTGATTATACGTTTTATATCAGCATAATTTACAGTTTTACAGCAATGTCTATGGCTTTCCGTAGTGCTCCAAGTTTATTGTTTACTTCTTGAAGCTCATATTCTTCATCACTTTTTGCCACTATTCCTCCACCTGCTTGGAACCAAAGCTCATTATTCCTGCTTACAAAAGTGCGTATTGTAATCGCTTGGTTCAGATTTCCATTGAACCCGATAAATCCGATACATCCGCCATACGCACCACGGTTATGTGGTTCATATTCGCTTATCAGTTGCATTGCACGTACTTTGGGCGCCCCGGAAAGTGTGCCGGCAGGGAATGTATCTATGAATGTTTTGACAGGGTCTGCATCATTGTCCAGTTTTCCGCTGACCCGGCTTACGAGATGTATGACATGGCTGTAGTATTGCATGTCTTTATAAAAATCGACTTTGACATTGTGGCAATTGCGGCTCAGATCGTTTCTTGCCAAATCCACCAACATAACATGTTCTGCATTCTCTTTGGGGTCATTTTGTAGATACAAGGCATTCTTTTTGTCTTGTTCCGGATTGCCTGTTCGTTTTGTGGTACCGGCAATAGGATCTATATATGCTTTCCTGTTTTCTATGCGGCAATGCGTTTCCGGAGATGAACCGAAAATACGGAATCCCCCGAAATCAAAATAAAATAAGTAGGGTGAAGGGTTTATGCTTCGTAGTGCCCGGTACAGTTTGAAGTCATCGCCTTCATATCTCTGTATGAACCGTCTTGACAATACAATTTGGAAAACGTCTCCTCTCATGCAATGCTGTATCCCTTTACGTATATTGGCCTTATGTTCTTCATCTGTTAATGTACTATGGATTTCTCCGACTGGATGAAATTCATAGCTTTGGAACATCCGGTGCAACACATCATGTTCAAGTTGACATAAGTCATCAGTCTCTCCATTTTCCAAAAGCTCTATGAGAATCATTTCATTGCGGAAATGGTCAAACACGATTACATCCTTATATAAGATGTATAGCATGTCTGGTGCATCATTCTCTGCCTTCGTTTCATCTTTTACATTGATATTCTCAAAATATCTCACTGCATTAAAAGATGTATATCCATATAGTCCGCAATAGTCCGCATTTTCACCTGAAATATTGAACTCTTTCAGAAAATCGTTTATCGCTTTATCCGACTTGTATTTATCAGAGACTAATTTTTCGGTCCTGCTCCCGTCCGGAAACTTTCCTATAGCTTTTCCGTGTTCTATGCTGACGGAAGCAATAGGATGGACCCCGATAAAAGAGCGGCTGTTTTCTCCTCCGTGATAGTCTGAGCTTTCCATTAGTGCACTCTGAGGATAAGCGTCGCGCACCTTCATATATGTGCTTACAGGGGTGTTCAGATCACCGAGGATTTTCTTTGATGCTGTATGATATATGAATTTTGCCATAATTGTTTTAGTTGAAATGTTTCAAATAAGTATCTATGTCCTTGTCTCCTCGCCCGCTGACGGTCAGTACCACAATATCGCTGTGGTTGAATTTTATTTTTGACAATGCGCCAAGTGCGTGCGAACTTTCAAGTGCCGGAATGATACCCTCCAATCTGGTGAGTTCATAGGCAGCCTTCAGCGCCTCATCATCATTTACCGCCACCACTTGTGCACGTCCCTGCTTGTACAGGTTGCAGTGTATCGGTCCTGTCCCCGGATAGTCAAGTCCAGCAGAAATGGAGTAAGGCTCTATGATTTGTCCGTCTTCTGTCTGCATCAGCTTTATCCTTGAGCCATGGAGGATACCGTCTGTGCCTATTTGCATTGATGCAGCCGTCATATCTGTATCCATGCCTAATCCTCCCGCCTCGGAAAGTACTATTTTCACTCTTTCGTCATCTATATAATGGTATATAGTTCCTGCCGCATTGGAACCTCCTCCCACACATGCCATGAGATAATCCGGATAGTCACGTCCGGTTTTTTCTTTTAACTGCCATTTTATTTCCTCCGATATCACACTTTGCAGACGTGCCACCATGTCGGGATAAGGATGTGGACCAACTGTTGAACCGATAATATAGAAAGTGTCGGCTGGATGACAACACCAGTCTCGTATGGCTTCATTTGTGGCATCTTTCAATGTCATATTGCCGCTGGTTACAGGATATACTTCTGCCCCAAGCATCTTCATGCGTTCTACATTTACATGTTGACGTTCCACATCTGTAGCTCCCATATAAACAACACATGGCATGTTCATCAATGCACATGCGGTGGCTGTCGCCACACCATGTTGTCCTGCACCAGTTTCTGCTATGATGCGTTTTTTTCCCATTTTTCTGGCTACAAGAATCTGTCCGAGCGCATTATTTATTTTATGTGCACCAGTATGGTTTAGATCTTCTCTTTTCAGATATAACTGACATCCGTATTTCTCGCTCATTCTTTTGGCGAAATAGAGTGGGGAAGGACGACCTACATAATCCTTTAGAAGGAGATGATATTCTTTTTTGAATTCCTCGCTTTCTATGATGGAGAGATAGGCTTTTTTCAGGTCTTCTACTGTTTTGTAGAGTATTTCCGGGATATAGGCACCGCCATATTCTCCATAAAATCCGTTTGAATCTACTTGAAAACTCATAATTCTTATTGCTGTTTTGTGTTTATATTTTATTGATTCTTATTCCAAAAAGAAAAGCCTGTCGTAAGTACGACAGGCTCGATTCCATTTTCAAATTTCTTCTATATATTTTGTGAAATTTTCTTTAATAAAGGAACAGTCTGGGTTGACTTACGACTTTGAGGTGTCCTAAGTTATGCCAACGCCAATATGTGCTCATGTTCTGCTTCATAACGTGTGCAAAATAAATGCATTTCTTTCAAACAGACAAATAAATGGAGAAAAAAATAATGGTTCGTAAGATTTTGTTTTTATTTTGTGTCATCTTTTGTCGTTTGTGGAAATGAATCTTATATTTCCTGCATATTCCGCAGCAATAAAAAATGCATCTGACATGAGGATTCAAGAATATAATCATTGTCTCCTTATATCAGATGCAAATGCAGTTCTGGATATATTTTATAATATATGATAACTTGCGGCTTATTTTACCAGAATCTTTTTCCCTTTTGCCACATATACTCCTTTGGGTAATCTGGATATCTCTTCAGAAGATATTTTTGAAGCTACAATCTGCCCGCTTAGATTGTACACGTCTATAATTTCTCCTGCTTTTACAACAGAAGCGATGCTTGTAGCTTCTCCGTCTCCTACATGGTTGGAAGAAAGACGTGTTGAATTGCCTGTCGAAAGAGTGATGAAACATCTTGTGGCATGGAAACCGCTTTCAAAATTGTCTACGTTCACAAAAACAGATTCTTCGTTCGATTTTGCCGGTATACCATATAGTCCCATTCCCGGAGTTTTCTGCATTGCGCCTTCGAATGTGACAACCACACCTTTTGTATCTGTGAATGAGAGCTTGGAAGGAGTCGCCACTATTTCTGCTTCATTTGCAAGAAACTTGACAGTTCCTGTTTCACCTGTATAAAATAGGATATAAGGTTTGTTGGCTTCTATGCCTTTGCTCTTGCAATCCGCAAAATTGAGCATAAGTTCATCTCCGTTATTTTCTACTCCTATGAGAGTCTCCAGACGACATGCATCTCCGAATGCAGCATTTACTTGTTCTGTTGTCATGGAAAAAGGGAGACTGATAGTGTTCCATCCATTGAATAGATAGCGGCTTACATAAACATTGCGCACCTGTCCGTCATAAGCTGTAAGTGATGTCCCGTTATAGGTACTTAGATAAAGAGTCTTTGTCTGAGCGTCCGCAAGGGTGTTCCCGCCTGCAATAAGAGCTGCGGCAAGACAAATCTTAGAGATAATGTTCTTCATAAGCTTACTTTTTAATTGGTTTTTACTATATTGATTCATTCTTTTATGATTCTGATATTTTCCTTCTATATGTCACGAATGGACAATTTCCTCTAATAGTCCGGAACATGTATCTTCCAATATTCTTATTACATTTTCAAATCCTTCGTGACCTCCGTAATAAGGGTCTGGTACATGGTCTGCTATGGTGGATTTTCTATAGTCGGTCATTCTTACCACCTTTTTCTCCTCCTCCAATCCTGGTGCCATATCTGTAAGTCGATCATAATTGCTGTCATCCATTGCAACAATATAGTCGAATATATAGAAGTCTTTTTCTTGCACGGGACGTGATATGTGTGTAATTTCATATCCGTGTCTTCGTGCATGCATACGCATTCTGCTGTCAGCCTCTTCACCTTCGTGATAGCTGATAAGTCCTGCCGAATCTACAATGACATCTTGTTCCATTTTTGCTTCTGTAACGAGCTTTCTCATTATGGTTTCAGCCATAGGAGAGCGACAGATGTTTCCCAGACATACAAATAAAACCTTTTTCATATAGCAAAGGTACATATTTTTTAATACTAATGAAATAAAATAGAGGTTTTTATATATGTGGGTTTTATTTTTAGAAATCCGCTGATTTTTATAGAATGGGAATTTGATGCAAAAGTTATATTTATATGTTTTTTTCATATATATTGCGCTGAAAATAATGTTTTTTAGTTGATATATATCATGAATTTTGAACTAAAATATATGTTTTCGTACACAATGCTTGACAAGAACAAAAAAAACACTATATTTGCATCGTGTTTTTCATAGTATTAGATTTAAGGTTAACAAAAGGTTTGGGGTAAGGCGTTACCCCTTTTTTTGTTCCAATTTTTGGCGGAGGCTGAATCTGTCGGGAATATATTGTTATCAATGATTTTTTTGATAGGTGTGAAGTTTTTACCAAAAGAAAAAGGAGGCAAACTTGCATTGTTGCATGATACCATGTCAGTTGCAGGTGTTGCCTCTTTTGATGTTTGTGAGTGAGGTGAAAGTGGGATAGAAATAGTGGTCGTGTATGAATTCTTACAGCGGGGCTATTGACAGAAGATGATATATAGCAAGTCAGGCAGAACAATATATAAATGTATTGTCTGCCTGATTCTGTTTCTGTCATTTGACAAATTTGTCAACTCTTAAGTCTTTCGTGTCGATTTTACTTAATCCTCTTTCATCTTTTTTCAGTTCCCGTGTATATCCGTTTATCTCTATATGTCCGGTGCCGGAAGCATCGGCACTGATAAATTCGCATTCCGCATCAATGTCCATGTCTCCGGCTCCGTTTGAAACAATTTGCAGGCTTGGGCATTTTACGGAGATGTCTATATCTCCTGCGCCGGAACTGAAAAGTTCCACATTGCCTATGCTTGTCATGTCACGGAAATCAGCATCTCCGGTTCCGGATATTGATACATTGGCAGAGTTGCATTGTATATTCCGAACTTTGATGTCACCTGCACCATTGATTTCTACATTGAGTTTGTCGCATTCCATATCATCAATGTCTATATCTCCAGCTCCTGATATATTTATGTTCAACGTTTCGAACTTGCTTCTTTTCTTTATGTCAATGTCTCCGCATCCGTTTATTCTGATTTCATTCAGCATAGGTGCTTCCACTCGTAAACGTATGGAAGGAATGCTCCCATTTGTATCCTTGGCCTTCTTGTCTGTCAATATTCCGTTATTAGTCTCTATCTGATAATAGTCCAATGCGTGCTCATTCCCTTCAATACATACCTTATACTCTTTGGATTGGGTATATATGATATCGACATTGCTGTAGGTATGTATGGAATTGAAGTTTTGCAGGTCAAGCTCTTTGCTTGTCACTTTCCCCCATTTTTTGGAGTCCACGAACCCTTTTTTTCTGTACGAGAAATTAGCAGGATTGAAATCTGTGCATGATTGCAGACTTGTTGTCGTCAGAGCAATGAATACAGTTGCTATTAATGTTTTTGCCTTCATGATTATATTTCTTTTTCTTGTCCTAATTTATAGTTGTTGAATCTGTCTGTTATCTCTTCCATTGTTATGCCGAGAGTATGCATGATACGGAAGACCTCCGGGAGTGACTCATTCAGAAATTCTTTGCGGCGCATGGTGGCAATGGTGTCTTTTGCACCTTGTGCAACAAAGTACCCAAGCCCTCTTTTTATGAATATGATATGCTGTGTCTGTAGCCATTCATACGCTCTTACGACTGTATTTGCATTCACCTCCACTATGGCTGCATATTCTCTGACAGAAGGGATACGTTCCTCCTCGGAATATTTCCCGAGCAGTATTTCATCACATATTCTTTCTGCTATCTGCAAATATATGGCTTTTTTTTCTTTAAAATCCATATTCTTAGTTTTTGTTTATATTACTTGTTACTTGTGCCCTGCAATACATGCGGTATGACAGCCTCCAAAGCAGTATGTTGAAGCCAAGCAGTAGTATCCCTCCTGATATCATTATGCCGTTAACAAGTGATGGGAGCATGTCTTTTGTAAAATATAGTTCTGCATAGTGGAGCAGAAAATCCCATATGTTTTCACCGAATAGGATGATGCAGGTAAAGAATAGTATGGAAAATGCAAATTGTAATCCTGTGAGAACAATGATGGTCAATATGATATTATTTCTATATTTGATGGCATTGCCAAAGGCAAAAATAGTTATAGGTGATATACCGACAGACAATGTCCAGAAACGGAGGCAGACAGTATTGATGATTCCTTCTGATTTGATTTTTTGCATGATAGCATTGATAATTCCTTCAAAATCATCATTCGGAGAACCGAACAATGTGTAGACATAATGCAGGGTGATGGACTGAAACTCATCTGCCGGGAATATCATGAAGGAGAGCAATATGTAGATAGCGTCTGCCGCAATGATACATAATAGGCAGAATATGTAGCCGCCTATGGTCATCATAAGTGCATGCCATAGGAATTTTTCCATGTTGGTTGCAGGGATTGTTAGTGTGGATATGCGTCCTTGTTTGTTCCGTAATGGATGGTTGATACAGCCTGCGAAGAATATCATCATAATACCGATGAAATAGGTGATGAAAATCATGATGCTTTCTGTGGTGTTGTTTCCTGTCTTCATATAATAATTATCTTCCATCATCCATCTTATATAGAAACCGAATATGGTAATGGCCATTATGCCAGACAAAGTCACAATGGCGAGGTTACGATAGAAACTGTAGTTGATGGTAAGATCCCATTTTGCCACTTGCAGGAATCTTTGTTTATTGAAATTTTCCATGTTGTTTTTTTCTTGTATGTTATTTTCTTACTCTTTATTGTTCACTTGTTTTCTAATGGCATCTCCCTCTGCAAGCAGTGCATTGAACAGCAGTTCCAGATTGATAGGAGTCTCTATATTTCCGTTGTTGGGCTGTATACAACTATATCCGCCAAGAACCTGTTCTGTATATATTGCATCAGAAGGTATAGAGTTGCGGTCGGTTTCAATAAATTGCAGATGTGCTCCGATTGCAGACATGGAGGCATTGAGCAATACTCGATTACGGTCTATAATGGTAAGATGATCGAGCAGCAGTTCTATATCTCTCACTTGGTGGGTTGATACGATTATAATTTTGTCGTCTGTCATACCTTTTGCAACTACTTTTCTGAATTGCGACTTGGAAGGGATGTCAAGCCCGTTTGTCGGTTCGTCCATCACAAGCAGCTTGGTATTTGTTGCAAGTGCCATGCACATATATATTTTCTTTTTTTGACCCATAGAGAGTGCACCAAGATTCAGTTCTTTGGGCATGTCGAATCCTGCAAGGCATTCATCGAGTAGGCTGTCGCTGAAATTTGGATAGAATGGTTTTATCGCATTGACATATTTGGCAAGGGAGATACTCGGCAGATTATATTCTTCAGGGACAATGAACATATCTTGTAATATTTCCGGTTTGCGCAAAATTGTGTCGATACCATTATAGAGAACTCTTCCTTTTTGTGGACGCAGAAGCCCCATTATGAGGTAGAGTAATGTTGATTTTCCTGTACCGTTTTTTCCGAGCAACCCGTATATGCCGCCTTCTTTGATGTCTAAAGAAAAATTGTCGAATACATCGAAGTCTTTACTGTACCCGTAACTGATGTTTTTAATCTCTAACATAGAATCAATTGTTTTTTTAGTTTGTCCGTTTTAATATTAGTGTAATAGTTTAATAGTACACTGCAAATATAGTTTTCTATTTTGTCATAAATATTGGTTGAGAACTTTTTTAACATGAATTTAACATTACATGTAAGGTGTTTCTATTGATTCCTTTCTTTTGCAGTATTTTCACATGTGACAGCTGTATTAATTTATTGGGGGAATCACTCTAAAGGTAATTGTTGAAGAAGGAATGCACCATAATTTAGAAAAGGACGGAGACAGTCTTAAAAGATGCATTGCTATTTAGGCTACCTGGGACAGCACCATGAATGCATCAGCTATAAGTCCGGGTATGAAACATTCCGAATCTCTGATTTTATATTTTCATCCTGCACTGTAATTTGTAAAAGATACTGTGTACAAATATGACAGGACAGCTGTCTGAAGCCAATTTCATCCCACTGAATTCTATAATCAGCAGTGTCGATTATAAAATCAGCACTGCAGTTTTTACAATCAGCAGTGCTGATTATAAAAACAACAATGCTGTTTGAAGAAATTTTCACACTGAAAATAAGATTTCTTCCCACTGATTTTTTTAATCCGCCGCACAATATTTCCAAATCAACACTGCCGATTTGAGAAATTTGCGCACTATCCCGACTTTTAATCCAGCCTTATATTTACCCCTTATTCTCCGAACAAAAACAGCATTCTTTTGAGTTGAATAGCATCTGTTTGATTATCTGTCATTTGTCTCAAAGCAACTCGAAACTGTACACATTTCCAATCACAGACGACTGACATGATGTCAAATTCCTTGCCGACAAAGCAAAGCAGAAATACCAAGACTTTATTTTCAAGCTGTCGGGTCAACTTGTTCCGTACTGTCTTTATCCCGAACTCACGTATTTATAGACTTTTTCATTCATCCTATAGTATTTATTCGGGGATGCAGGATTAAGGAGTATTCAAGAATCGATAGGTATGCTACAACTATTGTATAGACTTTACTTGCTCATGGTGATATTATGAGTATGGAATCTATTATAAGTTCATAGACATTCTACAACGTTAATGACAGATGGGGGGTATGACATTATGCATGTAAATGGAGTGATTAAATATGCTGTTAAAAAATATCTCAAATATTTTCCAGATAGAAGTTGTTTCCTATTGTGAAAATGAGACAGTTCATAAAAATGGGATATACTCTCATATAATGAAGAAAGTATATCCCATTTTGTTTTTATTCTTTATTCTATTCAGAATATTCCTGTTTCCAGAACACATATATTCTTTAGGACAGAATATAATTAAATGCTCAATATGGTAAAGCGACAGTCCGGATTATTGACTGCTTTTGTGGCAATTATTTGTTCATCATAATTCCGGTAAGTATACGTCCGGAATATGTTCCAAGTTTTCGTGCTGAAAAATAAGTATCTGAATTTTTATATGTACAGATATGACTGTTCATGATATTTTCGGCATGTACATTTTTTTCCATAAGCTGTATTCGGTTTGCCTCCGGCAAGTCGATATGCCATTTTGTAGCAAACAATGATGGAGGCGCATTAAGCACAGAATAGCGTTTGGCTATATCGGGCATACGGAATCCTGTTTCTGCAAATATCTCATAAACTTCTTCACCGACTTCAAAACAATCTATGGATATACCGGGTCCAATCACAGCTTTGCAATCTTTTCCTTCTGTACCGAATTCTTTATTCATGGCTTCAATGGTTTTCCCTACAATGTTTGCAGCTGTTCCCCTCCATCCTGCATGAATAGCCGCTATTGCATGGTGAACAGCGTCGTAGATAAGTATGGGAATGCAGTCGGCCGTGGATACAGATATACAAATTTTTGATTGCGATGTGATAAGGGCATCTATACCTTCCAGCAGTGAGTGGCTGTTGCAGCCTGCATTCTCGCTCGTTTTGTCCTGTTTGCATTGCTCAAGAAATTGCCGGTCAATTAGTTTGATGGCTGTGCCATGAATTTGATGAGGTATGATAAGATGGTCATTGTTTATTCCAAGTGAAGCACAAAGTATCTTTTGATTTTGCTTTACTGCTTCAGGGTCATCACCGCAGTATGGATTTACATTGAATGATGAATAATTGCCCCTGCTGTGTCCGCCTTCTCTGGTTGTACTGAAGGCAGCAACAGCCGGAGCCATATTGTAGGTTTGTAACGTCATAGACTAATTATTCCTTTCAAATATCGAATGTTTGATTTATGACCTGAGAATTTCGATATCGGCAATTAGAGGGATTGTTGATTACATGACCTCTCGTTTTACAACTGAAAAATCTACAGGCCTCTTTGGCTCTATATTTGGAATATATAGGAGAATTGGATTTACTCCTCTTCTTCATATTCAAAATCCTCAAGTTCCTCAATATCTTCGAAGTCTTCAATGTCGTCTTCGTCAATAAATTCAATATCTTCGTCTTCTCCTTCCTCTTCAAGTTCTATTTGTAAGCGAGAGAAATCTTTTGATTGGTGGACAATGCTTTCGTTTGTACTTATTGTCGCAAGTTTGTTGCTCTCGCTGTTCATTTCTGTCCAAAGTATATCTTTAAGCTCATTGATTCCATAGCCGGTGACTGATGAAATGAATACAACGGGCAATCCTTCCGGAAGAGTTTCTTTCAACATCTGTATAAGTTCTTCGTCAAGAAGGTCGCATTTTGTTACGGCAAGCACTCTGCCTTTGTCAAGAAGCTCCGGGTTAAATGTAGCAAGTTCATTGAGAAGAATCTCATATTCTTTTTTGATGTCATCTGTATCTCCCGGAACCATGAACAATAGCAGAGAGTTTCTTTCTATATGACGGAGAAATCTGAGTCCCAGACCTTTTCCCTGGCTCGCTCCTTCTATTATGCCAGGAATATCTGCCATGACGAATGAACGTCCATCGTGGTAAGGAACAATGCCGAGGGATGGCTCAAGTGTAGTAAACGGATAATTGGCTATTTTAGGCTTTGCAGAAGATAGTGCGGATACAAGGGTTGACTTTCCTGCATTTGGGAATCCTACCAATCCAACATCAGCGAGCAACTTTAATTCCATGATTACACTCAGTTCCTGCATCGGTTCGCCTGGTTGTGCATAACGTGGCGCCTGATTGGTTGGAGTACAGAAGTTGAAGTTTCCTAAACCTCCGCGGCCTCCTTTCAGAAGAATGACTTCCTGTCCATGCTCTGTTACATCGCAAATGTACTCTCCTGTTTCTGCATTGTATACAACTGTTCCGCAAGGTACTTCTATGTATCTGTCTGCTCCTTGTTTGCCTGTACTTTTGTTTTTGGAACCATTACTTCCATGTTCTGCATGTATATGACGGTCATAGCGTAAGTGAAGCAGTGTCCAGTAGTTTCTGTTTCCACGTAGTATTACATGTCCTCCGCGACCCCCGTTGCCTCCGTCAGGCCCTCCTTTGGGCATGTATTTTGCACGATGCATGTGTGCCGAGCCTCTTCCTCCCTTTCCTGAACGGCAGTATATTTTAACGTAGTCAATAAAATTAGATTCAGCCATATTTGTTTTGAACATAAATTATGCGTCCTATTCCTTATCTTGCTGCTGTAGGCAGAAAGAGGGAAGGAGTAGAGCGCATAATCGTTTGGTTGTTTTATTTTATGATAAATTTATTTGTTTTCTTTTTCTATTGCTTCGAATATTTCCGACAACATTTGTTCTTTGGAGCCGTTCCAGTTGAATGTATGGCGCAGCCCTTCTTTTTCAAACCATTCGGCAAGAGGAGCTGTCTGATTATGGTATACATCAAAACGTTTCTTTATTGTCTCTTCATTATCGTCAGCACGGCCTTGTTCTTTTGCGCGGTTAAGCAGTCGTGCCATGAGAGTTTCTTCGTCAACAACAAGCTCAATCATCATTCCCATGTCATGGTTTCTTTCTGCAAGCATCTTCTTCAGAGCCTCTGCCTGTGCAATGGTACGCGGAAATCCGTCGAATATGACACCTTTACCTTCTCCAAGCTCATCATATGTTTTTGCAAGAATGTCAATCATAAGCTCATCTGGAATGAGTTGTCCGTTGTCAATATATCCTTTTGCTATATTACCAAGTTCTGTTCCGTTTTTTATTTCTCCTCGTAAAACATCTCCTGTAGAGATATGTCCCATATTATATTTTGCCACAATTTCGTCACTGTAAGTGCCTTTGCCTGAGCCCGGGGCACCGAAGATAATAATATTTTTCATAATTATTCTTTGTTATGTTTGTTAATAAATTTCTTGGCTGTATTGTCCTCTGATGGTGAGGATATTCTTTTTTGTGATTATTCCACGACAGTATATATGTCTTTATAATTACGTCCTAAACCGTCATAGTCGAGTCCATATCCTACAATAAATTCATTGGGAATCTCAATGGCACAATAATCAACATGCAATGGCACTCTTAGTTTCTCAGGTTTCATCAGTAATGTAGCTATTCTGACACTTCCTACTTCTTGGCTTTTGAGTTTGGGGAGAAGATTGCTCATGGTTATACCTGTATCTACAATATCCTCTACAATGATGACATCGCGTCCCTTCAAATCCGTTGTTATTCCTATAAGTTCACGTACTTTTCCTGTCGTGTCCATTCCTTCGTATGAGGAGAATTTTGCAAATATGATTTCTGGCTGGAAGTCAAGATTGCGTACTAAATCAGCTGCAAACATGAATGCTCCGTTGAGAATGCAAATTAGAATAGGATTTTTTCCTGCATAGTCGGAGTTTATTTGTTCTGCAACTTTTTGTACTCTTTCTTGTATTGTCTCTTCACGAAGTGAGATCTTGAAGTTTTTATCTTTTATCCTTATCATGACTAAACATTCTATACTATTTGGTAATTTTGCTACAAACTTACTGAAAAATCTGTTATGAATATGTCAATACTTCAATAAATCTCTGTTTTTGGTATGGTAAATGTAATATTTTGACATTATTTTGTCCTGTGAATGGCTGCAAATTGCTAATTTTGCGGCATGAAGATTCTATCTGCGATTCAATTTAAAGAGATTGACACTTTCACAATTGAAAATGAGCCAATCGATTCTATAGATTTGATGGAACGCGCTTCAAAGGCATTGGTTGCCAAGATTATGGAGCGGTGGGACAATCATACTCCTGTGAAGATATTTGCCGGACCAGGAAATAATGGAGGTGACGCGCTTGCCGTGGCAAGGATGCTGTCTTTGTCCGGATATAATGTGTGTGTGTTCCTTTTTAATACAAACGGAACGCTTTCTGCTGATTGTATGAAAAACAAGCAAAGGCTTGAGTCATGTAGGAATGTTGATTTTACCGAAGTGACTTCTTCGTTTACTCCACCTAAACTTGAAGTCAATGATATTGTTATTGATGGACTTTTCGGCACAGGGGTCAGCCGTCCTCTGAACGGTGGCTTTGCCTCTGTGGTAAAATATATCAATGCTTCACCTTCAACGGTTATTTCTATAGATGTGCCTTCAGGGCTTATGTGTGAGGATAATACGTACAATGTGCTGAACCATATTGTTCGTGCTGACTATACTTATACTTTTCAGTATCCTAAACTTGCTTTCTTTTTTGCTGACAATGAAAGATTTGTCGGGCAATGGGAAGTTCTTGACATTGGTATCAAGGATCCGGAGACAGAAATAACGGATACCCCTTATTTCTTTATGGAGAGACAGGATGTGGTCAGACTGTTAAAGAAACGGTCCAGATTTATGCATAAAGGCATTGCCGGACATGCTGTGCTGGTTGCCGGAAAACGTGGAATGGCAGGAGCTGCCATACTTGCATCTCGTGCTTGTATGCGAAGTGGAGTTGGTAAACTTACGGTACATACTCCTGAAGCTAATGCGGGCATTATGCAGATATCTGTTCCTGAAGCGATTCTTGATATAGAATTGGGAACAGATTATTTTAGTAATACATTCGATGCCAATGAGTACGATGCTTTAGGTATAGGACCGGGTATAGGTGGGGCACCTGATACTGTTCAGGCATTTATAGAACAGTTGCGTCTTACAAAATCTCCTGTGATTATTGATGCCGACGGACTGAATATTCTTGGCTCTCATCGGGGGTGGATACTCCAGCTGCCAAAAAAATCCATACTTACTCCGCACAAGAAGGAATTGTTCGGGCTTATAAGTACTACCCGCAACTGTTATGAAGAATTGGAACGTACTCGTGAATTGGCTGTACGTCAGCAAATATATATTGTAATCAAAGGTGCATATTCTGCCATTGTAACTCCGGAAGGGAAAGTGTGGTTTAACTCTACAGGAAATCCGGGGATGGCGACAGCTGGTAGCGGAGATGTACTTACCGGAATCATATTGTCTTTATTGGCTCAAGATTATGGTCCGGAAAATGCAGTGCGTCTTGGGGTATATCTTCACGGACTGGCAGGAGATATTGCTGCCAGAGAAGTTGGTGAAGACAGTTTGATTGCAAGTGATATTATTGCTGCATTGCCTAAAGCATTTATGGAGTTGCATCAAGCAGGGATAGAATAGTTTCTTTTATTTGAAGAGAATATAAATAATAATCACGAATAATGATAAAACATTTTTTTTGTGCAATATTGGCTTTTTATTCTGTGGTGTCTGGAATAAAAGCACAAACTCAAATTACCAAGTTCAACCCTGGAGTGACGGCTGAAGGGGTTAACTATGCTTTGCCGAGGACTCGTATAAGGGTAGATGTGATGGCTTTTAAGATACAATATACTCCGGGAGAATTTGCTCGTTATGCGGATCGTTATCTGAATATTGGCAATGTGAAGAAATCTGAAGAGAGCAGATGTATGGTTGTTGGGATAAACGTTGAACAGGAAGGTGTTCCGGATACTTCTAAAGTGTATACCGTGAAATTGAAAGACAAGACGATAGCACCGTTTGTACAGCTGACGGATGACGGGGTGCTTGTGGCGGTAAACACAAAGTCTGATATCGCTGCTAAAATAAATAGAAATGAAGAGAAGAAAACCGAACATTTCCGTAATTCCAAGGAATATTTTACGGCAGATATTCTGGCTGCAACGTCTACTGCCAAGATGGCGGAGCTGACTGCTGCTGAAATTTTTGATATTAGAGACAGTAGAAGCGCAATAATGCGTGGACAGGCTGATGAGATGCCTAAAGACGGTGCTTCTCTTAAGATAGTTCTTGACGGGCTTGACAAACATGAAGAGGCTCTTATGCAGCTTTTTGTTGGCTATACAGACACCACTACTTATATGCGTAGTTTTTATGTTGACCCTACTGAAGATATAGATAAGGAAGTTTGTTTCCGTTTGTCTTCAAAACTTGGCTTTGTTGATGCAGATGATCTTTCAGGCGAACCGTATTATATAAGCATAAAGAATCTTGGAACTGTGCCTGCTGTTTCTGAAAAGGAATCAGAAAAGAAAAAAATTGCTGGATTGGTATATAATATGCCGGGGACGGCGCAAGTTAAAATCTTTAATCCGGAAAAGACATTTATTGATAAAGAAATGCTCTTTGGACAGTTTGGTATAGTAGATGTGCTTAGTGCCACATTGTTTAATAAAGATGCAACTACTAAAGTTGTCTTTAATCCTTCAACTGGAGGTATTGTCCGTGTAGAGCAGTAATGTTGGTACAGACTATACAGTCAGGAGATGGTTATATTGAGTTGCTGTCAGCTAAGCAATAAGAAAAATCGCCCAATATCTTGGAATATAAGATGTTGGGCGATTTTAATATTATGACCATACTATTCTCTGTAAATTAATTGTTTTCGAGAAGGTTCCGAGGCTTTGGCAGGCTTTATTTTGAGAACAGTACTGAATTTGTTGGATAATTGTGATTGAAATGATTAAAGAATACTGATTCTTGGCATTGCCTTTTTAATCTGAGAATTTATAATTTGCATATTAATCTATTTATAGCTTAATGACAGAGTATATATACTAATGAAGCTATACTGATAACAATCCATAAAAATACTCCCTGTATGAGCGGTTTTATTCCTACTGATTTCAGTACATCCAGTGAAAGTGAGGCTCCTATGAAGAATAAAGTTATGGTAAGGCATCTCTTCGACACTGAGCTTATGACATTTCCTATTGAAGCTCCTATTGTAGTACCTTCTGCACCAAGCAAGGATGCATTATTGAGAATATATGTATTAAATACCAATGCAAGAATGAAGAATAGAATGAACATTGGTATCTGGATTCTGCGTTTCCCTGAATTATTGCTGTTAGGGAAGATAAAGGATGTCAGTAAAGCGAGGGGTACAATCCAAAGTGCACGTGTAAGCTTTATTGTAGTTGCTACCTCAAGGGCTTCTTCACCGTATGCCTGTCCAGCCCCTACTACAGAACTTGTATCATGGATGGCTATTGCAGCCCATGTTCCGAATTGTTGCTGGTCGAGTCCAATCCAATGTCCTATAGGAGGAAATATAAAGAGGGCAATAGCATTGAGAATAAAGACAACTCCTAAAGCTACAGACATGTCTGCTCCTTTGGCTTTGATAACAGGACCTACGGCTGCAATTGCGCTTCCACCGCATATTGCTGTTCCTGAACTTATCAGATAGGATGTGTCACGATTTACTTTCAGTATTTTGCGTCCGATAATCCATCCTATTAGTAAGGTGCCGAAAACAGAGATAATGGTGAACATCATCCCTTCTTTTCCTGATGCAAGAGATTTCTCTACGTTCATGCCGAATCCAAGACCAACTACAGAATATTGGAGCAGGTATTTTGACATTTTCTTGTTGAATGCCGGATAGGGCTGACCGAATATGAGTGCAAATGCCAGTCCGGCAAATAATGCTGCAGGAGGGGTGACCCATACCGCTGCTGTTTCCATTCCTGGTATGTAACTTACGATTGTGCATATTGTCATGACAGAAAGAATGACAATATATACATATTTGTTTCGTATTTCTGAAAAGTTGTTTATTGCTGACATGCTTATGTTAGTTTATTAGACTTTGATATATATATTATTGAATTCATTCAGGAGCAGATTATACCTGCATTCTCCCATTCCTTTATTAGCTCAGCAGAATCGGTCTGAGCTGTATGTTCGTCAACTTCATAACTGTCAAGCAATAATTGGGTCATATCTGCAATGGTAAAATCTTTGCCGATGATATTTTCCCATATAATGGCGGCAGATTCATTGAGGGTTATAATTTTAGTGAATGATATATTTTCCATTCCATGCGAAATGACAATGTTTTCTCCGCATATTTTTCGCAGTTCAAATCCTTGTTTAATTCTCATAATATCTTGTTTAATTTTATATGATTGTAAAGTTATGACATAGACGATACATTGCCAGCAATATTCTTCTTGCAGGCAAAAGTTGTGTCCAACATCGTGAATAGAGCCTCCAGACAGTGCTCTCGGTTGTCACTGTCTTTCCGTTTCGTATAAAAGCTGTAGCTATAGCACGTAAATCAGAGATTTTGCAATATTCCGTACTTTTTATATTTCCATCACCGCGTAGCCTTACGAGATCTTCTTTTATGCTGATTATTCTATGAAGGACATAACATCCGCTGTGTATTTCTGCAAGAACAACATCTCCTGTTTGATATTCAGATGTTTCAGAAAGAATGACGATATCTCGTTCTCCTTCAAGAAAAGGACGCATACTGTTTCCTTTTATGCGAAGAGATACTGTATGCCCTTCATTGATGAGAAGGCATAATTGCGACAGAAATTCTGCGTTGGGCAATTGTATTCGTTTCATCTGGCTATGGTGGTATGACTGAGCTGTGCAGCCTCTTTGTCTGGACGACATTGTAAAACAAAACCTGGTACATGTTTCATTATATGTTCGATTGTATCGCACACTCCACCATATACTCTTTTGTCCCATTTCATTACTGAAGAAGAAGATAGAAGTGAAGCGAATGTTTCTACAATTGTTTGCTTGCGTATATTGTTTTGTGGAGCTTGTTGTAGTTGCAGGAAAGCACCGACAGTGGCATGCATGTTACGATAGCAGTCTGTCTTGCCGCTCCACGGAGAACCGTAAACACGTATTTCTTCTTTCATTACACGTACTATGGGATTGTCATCGTTAATTAGTTCTGTACCTTTAATATGCTGCAGCCATAGTTGCGAGTGAGTACTTTTTCCTGTTCCGCTTTTCCCTAAAAATAGAAATGCGGCTTTGTTGTTGCATACAACAGAGGAATGCATAAGCAATGTCCCTTTGTCTGCAGATGCAAAAGCATACATAATCATAAGTGCATTGTTGAGTCCTAGCTGACGCATTTCTGTGTGGTTGTGCAATGATGCCCGACCGTATGAAAATGTACTGTTTGTCTGCATCAAACAACATGTATGGTGGTCTGTATCTGAGATGATGATTTGATAATCATTGCTTTCTGTCTGTAAGAAATGGTAACGTGCTGCACCACAATCGAAGGTTCCGATTTCTTTTTCTACATATTCAGGACTGAAACTGTCATCGATTATCAAATCGAACAATGAGGGTTGGTTATCTGGTTCTACAGAGAATGCACTACTTGATGCAATAAGACTTTCATCGTTTTGCTTGTCTGTAAAATGAACTCTATAAGTAAATCCTCCTACTATATATTGTTTGGTCCTTTCCATTTGTTTTTATTGAGTTGCTTATTCTCTGAATCCGATTGCATTTGCCCATCGGGTTGAAGCATATTCATTCATGAAGTTTTCGTCAGAATATTTGTCAAGAGGCAAGAACATAGATATTCCTCCGAATTGTTTCTTGTCTACAGGCAGATGTCCACGTTTATATGCACTGTACCAATAGTCTGTTGTTTGGGCTATGATAATCGCTTCATCAAATACTTCCTTCCATTGCACATATTCCTGTTCCGGCAGTATTTTTTGCATGATGCCTTGCATTTCATAACAGTCGGGATAATTGGCATATAATCTCCATTGTTCGTAAAGGAAATAATTTTGTACATCAGAATAGTCTGAATCCAAAAACGTATCCTTGTATTTCTGGATATAATAAGATGTATGATTTGCAAGTTTATCCAATTTGTCACAGTCTATAGCTGATAATACTACTCCGAAACTGCTGTCGCTGTAATAATGTCCATAATAAGTATTGACAATGCCTGCTATGTCGGGAGTTTCTGCGAATATAGGAGCTATGAGCTGATTGTATGGTGCTCCCGGACCTGGTATTTCTGCCGGTGAACCGATAATATATCGTGTATGCTCTTTGAGCTCATACGCAACTTCTATGCTTTGCATGAAACATGCATCGAACATGATAAAATCAAATTTAGAAAATTCGGACAGGGCGGATGCCATGTCTTCAATGTTCATTTGGTTCCCTGAGTTGGAACTTGTATTTTTGCCGTTGTCTATACCAAAAGACTTGCGTAGTGCCGGCTTTGTCTTGTTGTTGGCGGTAGTTATGCTTTCTGAGAAATTGGATTTTATCCAACCTGAAGCATGTGACCAGAATATAATCCCATAACTGTCAGCAGGATATGACCTTTGGGTGTATCTGATAACATCCTTCAAAACGTTTGCTGATGCAGAATTGAGGTCCGAACGGAGTGTATATGATGGCTGAAGTTCTGACAGTGTTTTTGCACTATTCTTATTGGTTATTGTGTATATGCGTGGATATTTTGTATCATCAAGATATACGATAAGATTATCATTGTCAGACATTTGTTTTGCACCCTCAAGCATTTCTTGTATATCCATGGAGGCATAGCTGCTTAGGCTGTTTTCTGCAACCATATATACAAGTATAGTTCGTGCAGATGTTGTGTCTTGTGGGATGTTTGAGGATTTGTCGTCACATGAACACAACAAAAGGGATGATGCGTATAAGCACGGAACAATCTTTAATGTCAGATATTTAATTTTCCTTGACATAACCTGTCTCCGGCTTTTCAAATTTGAATTCATCACCGTCGATGATAATGAGTTTGACGTCCATCTTATCAAGATAACGTTTCTTTGTTTTGTAATATTTCTTGCTTATTTTCTTCTTTTTTTCTGAGAAAAATACGCAACAAGTTTGATTCATCAAACCTAAATATCCTTCAAGATATTGTTTCAGCTGTATACTGAATTCAGAACGGTAAGGTAGAAAATTGGTCGTTTTTTCAAGCGGAAAGTTTTTAAGCTCAACTATCTCACTTATATAAATGGTGGAGTCAGTAAAAGATGTTCCTACACCAAATATATAAACAGTGTTCTCAACTTCTTTTCCTGCTTTTTTTTCTTTATTGCCGGCAACAGCTGACATACATGCAATTGTCAGCATCATGACTGACAGTACGAATTTATATTTCTTCATAATTGGTAGAATATCTGACAAGTGCAAATTTACGGATTTATTATGAATTATGTGCAACGACAATAAAGAAAAGGCGAAAGAAGGTAGGGGAGACCTGTCAGTTTTCAACTTTATATATGGTGAGTAATTAGATTTTCATCATTTTGAGGGTCTGAACAAACAGCTCTCAAAATGATGAATGTTGAATAGCCTGTTTTTTTGAAGATTGTCCCATTACCTATGCTTTTGAGCATACAATATTTACTTTGCTGCTTGATTGGTTGCCTTCCTGTTTAATCTGAATTTGTACAGGGATTCGTTCTTGCAATTCTTCCACATGGCTGATGATACCCACATGGCGATCGCCTTTTGTATGAAGTGTGCGTAGAGTGTTGACTGCATTTTGTAAAGGTTCTCCACTTAAAGTGCCGAATCCTTCATCAATAAACAGTGTGTCTACCGATAATGTTTGGCCAATGTCGCTGAGTGCAAGTGCCAATGCAAGAGATACGAGAAAACCTTCACCTCCGGATATTGTACTGGCTGCTCTGCTCACGAATCCTTGATAGGCATCTTCAAGCATGATAACAAATGTGCCGGAAGTTACTTTCAGCGTATAGCGGTCGGTCAATGTCCTCATGTAGCTGTTGGCTGAATGGATAAGGGTTGTCAGTACATAGCTTTGGGCTATCTTGCGGAATTTGTTGCCTGTAGCATCGCCGATAAGCTGGTTTATGCGTGACCACTTCTCATATTCTTTCTTTTTTGCATTCACATCTTCAAATAATATCTTTTGTCTTTTCTTTTCTTCAGCATTTTGTTGAAGCTGTAGGTTGAAGACGCTCTTTTGTTCAACCAAATTGTCTATTTGCCTATCGAGGGAGGAAAGATGGACTATAAGTCCTTCGGCATTATCCTCTATTGAAAGCGCAGGTTTTTTGTTTTCATGCTCTTCTTTTTGTTTGGTCAGTTGTTCAAGGATGGTCTTCTTTTGGAGTTGTATATTATGTTTGTCTGTAATCTCTTTGCTGATGGTGGCAATATTATCGATAGAGTAAGATTCCAATTCGGATAGTCGGGCAGGTAATAAACTTTCATTCCTTTCGTAATATTCATTAAGATGTTGCATCGCTTCATTTGCAGACGATATGTTTTTTTTCATTTGCTCGATGGTCGAATTAACTTTTGCGCGTAGATCATTTGTCTCTCTTTGCAGGTTTCTTATCTCATGAATATTTGAAATCTTTATTGCTTCCCATTCAGGCATCAAAGCAATAATGGCTTTCAGATTTTCTGTTACATTATCAGTGGATATTTTTTGTTCTCTGATTTCCTGCTCCAGATTCAGCTGCCTATTTTTGTTGTTACCATATACTTTAGTAGCAGAATTAAGTTCATGGGCAAATTCTGGCATGTCTTTCTTCCAGTCATTCTGCCAAAGAGAGTCTGCTAACCATTTCTCAACTTTTTTACTCGCAATATTAATTTCCTCAGTCTTTAGTTTGATGAGTTTGTTGCTTGATGTAATTCGTGCCTCGCATTCTTTAATGATACCTTCGATATCGGCTACTGCTTGTCTGGCTGTTTCTGTTTGTTTGCGTTCTTTACCAATCAAACTCCGGTTGCTTTGCGCATTCTTGTCTAATGTTTCGGCTGTAGATATTTGCTTCTCTATTCCGTATAGTGCTGTTGTAGCTTCATCATGCATTCTATTCAGTTCATCCATAGTGTGACAACCTATTGTTTCAACACCACATTTTTTGCAAGCTGATTTGACCGCACTCTCGCATTCTGACAGGGTTGTGTCGCAGATAAGATTCTTTTTGGCTTTTTCACATATCTGAGTATAGGACTTTATTTCTGCATTTATACCTTTTTCTTTATCTTTTAGCTTATTGACTAATTTGTCAGCTTCCTTCCATGCCGATTCGAATGTGGCAAATAGACTGTCCAGTTCTTCTTCATGAGGTATTTCGCTCTGGATTTTTTGCCTGCAAACAGGACATGTCTCACCTATATGCAGCTTAGTACGTATATTCTTCGCCCAGTCTTCAATTGATTCACGTTGTTTGTCCAGCATTTCCTTCTTTGCATTTGCGGTTATTTCTGCATCATGAATCTGTGGTCTTAATATGTCAAGTTGCTGTTTTAGGGCATCAATTTCTTTTACATACCCTGCTATATCATTTTTTGCTTTTTGTACACGTATACGTTCCTTTTCTAATGCAGACAACTGTTCTTTTGCTTTTTCTACCGCAGCAATAATGTTTTGAATAGCCTCTTTTCGTCTACGTATTTCTGGAAGGTTGGCATTTTTTAATTGTTGTTCCTGCTCTTCCAAAGTGATTTCCAGAGCAGCCAATTTATCTTTGGCTTTGTGGTAAGTTTCAGTTGTCGCATCTCTATTCTTAACTTTCTCCTTTTTTATTGCTTCTTCTGTTCTGACTTTTTCTTCTTCAGAAGTAATCTTTTTTCTGTCGTTATCGATAGTCTCAAGTAAATCAAGGATGGTCTGTGCATTTTCATAGACATTTAGTTTGCTTTTCTCGACTTCCAGTATTTCTGAAACAGTATGCAGTTCTTCTGAATTCTTTTTAATTTTGGCAATCAGCCATTGCTCTCCGCTTTTTAGTTCTTCAAAGTCTTTTTTGATTCTTCTAAGACTTTTAATAGCCTTTCTTTGGTTATATTAGCGGTTTTTGATTCTCTCATCCATCCACGGACATCAATTGTTGTGTTCCATTGACGGACTAATAATTCTTTCTTTATAAAATCCTCATTTAGTATCCGATGAAGTGCTTCTGTATGCTCTTCTGTTGCTTCAGCTATTTTCTTTTCCAGTTCTGTGTCCGCATAGAGCCACTGTAATTTTGCGTCAATAGCGTCGTGCTCCTTCTTCAATCTGAGCTGTTCTTCATTGATGTTCTTTATTTGATTCTTGTATGTTTCGATTTCTTCATCTGTCAGTATTCTTGTGCTTTTTACAAGTAGTCCTGCTTCTTCCCACATACGTTTTTTCTCGGCGGATATCTCCCACACTTTCTTTCCGATTTTAGAATAGATATCCATGCCTGTAATTTTTTCCAAAATCTCAGCTTTTTCATCGTCAGAACTATTTAAGAAGCGGGTAAATTCGCCTTGTGCAAGCATGGTGGTCCGACAGAATTGGTTGAAACCTAAGCCAATGGCTGCGTGGATTTCTGCTCCTATTTCCTTGTCTTTAGTCAATGTGAAGGCTGTGTCGAGATTAGTCAGTTGCCATTTTTTCCCTTGTAAGCTTCCTGTCATCTTATTTCGAGCACGTGCTACTGACCATGTGGCTTTGTAGTGTATTCCATTATTGCCAATGAAAGTCAATGACACAAATGCTTCACCAGTGTTTCTACGCATTAGTTGACGAGGATCATAGATTTTCACGGCCTTTTCGCCATCTTGTGCCTCTCCTTGCATATTCGTATTCTCTAATCGTGGAGTATTGGCATAGAGTGCCAGACAAATGGCATCGAGGATGGTAGATTTTCCTGCACCGGTTTTGCCGGTAATTAGAAACACATTGCTTGTTGATAGTGGTTCTGCTTCAAAATCTATCACAGCGTCTTCTATAGATGCGATATTGTGTATGGTTAGTTTCTGTAGCTTCATTCTAATATCCTCCTTTTATGAATTGCGTTTATCCTCTTCAACCATTTTGACGATTTCTTTGAACAAATCAACCATTTCCTCATCAAATGTTTTTCCGCTGTCATCTGCAAATCGTTGTGCAATGTCCAAAGGGCTCTCAGACTGGAACTCTTGTACTGTCATTACTTTCATTTTTGCTGTCCTTGCGGTTCTACGTTTGGTATTGATGTAGCAGAATCTGCATTGCTTCCTTTCTGTCAGGGTTGCCGCTTCTGCATTAGCCTCTACAGGAAGAAAATCCTCAATTTCCACATTCAGGCGTATGTAAGCTGGTATATCATCGGGGAATTTCATGAGTAGTTCTTTTGCTTCTTCCCAACTGCTTGCACCTTTTGTTGGCAGTGTTACAAGAGGATGGGGTGTCTCTATTTCAATCGTCTCAACCTTTGGAATACAGCCATGTCTTTCGATTTCCACCATACTCACAGAATGAGGATAGTTCTCATCAAAACTGATAGCTATAGGTGTACCGCAATACCTTACATTATGTCGTCCTGTATGGATAAACTGGGCATGGTGGATATGGCCGAGTGCCAAATAGTCATAATAATCCCCCAAATCCTCGATATTGAAACTATCAATACCTCCTACTATATATTCTGAAGCATTGTCATGACCAGTAAAGTCACACCCTTTTACTGTGGTGTGAGCTGTCATCACTACCGGCAGATTATCTATATTGCGTTCTCTTACTGTTTTTGACAGTTCCTGAAAAAAATCTTCGGTGAAGTTTCTTTCATTGCTATACGGCACTGCCATGATGAATCCTTTGTTCGGAATCTCTATGATATGTTCGTTTACGTTTTCCCTGTTGAGGGTGCCGATGACATGGACCTTCAGTGCGCGCCATGGTGTTCGGAATATTTCATGTTTTGTTCCGCTGTCGTGGTTGCCGGCTGTCACAATAATGGTCATCTCCGGATATGCATTCCGGATGTTTATTATAGCCTCAGTGAACATTATCTGTACTGCTGCTGAAGGTTGAGGAGTATGGTAAACATCGCCACACAACAGAAATACATCAGGTTTTTGCTTTCTGACGATTTCCGCCATTTGTTCCAGCATAACTTTTTGCTCTGTCATGCGGTCATAATTGTAGAGAGTATGTCCCAAATGCCAATCACTTGTATGCAGTATTTTCATAAATAGTAGGTTTTAATTTGTGGGCTATGCAGACATTTCCTTATCGGTTGAATGAATGTCGGCTGGCTATGCAAACGAAAAAACGGACTCCCGAATATTTCGGTAGTCCGCATAAATTCGTTTTCCAAAAAGTGTCTGTTAACCGAGGTAGCTCTTCAACAGCTTGCTGCGCGAACTGGCACGTAAGCGGCGTATTGCTTTCTCTTTGATTTGGCGAACACGTTCGCGGGTCAGATTGAAGCGGTCTCCAATCTCCTCTAATGTCTTTTCCTGTTCGCCGATGCCGAAGAACATACGTATAATATCTTTTTCGCGAGAAGTAAGTGTGTCAAGGGCACGGTCAATCTCTTTTGAGAGCGATTCATTGACCAAACTACGGTCTGCCATAGGGGAGTCGTCGTTGACAAGGACATCAAGCAAACTGTTGTCTTCACCTTCAACAAAAGGTGCGTCCACACTGATATGACGTCCTGACACCTTCATTGTGTCAGCAACTTTGTCAACTGGAAGCTCAAGTTCATCGGCGAGTTCTTCCGGAGAAGGTCTGCGTTCATTTTCCTGCTCGAATTTAGAGAAGGCCTTGCTGATTTTGTTGAGGGAGCCAACTTGATTAAGCGGAAGGCGAACAATTCGTGACTGTTCTGCCAGAGCCTGAAGTATGGATTGTCTTATCCACCACACTGCATAACTGATAAACTTGAATCCTCGTGTTTCGTCAAATTTCTCGGCTGCTTTTATAAGCCCCAGATTTCCCTCGTTGATAAGGTCTGGCAAACTAAGCCCCTGGTTCTGGTATTGTTTTGCTACAGAAACGACGAATCGGAGATTTGCGCGTGTCAGCTTCTCCAAAGCTCTGCGGTCTCCCTTGCGGATACGTCCGGCAAGTTCAACTTCTTCTTCCACAGTGATTAAGTCTTCACGACCGATTTCTTGTAAGTACTTGTCGAGTGAAGCACTCTCACGGTTCGTGATACTTTTGGTAATCTTTAATTGTCTCATTCTCTATAAAACACTAATTGCAAATATGTCCGGAGATGGTGCTGATACAAACAAATTATAAATTCTTGAATAACAAGATGTTATTTCAATGTTTTATTCATCCGCCATTTTCGGGCATGCAAAGATACACATTATTTCCATGAATGCAATATGTTATGTGTGTGAATTTGATTTAATGAAATGTTTTTGGAATAAATTAACCGATTGTTATCTGGATTTTCTTATTTTTGTCAACAGTACTTTTCAATATGATTCATGTTTAGGTAGTTCCTGAAATTCAGAAGTACATGTGTTCTGACACGAAAATCAGCCTCGTCACTTCTGCGACTATCGTTTATTTTTCCGTCACATATATTTGCCATAAAAGTTGTAGTTTCAGATCATATTTCTGTGGCATCTCCTATTGTTCCTTATGTTAATCCTACACTTCCTGTCCGACAGATATATGTATAAACTGCTGTAAATAGTCGTTTTTATGGTACTATTTTTACGGATCATAGCAAAATATCATGATTACAATAATCCCGGTATTTTGCAATGAAACAAAATGCCGGGATATACATTAATCTTATAAAGATGATTATTCTACATATAATACAAGTCCTTTCAGATATTCTCCTTCCGGATGATATATGTTGATAGGGTGGTCTGCCGGTTGATGCAACTGGTGCAAGATACGGACTTTTCGCCCTGCTTGTGCTGCAGCAGTAAACACAGCTGTACGGAAATTATCTTTGGTCACAATCTGCGAACAGCTGAATGTGAATAAGATGCCACCACTGTGTATTTTTTCCAAAGCTTTCTGATTAAGTCTGGAATATCCTTTCAGGGCATTTCTTAAAGCATCTTTATGTTTTGCAAATGCAGGAGGATCAAGGATTATGAGATCATACATATCATCCATTCTGTCAAGATACTTGAATGCATCTTCCGCAAATGCCTGATGTCTTTTGTCGTCTGGAAAATTCAATTGTACATTTGCATTGGTAAGGTCTATTGCTTTTTGAGAAGAGTCGACAGAATGGACCACCTTAGCTCCGCCTCTCATGGCATAAAAAGAAAAGCCTCCAGTGTAGCAAAACATGTTAAGTACACTGCGTCCTTTTGCGTAGTGTTCAAGTAGGCTGCGGTTATTCCTCTGATCTACGAAGAATCCGGTTTTCTGACCTTTCAGCCAGTCGACATGAAACTTCAAGCCATTTTCTACAGCTATATCATCCACGCTTCCTCCAAGTAGAAATCCATTTTCCTGACCAAGTTCCGCCTTATATGGTAATGTGGTTTCTGATTTATAGAAAATATTTTCAATTTTGTCGTCCAGTACATTCTTCAGTGCTTGTGCTATGGTGTATCTGTCGGTATGCATACCGACAGAATGAGCCTGCATGACAGCCGTTTTACCATATACATCAATGACAAGGCCTGAAAGATTGTCTCCCTCTCCATGTACAAGTCTGTAAGTATCATTGTCACATCTTTCAGCTACTCCTATAGATTTGCGGACATTGTATGCGGAAGCAATTCTACGTTCATAAAAAGCATTGTCTATCTGCTCATTATCAAAAGTCAGTACCCTAACCATGATACTGCCTATCTGGTAATGCCCTGTTGCAATATGTTCATAATCATGGTCTGTGCCTGTATATTCCACATCGTTTCTAAGTGCATATACTTCCACTGTTTCACCTTCTTCCGGTTGACTGTCAAAATGATGTATTGCCCCAGAAAATATCCACGGGTGAAAACGTCTCAATGATTCGTCTTTTCCGCGTTTTAAATATACTTTTTTCATATATCTTTATTGTATTATTTCTGCCTTGTTTTCCTCTCTCACAAGTTCATAGTCATGTGTTTCTTTCAGCCTCTTCAGTTCTTTATGTATCATGATACATGCCCATGCATCTGTAGCTGCATAAAGTTTTTGTGCATCAGACAGTATGTCAGCTTCCCAATTTGACAGTTGCTGCGTTTTTGCTATTTTTTGTCCAAAAAGATTGGCATAGATTTTTTGCAGACTCATGTCAGCAATTCCAATCTCTTTTACCTCTTTTTGTATATCTGCAAATAATCCGGGGGTAAATTGACTTCGGGCATGTAATGCGCGCAAATCATCATGTAAGGAAAGTCCTACCTTTAATGTGCTACAGTCTTCAAGTAACCGTTTTACAGCATCTGTCATTCCAATTCTGTTCAGCCTAAAAAGAAAACAAACGTCTGGTGTTGCTACTTGTAACAGAGCTACTTGATATGAATGTCCCCGACGAAAAGACGGACGTGTTTCCGTGTCGATTCCCAATATGGGTTGTCCTATAAGGAAGTCTACAGCTTTTTCCGCCTCATTCTCTGTAAAAACAGTCACGATGCGTCCTTGAAACACTGCTCGTGGCAGGCTGCTTAATTCTTTCTTGTCAAATTTCTCCTTGATTATAGTCATAACCGTTTTCTCTGTCCTCTGAATCTTCCCTTTTATGGTTATACATTACATCGTGAAGCGCACGCATCACATTTACCGCTCTCTGTCCCCAGTATGTCTCAAAATTATCCTTACAGAGAGCTAAAGCCTCCATCATTCTTTCTTCTACTCCTAATTTGTAGGCATATGCAAAATTCTTGAGATCCTGATAGATATCAGCCAGATTTTCACTTATTGTCATTAATATAGGAGTGTCACTATATTTCATATCCTCTACAAAGACGTCAAGATAATCATCATGCTCACCCATTATACGAGTGATATTCATACGTATAATGTCATAATTTTCTTCTGTTACGAATGTTTCAGGTTCTTCATCTTCATCAGCCATAAATTTGGGCAGAAGAGAACCTTTCAGATATAGCAACGGAAGAAGTTTAAGCATGGTGCCGATAAAATCCTCTCGAGTCTTGCTTTCCGATGATTCCAAATACACACAAAACTGCACTGCTACGGTAACGAATTCCAGTACATCGTGACTATAAACAGGCGATTTCAATTCTGTCTCCATTGTTAGGTTGAATTTATGTCAAGTAAACGAGTGGTCTGAACCAGATTTAGTGTACAAGCCCACCTTAACGCTGTTCTGACAACTCGTTTACTTGCTGACTTATTTGTTTGTCTGTCCGACCATAAGCATCTCGTTCATATTTTTTGCCGCCTTGCGACCGTCTCCCATGGCAAGAATGACTGTTGCACCGCCGCGTACAATATCTCCTCCTGCAAATATTGTAGGAATATTCGACTGCATTTTGTCATTTACTGCAATCGTATTTTTACGTCCGAGTTCAAGCCCTTCTACTGATTTAGGGACAAGCGGGTTAGGGGATACACCAACAGCCACAATAGCCATGTCAATGTCAATTGTTTCTACTGCTCCCTCTATTGCTACAGGTGAACGTCTGCCGCTTGCATCAGGTTCGCCAAGCTCCATCTTTTGTAGACGTACTTGCTTCACCGCACCTTTTTCATTTGCAATATATTCTATTGGGTTGTGCAAAGTCAAGAATTCAATGCCTTCTTCTTTTGCATGCTTGACTTCTTCAAGACGTGCTGGCATTTCCGCCTCGCTTCTTCTGTATGCAATAAATACACGCTCCGCACCAAGACGTTTTGCTGTGCGACAAGAGTCCATAGCTGTATTTCCTCCACCGACAACCATTACACTTTTCGCTTTGTTAATTGGTGTATCTGATTCCGGATTGGACGCATCCATAAGGTTTACACGTGTCAGATATTCGTTGGAGGACATGACATTGATGCAGTTTTCTCCCGGAATATTCATGAAATTAGGTAAGCCTGCCCCTGAGGCAATAAATATACCTTTATATCCTTGTGTTTCAAGATCTGCTATGCTGACTGTTTTCCCGATAATGCAGTCTTTTACGAAGTTGACACCAATCTTGTTCAGATTGTCTATTTCTACATCCACAATGGCATTAGGCAAACGGAACTCCGGTATACCATATTTCAATACACCGCCAATTTCATGAAGTGCTTCGAACACTGTCACTTCATATCCCAATTTTGCCATGTCGCCTGCAAAACTCAGTCCTGCAGGTCCTGAGCCTACCACTGCCACTTTTATACCATTTCTCGGTGCACATTCAGGCAATGCCATCTTTCCGCTTTCGCGTTCAAAATCAGCCGCAAAACGTTCCAGATTGCCTATTGCCACAGCTTTTCCTCCCATCTTAAGATGTATACACTTGCTTTCACACTGTTTTTCTTGTGGACACACACGGCCACATACGGCTGGGAGTGCGGAGGTCGCTTTGAGCACTTTTGCTGCTTCAAGGAATTGTCCGCGTTCGATGTTCTTGATAAAGGATGGGATATTGATGCTTACAGGACAGCCCTCCATACATGAAGGATTTGCACAGTCAAGACATCGTTTTGCTTCTGTCACAGCTTGTTCTTGTGTGAGTCCTGTATTTACTTCTTCTGTTCTTGTTGTCGCACGATATACAGGATCAAGTTCTCCCATGATGCAACGTTCAATTTGTGTCCTTTCTTTCGGCTTCATGCTTTTTTGGAGTTCCACTCGCCATGGAGCTTTCCTGTCTGTCAGTTCACCCAGAGGAGTATCCGTTGTCATTGATTCCGCCACTGCTGCCTTGTCTTCATCTCGACTCAATCTGCATTCCGAAGCATGGCTTTTCAGATGCTCCTCAAAATGGTCCATTTCTTCTATTTCCGCAGGCTTGAAAGCTCCCATACGTTTGAACATCTCGTCAAAATCCACTTCGTGACCGTCAAATTCAGGACCGTCCACGCAGACGAAGCGTGTCTTTCCGCCGACTGTGATACGGCATGCACCGCACATTCCTGTTCCGTCCACCATGATGGTGTTAAGTGATACGTCCGTCGGGATATTATATTTTTTTGTGAGCAGACAGCAGAACTTCATCATGATAGCAGGACCAATAGCAAAACATTTGTCTACTTTCTCACGTTGTATCACTTGCTCGATACCGACTGTTACTACACCTTTCTGACCATAGCTGCCGTCATCCGTCATGACAATCACCTCGTCACTGTACTTGCGCACCTCTTCTTCGAGTATAATCAGTTCTCTTGTACGTCCTGCCAGTACAGATATGACTTTGTTGCCAGCTTCTTTCAGGGCTTTGATGATTGGAAGCATAGGTGCCACACCTACACCGCCTCCGGCGCAAACTACTGTTCCGAAGTTCTCTATGTGTGTAGCTTGTCCAAGCGGACCTACCACATCTGTGATATAGTCTCCTTCTTCAAGCATGCACAATTTGGTTGACGATAATCCTACCTTCTGTACGACAAGTGTTATAGTACCTTTTTCTGTATCCGAATCTGCAATGGTCAATGGCATACGCTCCCCTTTATCACCTACGCGAACCATGACGAAATGTCCTGCTTTGCGAGATTTGGCGATCAATGGTGCTTCTACCTCATATTTGAACACTTTCTCTGAAAATTGTTCTTTACTTATGATTTTATTCATTATTATAGCTGTTTTAGACTATTCTGTTAATAAACTTTTCCAACACAGATTCTACTGTGGTATGCAGTATATAGTTTTTACTGTATGGCTTTTATATAGTCAGGCACTAAAAACTATATATACTGGTTCTACGCTTCTTTGTTGAAAACACTTGTGTGCTGAATAGTTATTATGAAAATCAGATTTTGAAGATTATTTCGTCTTATACACCAGTTCGGCAAGCCGAGAATTTGGATTTGTATTAGTCTTCAATTTCCCTTATCTCTATTTTGTTTTTGCAGATGTGTCGAAATAAGAAATATCCCTGTAATGGATGAGTTCCTCATTCCGACACATTTTATATGAATAGATCAAAAATTCTGATCGTCCAGATATTCGAAACCGCAATAAGGAACAAGAGCTTTCGGAATACGTATTCCTTGCGGAGTCTGGTTGTTCTCCATGAGTGCTGCAACAATACGCGGCAAAGCAAGCGCAGAACCATTAAGAGTATGGCAAAGAGCTGTCTTCTTGTCCTCCGAACGGCGATAGCGACATTTCAGGCGATTTGCCTGATAGCTTTCAAAATTAGAAGTAGAACTTACCTCCAGCCAGCGCTTCTGTGCTGCAGACCATACTTCAAAGTCATAGCATATAGCACTTGTGAACGACATGTCTCCACCACAGAGACGCAATATTCTATACGGAAGTTCAAGCTTGATAAGCAGGCCTTCCACATGTGCCAACATCTCTTTCAAAGATTCGTAAGAATGCTCAGGAGTGTCTATACGGACAATTTCCACCTTGTCAAACTCATGAAGACGGTTCAATCCTCTTACATCTTTACCGTAGCTTCCTGCCTCACGACGGAAACAAGCAGAATAAGCGCAACGCTTTATCGGCAGGTCTTTCTCATCAAGAATGACATCACGGAAAATATTGGTTACAGGAACCTCAGCTGTAGGAATGAGATAAAGATCGTCAAGCTGACAATGATACATTTGACCTTCTTTATCCGGAAGCTGTCCTGTGCCATAGCCTGATGCCTGATTGACAACCAATGGCGGCTGTACTTCCAGATAACCGCTTTTGCGTGCTTCTTCAAGGAAAAATGCTTCAAGTGCACGTTGAAAACGAGCCATTTTGCCGATATAGAAAGGGAATCCGGCACCTGTTACCTTCACACCCAAATCAAAATCTATAAGATTATATTTCTTTGCAAGTTCCCAATGTGGAAGCGGCTCTTCACCAAGTTCTGGAATCATGCCGCCCTCTTTTACCACTACATTGTCTTCTGCGCCTGCACCCTCAGGTACATCTTCGTTCGGAATGTTTGGAATAGTGCAAAGGTGAGCATCCAGTTCCAATTCTGCATTCTTTTGTTCGACTTGCAGCACGGCAATTGTCTCTTTCAGCTTGGCAACTTCAGCTTTTGCTGCTTCTGCCTCTTCTTTCTTTCCCTGCTTCATCAGACCGCCAATCTGAGTGGCATATTTCTTGCTTTCAGACAAAGCTGCGTCAAGCTTTGTCTGTGTCTCTCTACGTTTCTTGTCAATGGCAATAGCTTTTTCTATAGCCTCTTGTGCACCACTGAAGTGCTTCTTTTCAAGACCTTTGATTACTTTCTCGGTCTCTTCAGTAATAACTTTTAGTGTAAGCATGATTATATATTTTTTATCTTTTCTTTTCGCAAAATACAATATCTGTGCAAAATTACAAAAAAATAAGTGGTATGTCTAATCTTTTTGAAAAAAATAAGGACACAGACAAAGTCGGAGTACATTCCTGCGTATGGATTGATGTCTGAGATTCTATATAAAAAGGTGTACCCAATTTTTGGGGTTTTCATATATGCTGTTTCTATTTGTCGTTTGCCATGAAGGAATAAATAGTAGAGGTGTCGGGATTTCTGAATTATTCGGCAGCCATTTATATTTTCTTAGTCAGCATATATCGGAGGAATCCCAGTGTTGTAATCTTTAGCCATATTCTTTTCCCAAAAATCAATAGCATCTTTTACCCAACCCTCTGCGATTGTTCCGGTTCCAATTCCAAATCCGTGCCCAAGACCTTCATATACATGAAATTCTGTGGCTATGCCCATTTGAGAAAGGTACTGGAGACGATTTTGCATTGTTCGCCATTGGGCGATTCCATCATTTGAGCCTACACAGTTATAGGTTGGTGGATCAAATTCAGAAACAGCCGTGTAGCCTGTGTACTGCATTATTATTGCTGCTGCTTGTGGTATGTCGGTGCGACCTGTCAGTAGCTGGAGATTTGTTTTGTTTCCGAGTGTTGCAGCCATTCGTGCGCCTGCCGAGCCACCCCACAAAGAGTAATTTTCTTTTGAGACTCCCAGTTTTTCTGCATTGTCGTAGATGAATGTGATAGCTTTTGCCAGGTCTCTGTAAGGGTCATCGGGGCGGTATATCAGTGCAAAGGCATTATATCCGGCTTTGCTGAGTTCAAGCGAATGAGGGAAACTGTCGTGCATTGCACCAACGTATGCGAATCCTCCGCCTGCATTCGTCACGGAAAAAGGCTTGCCGGTATTGCCTTTGAACAGAAATAGCCCTGTGCCGGTCTTTGATGGGTCAGCAGCTATTTCCGCATCAGAGTATATTCTGAAAAATATCTGATTGCCGGCAGTTGCTTGACTGTGAAGATAATTAATTATCTCAACTGTCTTTTCTGCCCGAATATATGGATACCACATATAGATGCTTGAAGAGCTTACCTGTGCAAGAGTCAATGATGACGATATATGCCGGTCGACAGGAAACAGCAGCCTGCCAAAATTGCCGAATGCCGGGTCATTTATTACATCGCCGACTGTTGAGAGAGATGTGAACACGTCATTGTTTGAAATATCGCCCCTGTTTTCAGTGGAACTGTCAGGATAGCTGTAAGACGGGAGGTCTGACTCATCCTTGAACATATCATCATGAGAACATGATGTGACTAATATTGAACCTGCGATTATTGCTGCTGGCAGAAATGTTTTTGTGTTCATCGTTAATTGCATAATTCTGATTCTCTTTTTTATAAGGTTTTTTGAAATGAGCCACGGTTATTTAATGCAAAATTACTGTTTATGCGTCACATGCCATATTCACTAAATGCTGCAGCATTTACCTTTATTTCGGATAACTGAATTTTTTGAAAAAAGAGCAGAAAAAAACATAATATCCAGTTCTGCCATCCGCGATAATTTTGCAAACAAAAAATGAAGTCTTTGCATTTTTGATAAATTGCTTTACACATTATCAAATAAATAAAAAGAATATGAAAAAAATTTTAGTCTTATTTGTGACGCTCATGACGATAATTGCATGTAGCGCAACTGAGAATGACGAGCCTCAGTTCATCCCTTCCGAGTATGATTCCTATTTCAACGGGAAGAAAGTGCTTGTGGCATATTTTTCATGGGGCGGTACAACGCGCCGTATGGCAGAAGCTATACAAACGGTGACAGGTGGCGATATCTTTGAGATAAAGCCGGTTGTTCCTTATCCCACATCATACACACCCTGTACGGAGGTGGCTTTGGAGGAACGTGACAACGATGTCCGTCCAGCCATCAAAGAAAAGGTTGACGATTGGAGCAGATACGATATTGTTTTCATTGGCTGTCCGGTATGGTGGCATACTGCTCCAATGATTATTTCCACTTTTGCTGAAAGTTATGATTTTGCAGGAAAGACAGTTGTGCCGTTCTGTACCTATGCAGCTACATATCGTGATGAAACACTCCAAAAGATTGTGGACCTTACTCCAGCTGCAGAGCACCTTGAGGGACTTGGCACAACTGGGTCAACCAATAATGTTCAATCATGGATTGAACGGATTAGTTCGCAGTGGATAGTCGCACATCCTGATACTCCGGATAATATTACATCTACAGAAGCTGACGACACAAGTATAGCGACTGTCATGTATGATTCCAACGGTCGAAAAGTCCGTAATTCAGACTCTCTTAAGGGAATCTACATTGTGCGTGACGAAACAGGTGCCACTTATAAAATTCTCAAATAAAATATAATGGATAAATTCATTTATCAATATCCCGTGAAGCAATACTTCGGCAAAGGTTGTGCCGAAGATGCTTTGAAAAGCGAGATGCCTGCAATGGGCGATAAGGTTATGCTTGCCTATGGTGGCGGCTCATTAAAGCGTACAGGACTGTATGATAAAATCCGTGGCTGGCTTGAAGATGCTGGCAAGACAATTGTGGATTTTGGCGGCATCATGCCGAATCCGACCTATAAAAAGGTACAAGAGGGGGCTGTTATTGCACGCAAAGAGGGGGTTGACTTCATTCTTGCTGTCGGAGGCGGCTCTGTGATCGACTGCTGCAAAATCATTGCGGCGCAAGCTAAGACTGGTGAAGATGTGTGGGATATGTTCTACAACGAACACCGTCTGCCCACGGAATTTATTCCTGTCGGTGCAGTTGTGACTGCATCTGGCACCGGAGCTGAACAAAACAATGGTGCCGTGATAACTCACGAGGGTAAAAAATTGAAACAAGCTCTTTTCGGAGCTTTCCACCGTTTTGCAGTGCTTGACAGTAATCTTACGTTGACACTTCCCATGAAGCAGGTTATCAGCGGAGCTTTTGACACGCTCAGTCACTGTATGGAAACCTATATGGGCATACCTTTTGCAACGAATATGTCGGACGAAATCAACGAGGCAATCATGCGCAACGTAATCAAGAATATCCGTGCTCTCATTGCTGATCCTGACAATGATTTTGCCCGCGGCGAACTGATGTGGGATTCAGCGATGGCTGAGAATGGCATACTGAAACTTGGTAAGACCACAGACTTTCAGTGTCACATGATTGAACATGCTGTAGGTGCATACACTGATTGCAACCACGGTCAGGGGCTTGCCGTAATACACCCTACGCTTTATCGCCACTATCTGCCTGAAGGTGCGCCGAAATTGGCACGCATGGCTCGAGAGGTGTGGGGTATTCAGAGCGACGACGATATACATGCGGCAAGTATCGGTATTGATCTCCTTGAAGAATTCATTCAGGAGATAGGTCTGCCTATTCGATGGAGCCAGATGGGAATCATGGATGAAAAGGTGTTGCGTGCTTCTGCTGATACATGTGTACTTACACCCGGTTGCTGTAAGAAATTCTCCCGCGATGAAATTTTTGAGATTCTGAAGGAACAACTTTGATGACAGTAATAAAACAAAAGTTATAGAACTTTGTATTAAACAATGATTGGGTAAAAAGCTGTTTTAATCAATAGAACAACAAAAACATATACATGAAAACAGTAACATTGAATAATGGGGTGGTGATGCCCCAAATTGGATACGGAGTATACCAAGTATCTCCGTCAGAGTGTGAACGCTGTGTTTTAGACGCATTGCATGTCGGTTATCGCATGATAGATACTGCCCAGGCATATCATAATGAGGAAGGTGTCGGAGCCGCTGTAAAGAAGAGTGGAATTGCCCGTGATGAGCTTTTCCTTGTATCAAAGATTTGGATCTCAAACTATGGCTATGAGAAAGCAAAGGCTTCTATAGATGAGAGCCTTTGCAAACTTGGTACCGACTATATTGACCTCATGCTTCTTCATCAACCTTTCTGCGACCGTTATGGTGCTTACCGTGCACTTGAAACAGCCTGTAAAGAGGGGAAGGTTCGTGCAATCGGTGTGAGTAATTTCTATCCCGACCACTTCATAGACCTTGCAAGCAATGTTGAGATTGCTCCGGCTATAAATCAAGTTGAAACTCATGTATTCGACCAGCAGATTGAATCGCAGGGATATATGAAAGAATCAGGTACACACATGATGGCATGGGCTCCACTCGCTGAAGGTCGTAACAACTTCTTTACAAACCCGGTACTTGAAGAAATTGGCAGAAAATATGACAAATCAGTAGCCCAAGTAGCTCTCCGTTGGCTCATTCAGCGTGATGTTGTCATTATTCCCAAATCTGTTCATATTGAACGTATGCAGCAAAATCTTGATATCTTTGATTTTGAGTTGTCACAGGATGATATGACTGCTATCGCGGCTCTTGACACAAAGAAAAGCCTGTTCTTCGACCATCATGCACCTGAAGTTGTCAAGATGTTTATGGGGTGGAAATAAATGGAAGGTAAATGAAGAGTAATATTCAGAATCGGATGATACATTGTTTGACAGGTAATTACTGAAATTACATCTTCGCCTAATCCTTATATGATTCTGAAATTTGATTTTTTGTTTATAGTTAAGTTACAAAAAAGGCTGCCGTTCACAATGTGTGTGACGTGCAGCCTTTTTCATATTTTATATTCTGAGCAAGTCAGAATAGGGATTTTTTATTTTACAAGATATTTTTTGCCGTTCATGATGTAGATACCCTTTGCAAGTCCGTTGAGTGCGTTACCAACATTTGCGTTTGCGCGAACAAGGCGGCCATCGATAGAGTAAACATTTGCGAAAGTAGCGTTGTTGCCTTCTACCTTCTCGATTACATCAGGAAGATCGTTTGATGTGTATATATCGATGTAGAATACATGTGTACCAGAGGCAAGCGTTGTCTCGTATGGACCTTCAGGATTCTCGTTCATCTCACAGCTGCTCCATGTTCTGTCAACATAGTTTGAACCACCAAAACCGAGTCCCATTACTACATATTCACCATATACAGTGTTGTTGACAGCGATAGTCGGTTTAGCCATGAAGTATGCGCCAAGTTCTGTATTTGTGTAGATGAATATACAGCTGTTGTTAGCTGCATTTGGAGGGCAGTTGATAGTCAGACCATTGAAGATACCTGTTTTCTCCTCATCGTAATAAGCGTTTGTGGTGATTTCGCCTGTCTCCTCATTAACAAGAGTGTCAACGATTACATGAAGTGTAGTACGGTATCTGCCTGCTTCAGGTTCGTTCCATCCATAATATTTGTATGCAGTCTCCATGTTGTCCGGTTCTTCTATCTCACCGTTTTCAATCTTCTCTGCGTCATATTTTACAGTGTCGATAACTTCACCTGCTTCGTTATAAGTCAGCGTGTAATAGTAGTCAACCACTTTGCCTTCGAGCATCTTCAGCATGTCTTCAGACAGATTCTGGAATTCCCAGTCATGTTGTCCCTCAGCAGCAAGTTCAGCATTCTTACGTGTGTAAGATACACCCTGTCGGTCAACCTCGTTCATTACAAGAACACCGTCTGTGTATCCTTCTGCGCTTACTGTAACTACGACACCGTCTGTCAGACTGATGATGTCGCCAATATACATCTCGCCGGCCTCGCCCGTATTAGCCTCGTATGTGAAGTTGTAGTCTTCTCCGCAAAGGGTGTTGTTTGTCCAACTGAGTTGATAGTTACGTGCAGTCTCACTCATGCCTACCAATGTCAGAACAGGAGCATTAAGCACAATATCGCCTACAGAATAAGTGACAGATGATACTGCTGACATGACACCTTCGTCTGTGATACATGCTACACTTACAGTGACAAAACCGTCTCCGTCTTCATCGTCACCCTCTGAAATCTCAATTTCGTCTTCATATATCCAGTCACCCCATTCTCCTGAATCGTCCTGAACTGGTTCCTGAACATATATGATATCGATGTGGTCTACTATCGGAGTGCCATCCTCGTCAACCACAATCTCACCCTCTTCGTTTGTAACCCAAGTTGTGTCTTTACGAAGCTCGACATCTGTGTCGCGCATGTTGATAGGGTTGCTTCCGTCCAAAGAGTAATATGTTTTTACAGGATTTCCGAAAGAAGATGAAGATGTCTTTACTTCTATCTTGCGATAAGAGTTTTCAACCCCATTCAATTTTTGGATAGGAGATTCAACATATTCCGCCATATTCTTGTTGATTAATATGGCATAAGCTGCAATCCAGTTTGAACGTTCAAGAGACAAGTCAAGTCGTCCGTCGCTTTCGATGCGGTAATAGTTGTATCCATCGTTTGTGCCGTCTGCTTCTCCGTCTCCGTCATTGTCTTGTGCTTCCTGAACAGCATGGACTGAATCTGTCAGTTCGGTTACATTGTCTGTATAGGTAAGGATTGTTTGGCTCCATGGCTTATTGGCATCGTTTGTTCCGCCTTGAAGGACAACAACCATTCCTGCTTTTAGGTCACCTATAGAGAATATACGTCCTCCACCAGCGCCATTGTAAATACCGCAGGCTTTGCCGTTTTCTGTTGCAATGGTACGCGGATATTGAGTGCCGCCGCCGCTTCCCGCAGCTTGCAGATAAAGGTTGTTCAACTCTTCTGTGGTGATTTGGAAAACGGCAGTTCCTTGTCCTGCATAATTGTTGACTTTGAAACTTGCAGCAGTTTCGCTCCATTTCCACTCAGACATTTCTTCGCCATTGTATGTCCATGAAACGAAATCATACAGCTTGGTTAGTCTGTAATTTTCCAGATGAGCCAAAGTCTCCTCTGACAATGTAACAGTCGTGTTTGCTGCATTTAAAGCTAAAGAGCCTCCCAGCAACATCGCTGTAATTAACGAGTAAATTTTTCTCATAAATAATTGATAATTTGTATTAAGTTAGTGTATAATTTTATTTGTACATTTGAAGTCTTCCTGTTGTTTGTATAAAGTCTTCGTATATTCTTCCATCCGTGCTATAATAAGAAACAAATATATATAATACAGGTACTCCATATCCACACCAGCTAAGTTCACCCTCTTCTGTGGAAGAGTTTACTCTAAATTTATATCCTTCCCATGAATATGCATCTTCTTCAATTGTAGGGCCTACATAAAATTCTATGCCATCAATCATATATCCTGGATTTGTTATCTCTTCAGGAGGTATTACGCACCATTCTAATTGAGCCATAGCAATTATGGGTTGTGTTTCATCATATCCGTATGCGAAAGGAATTATTGCTTCAAATTCTGCTACAGGATGTGTAGTTGAGATGAAAGCGTATGTCCTGTATCCATTAGGATTATCTGTCTTGTCTGTAACCGTATTTACGGCATCGTTTGCATCGTTACAATCATTATAATAGTCTTGTCCAAAACAAGGGCAAAACGCAAAAAAGGTAAGTAATGTAGCTAAAGGGAATTTCACAATATATTAATTTAAGTTTTGTTACAATTTCCGGTGGCAAAGATATGCATTTATTTTTATTGTATAAATTATTCCTCAAATAAAAATAAGCTTTTAACACTTTGTAGCTGCTGTTTTGTCCTAAAATTGAGTTGTTTGCTTTATTGGGGCAGACGAACCTTTCTCCGGCAGACGTTGATTATTCCATTTTGCTTCGCTACAAACTTTTTTTACTTGTACTATAAAGGTGAAAATAGTGCACTGATTTCTTAAATCAGCACTGTTGATTGTACAATCTGCAGTGCTGATTGTAAAAACTACAGTGCTGATTTTATAATCAGCAGTGCAGATTATAAAAAACAGTCCGGCAAATTTGGTTATTTACAGCGGTTTTATTATATTTGTAGAACAGTGGGGCTTTTTTTTGTAAAACTGGTGGCGGAAAGCCGGAGTTGACATAATCGGAGCATTGGAAGGTAACCTGATAGAATAACCTAAAACAACAAATTGTATGGCAAAGTATGTGATGAGGGAAATGAATGATGTTCGCGGGAATGGCGAAACAGTGATGTATCCTAAGATGGAGCGTTTTAAGCAGGTGGCATGGGATGATTTTGTGGATGATATGAGTCGGGGAGGTATGAATATCAACCGTGGCACGGTGGAGAATGTGATGATGAGAGTGGTCGACAAGCTGGCTGAATATATCGGACGAGGGTATACGGTCAAGATTGACGGTCTGGGCACGTTCAGCGCATCGCTTGGAATGAAGGCTGACAAGGAACGGGAGACGACAGACGAGGACGAACCGAACAGGAATGCCCAAAGCGTAGAGGTGAAGGGCATAAAGTTCAAGGTGGACAAGCGGCTGGTGATGAACACAAGGCAGCTGTGCAGGCTTGAACGTGGCGGTGTGAGGATGACGACAAGGGTGGAGACGACAAAGGAGGAGCGTCTGAGGATGGCAAAGGATTTTCTTTGCAGACATTCCTTTATGAGAGTGGCTGATTATATGTCGCTCACCGGGCTTTCGCGTACTTATGCCACTTGCGAATTGCAGGAGCTCAGGGCCGATAAGAACAGCGGGATAACTTTTATCGGACGAGGCGCACACAAACTGTATGTCCTTAGTGAATAATTGTGTTTCTGCCACTTCTTTTGGAGTTATAGAGAGATTATGGTTAAGAGAAATATGTCAGAGCGTAAGATTGAGAAATTATTTAACAAGGGGTGTGTCGATTATGGACTGCTGGAAGACGGGGACAAGATTCTTGTAGCTCTTTCCGGCGGCAAAGACTCGCTCATGCTGCTGCGTCTGCTTGCAAGAAGAAGCCGGATATTCAAGCCGCGCTTTGAAGTGGAGGCAGTGCATGTGGTGATGGACAATATTCCATACGTCACCGACACGGAATATATAGACGGATTTTGTCGCGAGCATGGGGTGAAACTCCATGTCGTCCATGCATCATTTGATGAAAGGACGGATGGCAGACGTACTAAATGTTTCTTATGTTCATGGAACAGGAGAAAAGCATTGTTTGAATTTGCTGAAAAGAATGGATTTAACAAGATTGCTCTCGGGCATCATCAGGATGATATCATTACCACATTGTTGATGAACATGACGTTTGAGGGGGCTATGGGCACTATGCCTCCAATGCTTCCGTTGAAGAACTACAGATTGATTATCATACGTCCGTTGTGTCTTGTGCATGAAGACGATATCAGGGTGTCGGCAGAAATGCTTGGTTTCAGAAAGCAGAAAAAGGAGTGCCCTTATGAGGATATAACCAAGCGGAAAACAATGAATGCGCTGTTCCGGCAAATGGAAAATATTAATCCGGAGGCAAGGTACAGTCTGTGGAATGCTATGATGAATATACAGACGGACAGGCTGCCTGCAAAAAAAGGATGAAAGGCATTGGTAGGACTGACAGGGATTGGAATCAGATTTGTTTGTGCATGTGTCTGCGGGTGTATTCAACGGTCCGGACCGTTGAATACACCCGCAGACACATGTACATTATCATAAAATCACACCGTCTTGAACGAAGTGGTTATTGTTGGCAGACTAAAGTGGTAATACTTTTTCCCGGCAAGATGACCGGCTCGTCAGCATACGTTGTTCCGGCTGGTTTCAGATTCTCTCCGTCTTTATCCGAAGTACGATACATGTTCCAACATGTGATTTTCTTGTTTTTAGCTATGCGCTTCTTTTTGGCATTGCTGTTTCCCGATGCGACAGAAAAACTGAACGGAGCGGAGGAAGCCGAGTAGTTGATGGCGACAATTACCAGAGCTCCGTTCTCGTTCCTATAAGCAGAACACATTATTCCTTCGGGATTTGTATCGCCTTCTGTCATAATCTTGCCGTTTTTTGTAAACGCGTCAATGGCAAGCCTTTTTGCTCCCGGACGTATGAAGCGGCTGTAGTTGCCCATTGCCCACATCAGTTTGGAATCTTTTGCATAGGCGGCACTGAAATCGTCTGAGCTGGAAAGTTCCTTGCGGTTGTCCGGGTTGTCATGCCTTTGCCTGCCTTCTCTGCGCCTTTCTTTGCCGCTGTACATTCTGATGAGCCCGTCCTTGTAGTCGCCGCCGGCAGCTCTCCACCATTGCCATGAACGTGCACCGGCAAGCACAAGATCGTGGTGGATGATTCGGGCAACATATAAGGCTGTTTTCATGGAGAAATCGTAACCGCCTCCACCACCTATCTCATCATCATTACCCATTATGCAAGTTTCTGTCTGCCAGAAGTCGACATTGTATTTCTGTAAGGAATCACGCAGCTGACATCTGTAGTCGTGTAATCCGGAAAGCGGGGTGTTGGTCCAATAGCTGTGTCCGACAATCATCCGTGGCACATTAGGCAGGTTTCCGATGAATGTGGCTGTGCTGTCTTCACGAAAGAAGGATTGGATTTCATAACCGCGTTGCCAGTCTGTTTCATGGGTGGAAAACATACAACGATAGTCAGACGATTCATTCACGACAATCTGGGTGGAAAGTCCGCGTTTGGCAAATTCTTTGCTGATTAGACGTACGGCACATGCAATCTCGCGGTTGGTGGCAGGAGTGCCCTCTTGTTTTGGACCGGTCCAGTTCCAGTGTCCGTCCGGCTCATTGACAGGGCAGATATAGTCAAAATGTATGCCATCATGATGTTCCACTCCTTCTATGACGTCAGCCAGAAAACAGGCAAAGTCATCGTATTTGTCTTCTTTCAGATTGAAAGTTCCTCCTCGTCCCGTATTGGTCGCCAGTCCGTTCTGGGTGAAAAAGACTGGAGGGGAATTGAGGAATGCAAGGAACTTTTCGACCCCTCGTTCTTTTGCCAGATGCAGGAAGTTGCGTTGTCCGAGCTGTTTCTCCCAGTTGTATGTACCGTCAGGATTCAGAAAACACTCTGTTCTTGTACCTCTGTTTATTTGGCTGTCTTCTCCTTGCTCCGCACTTCCTGCACCTACGTTGAACCGCCATATACTGAGCCCGATTCCCTTAGGTTGTCCGTCGACCGTGTTTTCCGTGCTGAACAGCCAGTCAGCCACTTTCTTCTGCTCTTCTTCTTTCCACAGCCCTATAGTCTGCATGCTCCACGCATCGGAAGCACCGAATCCGTCAATGGTTTGCATTTCACGGTCTGTGATTCTGTATTCCGCTACAGTTGTGCTTGTTGTAGAGCCTTCAGCCAGATGTTTTTTTACACAAGTTGTTAAACCGCCTGCGGAAAGGAAAAATGCGGTAATTAATAATCCATTCATGTTATATTGTTTATAGGTGTTATTCTTCGACAAATATAATAAAGAGTTTGCTATAAGAAATGTGAAATGGTATTTTTTTGAGTTGAAAGCCTTTAAATCTATTAATATAATTTTTGTCAGGTTTCATAATTGGTCTTGTCTTCGGCACAGGCTCTAAGAGGTATTTAATGGCAGGTACAATATTTGGCCAAGTTTGGTTTATTGTTTTGAAGAAGAATAGACAATAATAATAGTGAAATAGCGTTATGTAAATATGTGGAAATTATTGTTGGCAGCTGTAGGCTTTTTATCTTCAATTGCGGGAATGGCACAGACACAGTCTGATGTAAATGTAAGCAAAGGTGGTTATGGCATGGTCAAAACCAATATTAGCGTCAGTGCTGATTATACGTGGGGTGCTGTTCGAGATGGATTTGGAGCAAGAGTCTCTTATCAAGCCTACAAAAACAAATGGTTGACACTGTCGGCCAATGTCAAATACAATTCCGTTAAAATCGATTTTGATGAAGGGGTACTTAGCAATGATTATTCCTCTGATGATGTGGGGCTCAACGATATCCATCTAATGGCTCAATTAGGCTCAACAATAACGGCCAGAACAAAAATGTTCGGGAAACCATTGATGGGCATCGCGATGCTCAATACCGAATGGGGCATTAGCGGCTTCGAGCGGATTTCAGGTACTATAATGGGGCTGGTTATGCTGAAAGCCAACCTGAATACACAGTTTGGAATCGGGCCATTGGTAATGATAAATACAACCTCCAAAATACCGGCTTTTCTTGTGTTTATGTATCGACACAGATTCAACGATAAGTTGGCAGTGAACCTATATGGCGGTATGTTCGGATTGGATTATAACCCAAACAGAAACAATCTGTTCTCGGTCGGAGCCGATATTGACGTTAAGGGTTTTTACTTCAAACCGCGATATGAGACTTTACCGGAAGTATGCCGATTTACATACACGTCATTTCGACCGATGATTAAATATCGGTTGCGTTTGGGGCAAAACTTTTATTTTGATGCTCAAGGCGGTGTCGCTATTACAATGTCATGTCGGGTTAATGGGAAGAATGGCACGAAAGAATACATTGACTGTAATCAAGGACCTGCGCCTTTTCTTCAAGCCGGAATATCGTATTCTTTATGAGAGTTGGTTTTTGTATGAGGATAATCTGTGGGTAATTTTGCCAAATACAGTATATTCGGCATTGGTTCGATTGATTAAGTGTGTAACTCTAATATAGTGAAACTCTGTGGAAGTATGTTGTGTTTTAATATCTTGACAGTTATTTTAATGTTTAGGAATTGGTTTAAAGCACTTCATGTTTTGGGATAATATAATAATAATACAACAAAGATAGAATTCATGAATACAATTTTCTCGAAGCTCATAGGACAGGAATTGGGCATACAAGAAAAGAGAGTGGAAAGTACGATTGCGCTACTTGAAGAAGGCTGTACTATTCCTTTTATCAGCAGGTACAGAAAGGAAATGACCGGTGCACTTGATGAGGTTCAGGTGGCGGCGATAAGTGACAAAGTCTGCAAACTGAAAGAAATTGAAAAGAGAAAACAAACGATACTCTCTACCATTGAAGAGCAAGGAAAACTGACGGAAGAATTGAGTAAACGTATTGAATCGTCATGGGATTCTACGGAGCTTGAGGATATTTATATACCGTACAAACCTAAAAGACGTACCCGTGCGGAGGCTGCCCGGCAAAAAGGACTTGAACCGCTTGCCCAATATCTGATGTTACAGACAAATGGGGATGTGGATAAAAAAGCCTCCATGTTTGTATGCAAGGAAAAGAATGTGCCGGATGTATCCGAGGCTTTGAAAGGTGCGATGGATATAATTGCTGAAACTGTCAGCGAAAACGAGCGTGCAAGAAATGCCGTGCGGAACAACTTTCGTCAAAGCGCGGTGATTTCATCAAAAGTGATAAAAGGCAAAGAAACGGAAGGGCAGAAATACCGTGATTATTTCGATTTTTCGGAAAAGCTCAGTCGTTGTGCTTCTCATCGTCTGCTTGCTATGCGCCGCGGGGAGGCGGAGGGTGTGCTTCGGGTGAATATAAGCGGAGAAGATGACGTGTGCATGGAGCGGCTGAACAGACAGTTTGTCAGGAACAGTTCGGAATCCGCCGAATATGTGGCTGATGCTGTCGCCGATTCGTTTAAGCGTCTTCTGAAGCCTTCTATAGAAACTGAATTTGCCAATCAGTCTAAAGAAATTGCCGATAGGGAGGCAATACGCATATTTGTCCGTAATCTCGAACAATTGCTGATGTCTCCGCCTCTTGGACAAAAACGTGTACTTGCCATTGATCCGGGATTCAGAACAGGATGTAAGGTGGTTTGTCTTGATGCGGAGGGTAATCTTTTGCATAATGAAGCCATTTATCCCCATCCGCCCAAGCATGAACGGACAGCGGCTGGCAACAAATTGTGGACACTTGTAAAACAATACAAAACGGAAGCTATATCTATAGGAAATGGTACTGCAAGCCGTGAGACGGAAGATTTTGTGCGGGGGCTTGGACTGCCTTCCAATATACAGGTGTATGTGGTAAGTGAAGACGGAGCCTCTATATATTCAGCTTCGAAGGTGGCTCGCGAAGAATTTCCTGATTATGATGTAACGGTACGTGGAGCAGTTTCCATCGGTCGTCGTCTGATGGACCCTTTGGCTGAGCTGGTAAAAATAGATCCTGATTCGATAGGGGTGGGGCAGTATCAAAAGGATGTGGACCAGACGGAACTGAAACATGCGTTGGACCAGACAGTGGTCAATTGTGTAAATAAGGTTGGTGTCAATGTTAATACGGCAAGTAAGCATTTGCTTATGTATGTCTCGGGTCTGGGGGCGGCTATTGCTCAGAACATTGTGAAATACCGTGCAACCAATGGTGCATTCAAATCTCGCCGAGAACTTCTCAATGTTCCCAAGCTTGGTCCTAAAGCTTTTGAACAGTGTGCCGGATTTTTGCGTATAGAAGGGGGTACGCAACCTCTTGATAATTCTGCCGTTCATCCGGAAAGTTATCATATTGTTGAACAAATGGCATGTGATCAGCATTGTAGTGTGGCGGAATTGATGACGGAAAAAAAGATACGTCAACGTATAGATATAAGTCGTTATGTCAGTGAAAACACCGGACTTCCGACTTTGGAGGATATTATGAAAGAACTTGAAAAGCCTTCTCGCGATCCAAGACAGCCATTGACAGCTTTTTCTTTTGATGTAAATGTGAAGGAACTTAAAGATGTAAAGGAAGGAATGGTTTTGCCCGGTATTGTGACCAATATTACAAATTTCGGATGTTTTGTTGATGTCGGAGTACATACAAAGGGGCTTGTACATATTTCTGAACTTGCAGACAGATTTGTAAAGGATCCAACAGAGGTCGTACAGTTGCATCAGCATGTAAAGGTACGTGTTATGAATATAGACTTGGAACGTGGTCGGCTTGCGTTATCAATGAAAAACATGTAGCGTATTCATATACGCTGTTGATGTCGACTGTTATTGATGTGGCTTTTATAACTGTTTCAATATTAACAAATTACGCGTTACCGAGGAACGGTAACGCGTAAAAAAAATTGCTTATCATCACGACAAGCAATCTTTACTAACCTTAAAATAAATCTAATACCATGAAAAACACGATGCAAATATACGATTTATTTATTATGTACCAAATCTTATGATATATTTTTAGTATATATTAACAGAATATTCAATATGATTCTTAAAGAATTTGTCAATCGAAACTCTCAACCATTAGAAGATGAGATTAGTATGATATTATCAGCTATTGTATTGGGGCTGGCTGCTATCTTTTTTCGATATACTATTAATCAGAATTGTATTCGATATAACAAGTAATTGATTGAAATAAAATAACTTGCAAATATTATTGTTGTGTTGTTTTTTTGTATCGATTGATTGTACTTCTTTTTTTTATTCTTATCTTTACATTCATTTATAAAAGACTATTTTCGGAATGAAAGAATATGATGCAGACAGAATGTGGAAAGATATAGAGAACGTTTTTTTCTCAGACAATACACTTCAATATAAATATACATATTATTACAAGCTTTTGGGCAGGGTTTGTATTGAACTTGTGAAACCATTAGCTGCTGACTATACAGACTTCTTTTCTCGTTTGCAGGCTGTATGTCGGATAACTGAATATCCGTTGCACAGAGTAGATACTTTCAGATGGAGAGCACGTAGGGTGATGGACGAAAAGGAAGAGGCGAATAAGGAGGCTTTTCTGATGGATGTCAAAGCTTTTATGGAGGCTTTGGCGAAATTTACCCAAACCCGCTTACCGGTAAATCTTGCATCTTGTTTGCCTGATGATTTTGTACCTCCAGCCATTGATATGGCAAAGAACAAACACCGAAAGAGATGCCGTTTTGTGGCAATCTATAAAGACGACAGATTTATTCATGCAGTCAGCAGAGAGTTTCCCGGAGAAGAAGCTATGAAAGTTGCTTTTACTGTGAATGAGCATACCTTGTCTGCAGCACGGCTTATTGAACAGGATGTGCAGTTTAATGCTGTGGATTTCACAATAGATTCAGAAGGTATAGTATATCCCCATATAATAGTAGTGAATCCGGATTTCTTGCTCGACATAAGTACGCTGACTTCATGTGTGAAACCTTACGGGAACAGTCCTTTCAATTATTTTTTGAAAAAGTTTGATGATGTCCAGACTTCGTCCTCTATATTGCTTGGACAACTTGCCAACCAATTTCTGGATGATTGTATAAACAGCAAGGAAGCAGATTATAAATCTTCCATGAAAAAGGCTTTCCGTGATTATGCAATTGAATTTTCCGCTTGTGAAGATATTGACAGAGGTTTTTTTGAGGAATGTGAAAGACAGTTCATGAATATTAAACAAACGGTCTGTTCTTTTTTTGACCGTCCTGATTTTGTCGGTGACAAGAATAATATCTTGCTTGAACCTTCATTTTTCTGTGAGACACTTGGTCTGCAAGGGCGAATGGACTTTCTTCAAGGTGATTATAAATGTCTGATAGAATTAAAATCCGGAAAGATGGATGAATATTTGAAACGTCCGCGTGAAGAACATCTTTTGCAGATGATACTCTATAAGGAAGTGTTGTATTACAATCTTGGAGTAAATAGATTGTCTGTATGCGGAAATCTGTTATATTCCAAATATCCTGTACTGCAAGAGCAACGTTCTGTTGCGGATATGGTTCGGGAGGTAATGACGTTGCGTAACAATATTGTATTTCTTGAACAACAGCTATGCGAAGGTAAAGGTAGAAGATATGTTGACCTGCTGACCCCGGAAAAATTGAAGCAAAAGGTGATAAATGACAAGTTGTGGTTGCAATGGTGCAGACCGTCAATTATGGAGATTCTGAGTCCGTTGCAGAATATGGATGAGCTTACAGCTGATTATTTCTATACATTTCTGCAATTTGTGGAGCGGGAACAGTTTCTTGCAAAAATAGGAGATGGGAGGATTGACTCTACTCGTGGAATGGCAAGCTTGTGGAATGCGGACATTGATGTGAAAAAAGAGAACGGAGACATTATTTGCGGGCTTAAGATTCAGAAAATACGGTATGGCGAAGGAGATGAAGTTGAAACTGTTGTGCTTGGCATACCGGACGATGAATATACCCGGCCGAATTTTCGTATAGGTGATGCTGTAATTCTTTACCAGTGTGAAAAAGCTGATGACACTGCTATAAACCGTCAGATAATACGTTGTAGTGTAGAAGCATGTACTGACAGCCTGTTATACCTGCAACTGCGTTACAAGCAGCGTAATGCCGGAATATTCAGAGGCGGCTCAACCTTTGCCGTAGAGCATGACTATATAGAGTCGACATTCCATTCGCTGTATACCGGTTTGTTTGCACTTGTCAAAGCTCCGGTTTCTCGTCGGAATTTGTTATTATGCCTGCGTGCACCGGAAACGGATGCTTCTGTCTCTTTATGTGGGACATATCTCAATTCTCAGATTGATGATCTGGTGCTTCATGCCAAGCAGGCAAAAGACTATTTCCTTCTGGTTGGACCTCCGGGTACAGGTAAGACGAGTGTTGCGCTGAAGTCTATGGTAGAAGAATTTATTTTGGAGGGGCACACAATGCTGCTGCTTGCATATACCAATCGTGCAGTAGATGAAATCTGTGCCATGCTCAACAATGTCAAAGGAGGATGTCCTGATTATATACGGTTGGGAAAGGAACTGATGTGTGATCCTTGTTATCGGGACAAGCTGATAGGTCATGTGATGGAAAAATGTACAACCAGACAGAAAATTGTGAAACGGTTATCGGATGTGAAAATTATTGTCGGAACAGTTGCATCTGTCAGTGGCATGCACAGCTTATTCAAGCTAAAACAGTTTGATGTAGCCATATTCGATGAAGCGTCGCAGATACTTGAACCGCAAATTTTGGGGTTGCTTTGTGAGCATTATAAGGACGGAAGCTGTGCGATAGGTAAATTTATTATGATTGGTGATCATAAACAATTGCCCGCAGTGGTAGTTCAGGATGAGGAACAAGCATCTGTGGTTTCAGAACATTTAAGGACTATCGGTCTGGAAAACTGTGCAAATTCAATGTTTGAGCGTTTGCATAATTTTGTGAGCAAGCATGAGAAGGTATGTGCTGGCGTTATAGGTTTTCTGAACAAGCAGGGACGTATGCATCCGGATATAGCCGGATTTGCCAGCAGTCATTTCTATTCAGACAAACTCATTGCTGTACCGGTTGGGCATCAGATGAAAAGCCTTCCATATACAATATATGCGGAGAATGAAAAATTAATGGCTTCTCGTCGTATGATTTTCATGGATATACCGTTGCCTGCTATTGATGAAAGACAACCTAAGTCCAATATTAAGGAAGCGGAAAAGATATGTGAGATTGTAAATGCTCTTATTGATTTGTCTGAAAAGAATGGGGTTTCTTTTTTTCCTGCAAAGCAGATAGGAATAATTGTGCCTTTCAGAAGACAGATAGCAATAGTACGTAGACGATTGGAATGTGCAGGTATAGAATGTGTACAGGATATGTTGATTGACACTGTTGAAAGATTTCAGGGAAGCCAGCGTGATGTGATAATATATGCAACAACTATCACTCAGCCATACGAACTTGATATTCTTTCCAATATTGTAGTGGTAGACGGAAGTATCGTTGATCGCAAACTGAATGTAGCTGTGACACGTGCCCGAGAACAGTTGTTTGTATTAGGCAACAGGCAACTTCTGATGCGAAATCCTGTTTATCGAGAACTTATCATGTATGCAGATAGTCTGCATGATGTCGTTCAATAAAGATGAATCACTGTATTTTTCTGCTATGTTTGTTGGCTGACAGACTGCTGTCTTTCCTAAAGAATGCCGGAAAAACAAATACCAATACTATGATGGAGGATAATGAGCCGCTGATAGAGCCTATGGCAAAGGAGAACCAAAAACGCTCTTCCGGACCATCTATAAGGAATGGTATCAGTCCTAAGATAGTGGATGAGACGGTCAATAGAATTGGAACAATTTTGTGGTTGTATGCTTTGATGAAAATTCTGCCGTTATGGTTGTATTCGTTTATCAGATATATACCGGCATTGACAGTCAGTCCGCATAGCAATACCATAGCGGCGAATCCTCCTGTCCCAAATTCTGTTTGGCTGAAATGATAGGTCAGAAACATTCCGATAAGTGAGAAAGGAATCAGAAGAATGATGACCAATGCCTGATAGAGACTTTCAAATAAGGCTGCACAGATAAAGAAGATGATGACGACAACAAGTCCAATCAGCCAGTATTGAGTTCCGTCATCTTCGTACCATCCGTTATTCCTGTTTATGCACCGGAATCCGACTGGAAAATCAGCATTAAATTCACTGATTACCTTTTTGATATATTTATTTGTATATGAATATGAGCCTAATACATTAAAAGCCACTTTGAGAACGTATTCTTGGTTTTTGCGAGGTATGCAGTTTTTAGCTTTACGACGGTTGATGGTCATAAAATCAGAAACCTTTATATTGTTGTCGCTTGTTTGGAGAAATGAATTATCTAACATCCATAAATCGAAGTTTTCGTGTTGTTTAGGTGATAAGATAATATCCGTTGTCATTCCTTTCTCCCTACTTTCACCTAAGGGATGGCTTGTTAATATACTTGACAACGAACGGTGTATGTCGCTTACGTTTATACTGTCTAAGACAAGTGCTTCTCTGTCATATACCATATACAGTTCATCTTCTTGGTGTTCGTATTCCGGTGTTTCTATGGAGATATCTGTAACTCGGCTATTATCTTTCAATTTAAGACAAATATCTTCTGCAAAGCGATAAAGTCGGTCATAATCGTATCCGGCAATTTCAATGCAGTTTGCCCTATACTGCAAGTTCAGTGAATTGCTGAATCCTCGGGTACTGACACCGAAAGTGCTCCAGTCGGCTCCGCCAATTGTAATTAATTTACCTATTACTTTGTTCTCAAGCAGATAAGGAAAACTTGTATGAAGATGTTCTGGCTTAAATTCTATGGTGATAGAGGTTCCTCCGTAGTTTATATACGTTTCATATCTTTTGATCTCTTTGAACTGAGAAAGGAAGACTTCTACGGCATGCACTTTCTCGTTTAATTGTTTGGCTGTACCCCCTAAGGGCATCTGACCTCTGATGTGTAGTTTCATTTCCTCCGGAGCAGGAGAATAAGTATTGCTGTCCAGTGTATGTATGAACAGATAGAGAGACCATGTGAATATGCCGATCATTACTGTAATGAATGTCCACCGCCATATTGGATGTTGTACAAAACGGATAAGTTTTACATACAGACTGTTCCATCTGCTGATTAGTTTGAGATGATGAGGTTTCCCGGTCTGTCTGCTTGTATAGTGCAGCTGGTCTACTAATGAGGGAGCAAACAAGGCTGCAATTAATAGTGCTACAGCCAGATTGATTACTACCATCCATGAGAAATCATATAGATCATTTTTCAGGTATTCAGGTAACCATAAAATAATAATCAGAGAACCTATTGTGGTCAGCATGGCTCCTAATATGCCATGAAAGGCTTTATAGTTACGATAGTAGCTGTAATGGTCTACCATGACAATGGTTGAGTCAATAATCAGTCCCATAGACACCGTAATACCAGCCATGGAGAACGGATGGAGCCGCATGTTGAATAACCAATAAAAAATTACAGCCGTTAAAATATTGGCGAGAAGAGTGATTGTGATAATATATAGATATTTCAAGCTTCGACGACAAAAATACACAAATAAAAGTAAGATGAATAATGACATTCCGCTCCTGATTATTAATGTCTTGAAGTCCGCCAGCTGTTCCTCTGCTCTGTTATAGCTTATTACTAAAGTAAGATTCGTTTTCTCCTTCTGTTGAAGTTCATTCTTTTCATATTCCGTAAGGACTGACTGTACATTGTTTGCAAGTCTGCCGATATGATAGTCTTTATCTGCAAATATATTCATGTATACGGTGTTCATTCCATTTACACGATAATAACTGCTTGGTTCTTTTTCTTTATATTCACACGTGGCAAGATTGTTCAGATAGATAATTTTTCCGTTTATTGTTTTAACAGGAATAGATTCTAATGAGGACATGTCTCCGTCTATATGGAGGAACAAAGCCATGCGGGCACGTTCTCCGTTTTTATCAGTGTGTATCACATCGCCTATAATGTCATTTCTTCCCAGAAAACTACGTATGGCTTCTTCCATGTCGGATGATGTCAGTCCATATAGAGACAGTTGTATTGCATCGTATGATATTTCCACATATTGCTCTGTACCACCAGATATTTCCACTTTGCTGATTCCGTCTATACGTTCCAATAACGGTCTTAAATCTCTTTCTGCCTTTTTACGTATTTCATAGTCAGGCATTTCTGCATGTATGTGATAGCATATAAGAGGTCTTCTTTTTTCGTCTCTCAATCTTTCTGTAATAACTTCTCCGCCAGACAATATAGGGTATGACATTTCTTTAGGAAGTTTGTCACGCACCTGCCTTAACAGTGATGTGATTTCAAATTTTACACTTGAGACTGCAGCCTGCTTCTTCAACTGTATGGTTACACTTCCTGAACCGAATTTAGATATGGATTCAACGGATTCCACTCCATTTACAGAACTGACGAGTCCTTCTATACGTGAGGTGACATTCTGTTCAATCACCTTTGCAGAGGCTCCATGCCAATTATATGATATTGTCAGTGTCTTTCCTTGACGGGGAAGAGGCTTGTCAGCAATGTCAAGACGAGGTATGAGTGCTGTACCGATGATCATCAGTATACACATTGTAAGCAGTATGGAAAATGAATATTTCATATCATTTGCCTCTTTTTTTATAAATTAGATAGTATATGAAAGGTACAAAAAACAAACTTACCAATGTTCCTATTGCCATTCCGATAATGAGAGTGAGGGAGAGTGGATATTGCATGGCTGATCCCATATCGCCTTTGTTAAGAAAAGGGATAATTGCCAATATTGTGGTTAATGATGTCATGACTATCGGTTTCAGTCTCCTATGTCCAGCAGTTATGATAGACTTTAGTAAAGGCATACCGGAACGGAAAAGATGATTGATGGTATCTACTTTCAATATTGAGTCATTGATGATGATTCCACTCATGACAACAAGACCAATCATTGACATGATATTGAGTGATTCTCCTGAAATCCAGAGAATCAACAATACAATGCTCATATCGAGAATTATTTCTGTAAGGATTATAATTGGCTGTATAAGACTTTCAAATTGTGCGGCAAGAATAAAATAGAGAAGCAATACTGCCACAAGAAGTACTGTAAGGAGTTCCTGAATCATTTCTTTGGATTCGAAATAATTTCCATGAAAAGAACATGTCAGTTCTTTGTTTGTGTAGCATTCTTTTGTAGATTGTAATTGACGGCAATAGGTAATAATGTGCTCTATTTCTTTATCTGTGGCATGTTCTATCTTTACAGGGAAATATTCACCTTCTCCATTTGCATTCAGGCGTTTGAAGTTTTCGATTCTACGTGGTTCGATGATATATGCAAGAGGTATGTTTACTCCTTCGCTGTTGGTGATGGACTGCTGCATTAAAATATTTGTGTCCCTGTTATCCTGCCCTATAATGACCGGTATATTCTGTGCACCATTAGAAATCTCATATACTTTATTGCTGCCTGTCAATTCTTTTAATCGGTAATATAACTGCTGATAAGTTATATGATAGAAAGCCAGCTGTTCCGGATCTGCCACATATTGCATATTCTCTTCTGTTGCTACCGGCTGTATGTCAATATCGGGAAATTTACATCTGAGACTGTCTACCCAGATTTTTGTATCAATAACAGAAGGTCGGCCGCCTTCAGCCTGACACAGATGAATCTCCAAATCAGGTTTGTCAGTCTGGAAGATAATGTCATAAATATTGCCAGCAATGCCAAATTCAACTTTGGCTTTCGGATAATGTTTCTCAATATAGCTGTTGACGGTCGTTTTGACAGAATCCAAGCCTTGTTTTGAATATGCCTTTATGTAAACAACTGCTTCACTGTTGGTAATGTCTTTGGTATGGGAGAGAATGAATTCTTGAGTACCACTCATGGAGGTCGTTGTTTTTATATTGGAGCTGGTTATATTAAGCAGTTCTTGTATTCTCCTGTCATTTTCTTCAGTGGATATGCCTGCATTCCAGTCTATTGTCATCAGTGCGTCATCTTGTTCGATATATGGCATACGCTCTTTTCTTATTGTTGGAAACAGGATGATGACAAGAGCCAAAGCGAGTAGGGAGAAAGATACACATAGTTTGGTGTTTCTAAGTGTCCAGCGCATCATTGGTTCGTATCCCTTCAATAATATGTTCTCCGCCTTATTGCTTTTTAGGTCCCATTTCTGTTTTTTGAACAATGTATGGAAATATACTGGTATGACCAGAGACGCGATAATCAGTGAGGAAAACAAAGCAATGGTTACACCCATTGCCTGATCGTAAAATAATGCTCCGGCTGTTCCACTAAGGAATATCAATGGAATGAAAACAGAACATGTGGTCAGGACAGAGCTTAGCATTGGCATGAATACTTCCTTTGTTCCTGTAATGACATTTCTTCTTTGTCTGATGTTATCAATTACGATAATAGAATTATCTACAATCATACCCACTCCTAAAATAAGACCTGAAAGAGAAATTATGTTGATGGATATTCCTAATAAGTAGAAACTTAACAGGGTTAGAATGAGTGATAGAGGTATGGATATAATAATCAATAACGGTATTCTCCATCCGCCGTTGAAAATAAAAAGGATGATACAGGCAAGCAAAGCTCCCAACAGGAGGTTCCATTCCAAGTTCTTGATTGAATATGTTAGTAGCTGAGTCTGGTCGCGTGTGATTTGAAAATGAATTTCTGGATAATCTTTATGCAATTCATTCAAAAGATTGTCCATGCTTTTCTGCAAATCTGACATCTGAGCATCATTTTGCTTGATAACGGCTAATGTGATGGCATCTTTCCCATCATTTTTTACAATACCATTTCTTACAGCCGGTTTTTCTATAACCTTACATATATCCTTCAGCTGTAACATTCTTCCTGCATGACAAAGATAAATGTTTTCAATGTCTTCTTTGTTCAATATTTGCGAGTCGAAATGAATGCTATAGCGATAAATACCGTCGCGTACACTGAGAGCTTCGAGTACGATATTGTTGTCATTGATGACATGTTCAAGTGCATCTGTTGTCAGTCCAAGCGATTCAAGTTTGCCCATGTCCGGAATACATTGTATCTCCGTACCGATAGTACCGCTATAGTCCACCATTGCTGTTTGTGGCAATTGTTCGATGCGTTTGATAATCACACTCTGTGTCAGACGGGAAATCTGGTCGATAGCCTTGCCTGTAATGTTGATGTAAAAAGCGGGAATGTCCAGAGCACTTGCTTTCATTACTTTGGGCCTTTCCATGTCTTTGGGCATTGAACTCATGGCACGATCAGTCTTTTCGTTTACATCAATGAAAAGTAAATCCATATCGCTACCTGGTTCAAAATAAAGTGTGATAGTGCCGGCATCCATACGAGACTGTGTTTCTATGTTCTTCAGTCCTGCAACCTGTGAAAGCTGGTAGCGCATAGGTGTTATCATCTGCTGTTCAATCTGGCTTACGGATGCTCCCGGCTTGGACATTTGCACTGTAATTTTGGGAATATCTATTTCCGGCATCAGTGACACCGGAATATATATCCGACTCAAAGTAATATTCGGGATTGTCTATGTATCCTTTCACATCGGACGAGAGCAGCATCCATGTGCGTATATTGCCGCGTTTGCCGCAGGGCATGGCCGATATGTCCATCGCAGAGAAGGAGATGGAGGCATCGGGAAGGGATGTCAGTGAAAGTCTGACTTTTCCGCAAGGAGCAAGCCTGTCGGTTTCTGTCTCCACGGCCACAAGGTCTGGAGAAGAGGGCGCATGGTTGACAAAGAAAAGCCGCTCTGCGAGAATCTGCCCCCTGCTGTCAAACACTGTAAACTGGCTTACACCCTCGGGAAGAGCCGCACGCGAGAAGCTCCGTTGCAGGATGTCCGTTGCTGTCATGGTGTCGCATTCAAGGATGTTGCCGCCGTGCATGAGGACATACCCGAGCAGTCGGCCGTGCATGGAGACAGAAGAACGGATGGTGGCTGTTACACTGTCGGATGAAACGGCATCAACCGAAAGTGTGCATCCTTCCGAAGAGAATGCCGGAAGCTTGAAATTCCTCTTCTTTCTGGAGTTGTCGAACAGACGAAGATGTACAGATGCCTGTTGTGGTGTAAAACAGAAGATGCCACGACCGTTCGTCGCCGCCACATCGCATACAGTGCAGCCACAGGAATCCATCAGCATACCATGTGCGTCTGTCCGCTTGCCCTCTGAGTCTGTGACGGTGAATGCCACCCTGCTTTCATGCCTCTTCACGAGAGAGCCTCCTTCCGGATAGAACCTTACGTTCAGTCGGCCGTTGTCTTCTTCATCCGGCAGACGATTGTCCGGCAGGCGGTGCCGATAGCTGATACGGTCCATCACCCTGCTTGCGTAGTCTCCTTCTTTTTTGGGGGCGCGGAAAACCGGAAAGACACGTGAGAAGACGCAGTCGCTTCCCCAGTTGGTCATGTACCGGGTATAGGCCCGTACCTCGTAGAAGCCTGTGTTCAGTATGTTGTCAAGCAGCAAGTCACCGTGCGCCTCTCCATGGTCAATCTGAAGTTTTTGAGTCTTGATGATGTCTCCATTGGGGGATACAAGTTCCACATAGAGCACATGGCTTATGTCTGTGGGCATGCCGTTGTCCGTACATATCACGTATGCCTTGTACCAGATGCGCTCTCCTTTGAAATATCCGGTGTTGTCGAAATGAAGATAAACCTTTTCCTGAGGAGTGTGCATGTTGAACAGCATGGCACGTTTGATATATGTAATGATATTGTCTGTCGACCGGATTTTGCTGTCCGTGTCTTGACCATTAACTGTTTGCAATACACATAAAAAAAGTATAGACCAGATATATTTCATGAATTTGGATTCTGTATAATTTATTCAGCCATTTGGTCTGCATAAGCATTTTGGGTTAAATTGGGGGCTTATGGAAGATATACATAGCAGGAGCTATGAAAACATTCAGGCTGTTTTAGGTCTGTTTTATGGGCTGGATTATCTATTGATGCATCTATATTTACTGTATATGTCTTTCCATTAACCCCGAGTGAACGACAAATTAGAGAAATGTCCTTATCTTTTGTTGATATTTCAGCTTTATAGGTTTTGTCTTTTTTCCTGTAAATTTTGACGGTGAATGTTACTATTTTATAACCGCAAGAACCGACATAATTGTTTCCTGTTGGGATTGGAAATTGGAATGTTTCTGTGAAAGTTTTTGATGCTTTTAAAGTATCAGGCGAAGTCGTTGGAATAATATCTTCTCCAGCCCTTGTCATCATCATTTCCGCATGTGTCTTATACGTATTTTCACACTCATCAAGTTCATCATCTTGTGAACATCCTGCAAAAGCGATTGCAGACATGGCTATTGTAGTAATCATCATCGGGATACAAAAGCTCCCAATTCTTTTTGTTTTCATTTTCTTTAGTTTTTTAGTTATTGAAAAACTCAAAAGCCTCTTCTCCCACGAGCACCACGTTGTAGTATCTCCCCGAGTTCCTCTTCATTGACAAGGTGAGCGGAATGCCGTACCTTCGGCAGTCGTCCACAAGGTCGCGGTATATGCCGTATGGGCTGTGCGTGTCCACAGGATCTCCGTGTATCAGCATCGGTACACCTTTAAGCCTGCCGATATGATGCTCCGGCGCATGCTCTTGCGACCACTTCGAGGCAGACTGACGGTGGTATACAGGGGCATACAGCCCGATGGCGGCGAACATCCCAGGATTGTCCGTAGCCAATCTCAGCGCACGGTAGCCTGCGCTGCAGTTGGCATGGAGAAAGATGCGGCTGCGGTCCACCGGATAGCGGCTGCACACGTCCTCTACGGCCAGCTTAAACTCCTCTTCCGCCTCTGGGGTCAGGTCCTCGTCAAGGTATGTCCTCATCTCCGGTATCATCACGAGGAAGCCGTAGCGCTCCGACAGTGCCTGCATCTGGTTCACCGCCCATTGCCGCGCAAGCTGCGGACAGGAGAAGAAGTGGTGCATGTTCTCTATATTCGGGCGGATGATGATGACCAGCGGAAGCGGCTTGTCCGCATGCACACTGTTCGGTCGTGCCAATATGTAGCGTTGCAGGCTGTCGTCCTGCTCCGAACGGTATGTGACGAACCTGATGTTCGCCTCCGTACCGTCTGCCGGTGTTCCTTCCGGATGGGCGAAGGCATGCTCCAGCTGGTAGGTCAGTGGGGAAATCTTGAACTGCCACCACCAGTCACCCTCATAGCGTGTGGGATGACTGAGAAGGAATCCCAGCCGGTAGAGCAGCTGGTCTATCTCGTCCGCACGCGGACTGTCATCGGAAAGGGTGTCGCGCATAGCCGTAAACCGTGCATACGCATCATCGTCACCGCCGCACAGCACAGGCTGGCGCACTGTGACACCGCTTACGGTCATGCTGCACATATACGACCTGTCCTTCTCCAATCCCGGTATATAATACGTGAAAGTGTCCCTCTTCAGCACACAGTCCGCAATCCGCCTGCCGTACACGTCATGGAACGTCAGGCTTGCCGGAGCATCGAGCACATTCTGATGGGCATTGGTCAGCATGACAATGCGGCTGTCGGAATGTATCAGGGGATAGATGATATTACAGCTCTGCCCCTCGGCATACGTCCTCGCTATGTGGAGGCTGTCACAGAGAGAAGCCTCAAAGGCATAGTCGTCGCCGACAAGGGACAGCACAGCCTCAAGGAGGTTGTCACCATCCGACAGCCTTGTGGGATAGATGTCTATGCCCTGTATGTCACGACGAACAAGGGTGTCGCTATTAAGAAGGAGTACGAACGGCATAGCACTCCGCACCATGGCATATACCGTCGTGTCGCACTCCGATCTTACAGTACAGGAGAGCCTTACGGTTCTTCCTTCAAGCACATGTGTGGTGTCATCGTATGACAGCCCGAACACCTCCTTCAGGTCGAGCTGACCGTATTTCGGAGTGTACGTACCACCACTGAACAGGAGGGTGTCCCCATGCTCTCCGCTTCCAAAGTCAGAGTGTACGTCCCACCTGAGCAGCTCCATCCGGGAGTCCGCCCCTCCTCCGGATGTAACGGTATATGAGGCTTCGGAACCACCGCAAGAAAGCAGCAGGAGAAAGGATTGTAACAGTAGTATAACCATACTGTTATATAGCCTCTTATTCTTCTCATTATACTTTTTCATTTATTCATTTCTCTCATAATCCTATCTATTGAAAATGTTTGATGAAAATCCATTCTACATATTTCCTTTACAAAAAAAGTAATTCAAATCACAATTTTACGGTTGCACAGAATATCGTTCCTTCATATATTAATAATAAATCATAGACATATCACTTCCGCTCAAATGTATGATAAGTACATCCCTCTCAGACTGTATTTTTCTGCCGGAGCATCGGGTATCAATGCTTTGACAGCCTCTGTAATGTCTTGTTCTGTGAAAAGTGATATATCTGTAATAGCATTGACCTTTAGATTCATTGTCTTCCCCTCATCTTTGTGTATGGTCAGTTTTCCCCTGTAATATTCATAATTGCCGGAAAAGATGATTTTATTCTCCTCATTATAACCCACGACAAGATTGTTTTCAAAATCTAAACTTGCAGCTATATTTTCGTTGATATAACGGTTTACAACAATCATTGCATCATCGTCAAGTTCTGGGATAATCGTGTAAGCACTTCTTCTTCTATAGTTTTTATTCGGCATTACAACTTCAATACTTACAGTAGCCTTTCCTTTCCCTTGCTCCTCAATGACAATTCTCGATGTCCCCAAAGTCTCCTTTGTGAGAACGGTTATCTTGTTCCCATTGAGCACCACATCGCAGCTGTTGTCATGCTGTACGACTGCATTAGTGCTGAAAATGAAAGGCAAAGTCACTGTGCATGAGTCATTCCGCCACATTGTTGAGGACAAAACTTCTCCGTTGTCCTCGTCCTTGTCGCATGAGCTGAAAAGGAAGGAAACAGACAGTAATAAGGATAAGAATATACAAGGTAAAAGTAAAAATGAGATTCTTTTCATATTCTTTTTCTTTATTGTTTTATTTGTCATAAATCCGTCTATTCCATAAAAGTATTCTTACAACACAATATTTGCGATATACTCTGTACTTTCTGACATAAGAGTAACCGTCACCGTATAGTTTCCTTCACCTCCATATTCATTGAAATCAATATCTACAGAATCTGCCGCATATATATAGTAAACTATTTCACCTTCATTGTAAACTGTAATGTATGCCCCATCATTGGCTATGGGTGTAAGATCTATTGTAAGCACTCCATCGGGAGTGAGGATGCCATAAATTGTTTCGTCAGGTTCCGTAAGGGAGAATGTCCCAATACCATGTTTGCCTTCAGGCTGTGTTGTTTTTCTGAATGCAATGTTTTTTGAATAAGCAGCAGGAGATGCTGCAAATGAGGTCATGCATGTACACATAATAGCAATGCAAATAAACCATGTTTCAATTGTTCTCTTCATAATGTTTTTTTATTTATTTTGTTCGGCAAAGTTATGGAGTTGCAATATGAAAATCAATAGTGTGTTACAGCTTGGGTCTAAAACTTGCTGATAATCAATATAGAAAAATTCATTACAGTCGTATTTGTAACATCTGTAATGTGAATGAACTTTCCATGAATAGACTTAAAAATATGTTTTGAGGAACAAATCTATCGTTTTACTTTTACCGCAGTTCTCCAATAATTTTGCCTTTAATCTGCTTTTAGCTGTTCTGTATGTGCCCGGTTCCAAATCTATAATCTCGCAGATTTTTTCATTTTTATACCCCATCAAAAGTAACAGGCATATCACTTCCTCCCGTCTTTTTATTTCAGGCATCACCATCTGTATGTCGTTTATAAACGACTTGTTATTTGTTTTTTTTACAAGCTCCTCATATAGCATGTCATACAGCATGTCATAATAGATAGCAACATTAGAGCATCCGCTTTTTCGTTCAAGCAGTTTGCATATAACCACACTTGACGACTGATTTAACAAATCAAGTTTTTTTATATACTCCTTTATATCTGACTTCAGAGTATCATTCTCTTTATCCTTTTTTTTAATTATTCTTTTCAGATTTACAGACTCTTTCTCTATAATTTTTTTTTCCAATTTTACATTTTGTAATGTGTGCTTTAAGACTGCTTTTTCTTTTCTGAATATACTTTTACTTCTATAAAAAAAAGAGAAAATGGCTATGACAGACAACACAAGCAGCATTACTATTTCTTTCATGTGTTTTAATGACAGTACGTATTTGTCTATAATTTTTTTGCCAACATGCTTTTCTGTCGTCTTGACTATATCCTTTTGTTCTGTAAGATTGTTTTCGATGCTGTCATATTTCAAAAACAGCTTATGATATTTATAGGCAGAATCTACGATTCCTATACTGTCGTAATAAGAATACATCGTTTGGGAAATGAGAAGTCTTGCATTGCAGATTCTTACATCCTCCGGCGCGTTGGTCTGTATTTCACATGCTATGCTTTCAGCTTCAGCAATTCTTCCATGCCTATAATAAAAATCTGCCAGATTTGCCATTGTCGCATATTCTCTGTCGCCTTTATATGCCAGTGCCTTTTTGAAATGACTTTCTATTTCTGATATGCTGTCCGGATAATATTCGTCTATTGAGGCGGCAAGGTTATTATATATATTAGCCAGCTCTATAGAGTCGTTTTTGTCCTGATATGCCAGTGCGCGTCTTATATGGTACAGGCATGAGTCCTGTTCTTCAAGTCGGCAGAAGAGGACTGACACATGATTCTCTGCCTTCGCAATGATTGCCGAGTCTCCTATTTCTTTTGAATACTCCAGCTCTCTCTTGAAGTGCGTGAGTGAATTCACGTACAAATCCTCTTTCAGATATATACATGCCATATAGAACTGCATCACTCCTTTGAAATACGGATGCGGCAGTTCGTCTATATTTTCCTCAGCCTCCAACAGTATTTTCATTGCCTCAGTGAACTGCTCTTCCTCGTACAGTCTGGTTCCATGAAAAAGCTTTGCCATGCACAATTCGGATTCTGTGGATTCTATTTTCTTATCTGTATAATGGATGTACGTATATTCTTCCAAATCCTTGTCTATTTCCTTGTATTTCACATAGTATGCAGCATTGTACAGCAGTGCTTGGCGGGGTGTCTGAACTTCTGAAGCGAGAACCATAACGCTGTCCGGATTATCAAACAGAAGCTCTTCGGCATGATGGAGTTGTGCAGGAGATGTTTTTTTCATGCAACTCTGATACAATACAAATACAAGAGCGATGCATAATAGTATTATTATAGATGAAACAGATTTTTTCTTTGTATGGTACATATTTTCATGTCATTAGTCTTTATTGTTAACAGTTGGCTTCTTCGAATCTTTTTTAGATATCCGTTTTTCAATGTAATTCCGCATATTGTTGTCTTCATATTTTGAGGCAACAGAGAATTATTCCCCAATTGTTGTTGTTTTGCTTGCAAATATAAAGTTTTCTATTGTAACCACAAAATTTGAAATTGGCGAAATTATATGCTTTTTTTTGTCTTTTTGGAACTTATTTTGTTAATATTCCTCTAATATGCGCCAGCTTTGTTAAGATGTTTTTTGATTAAAGTAAAAAATACAACAACCAATCATGTTGAGCCATAATAATGTATTCTTCATTCTATGGCTTGTAATTGTGGTATAGACATGTATATGTGAGTTCGGGATAAGGACAGTCCGGAACAAGTTGACCCGACAGTAAAAAATAAAGTTCTGGTATATCTGCTTTGCCTTGTCGACAAGAGATTTGACACTATCCCGGACTGAGGTATAGCAATATCCGTGCTTGTTGCGGACCTTCTTTTTATATGTGCCCTGAAAGTTGGGACTGTGCACGAATTTCTCGAACCGGCAGCTTTGATTTGAAAATCTTGTGCTGCGGATAAAAAAGTTCAGTGGGGAGAAACCTTATTTTTAGCGTGGAATTTTCTTCAATCAGCACTGTTGTTTTTATAATCAGCAGTGCTGA
>JAAGKN010000084.1_pt1 | contig 79082 bp, 66 predicted proteins | sample 6206371 | NCBI WGS metagenome assembly JAAGKN01 (sample SAMN11533720, study PRJNA540317) | gut metagenome | isolation source: fecal pellets from male and female animal of same cohort | host: Peromyscus leucopus | place: USA:CA | collected 2017 | reverse complement strand
GGACAGGTACAGGTGAACAATGGTTTTCGGGTACAGTTTAATTCCGCTATCGGACCCTACAAGGGAGGACTGCGGCTTCATCCCAGTGTAAATCTTGGCATTATCAAGTTTTTGGGCTTTGAACAGATTTTCAAGAATTCCCTGACAGGACTGCCCATCGGCGGCGGTAAGGGTGGTTCTGATTTTGATCCCAAGGGAAAGTCGGACAGGGAAGTGATGGCATTCTGTCAGAGCTTTATCAATGAGTTACATAAATATATCGGCGCGGACACTGACGTGCCTGCAGGCGACATCGGAACCGGCGCCCGGGAAATTGGCTATATGTATGGACAGTACAAGAGGCTTACGGGGCTGTATGAAGGAGTGCTTACCGGAAAAGGGCTGTCTTACGGCGGTTCTCTGGCAAGGACTGAGGCAACAGGATATGGTCTGCTTTACCTTACAGAGGAAATGCTGAAGTGCAACGGCCAGGATATTGCAGGAAAAACCATTGCTGTGTCGGGAGCGGGAAATGTTGCAATTTACGCGATTCAGAAGGCACAGCAGCTTGGCGCTAAGCCGGTGACCTGTTCTGATTCCACCGGCTGGGTTTATGACCCGGAGGGAATCGATGTGGCGCTGCTGAAGGAGATAAAGGAAGTAAAGCGTGCAAGGCTCAGCGAATATGCGGCTGCAAGACCCGGTGCCGAGTATCATGAGAAGAAGAACGGCGAGCACGGTGTATGGAGCGTGAAGTGTGATATCGCGCTTCCCTGCGCTACCCAGAACGAGCTGGATCTTGAGGATGCAAAGATGCTGGTTGCAAACGGCTGTCTTGCTGTAGCGGAGGGCGCAAATATGCCTACCACCATGGAAGCTACCGAGTATCTGCAGAAAAACGGCGTACTGTTCTGCCCCGGCAAGGCTGCCAATGCAGGCGGCGTGGCCACCTCCGCACTGGAGATGAGCCAGAACAGCGAGAGACTTTCCTGGACCTTTGAAGAGGTTGACGCCAAGCTGAAGAATATTATGGTAAATATTTTCCATAATCTGGACAGTGCCGCAAAGAAGTACGGCATGGAGGGCAATTATGTGGCTGGCGCCAATATAGCAGGTTTTCTGAAGGTCGCCGAGGCTATGACTGCACAGGGAATCGTATAATAATTGTTCAGAGCCATAATCATATAGTTTTCAGAGAGACAGCGGGAGATATGACATCTCCCGCCTTTTTCATGACATTTGAATAAAGGATTGCATCGGCGCTGCCGATATATTTACAAACAGTATTTGACAGTACTGGTCCGAATCAGGGAGGATGACGACATGAATATTATAGCCAGCAGGAGCAGTGCCGGGGTGAACCGGTATGGGCTGAGGAACACGGATGGGACTTCAGCAAGCCAGATTTCCATTGCAAGGAAAACGGCAGAAGAAAGAGCTGCGGCAAGGGCGAAAGCAAGAGCCGAGCAGAGAGCCAGAGAGGCAAAGAGGGCCCGGGAGGCCAAGAAAGCAAAGGAAGCGCAGAGAAAGCGGCTTCTCAAGAAAAAGCTGCATTATAACTTTAAGCAGATTTCCACAAGGATACTGCGGGCAAAGACTTCCGGCAATGCAAGGCGTGCGGTGACCAGCGCCAGGCAGAAGGTGGTGGAACTGCGTAAAAAACTGAAGATGTCCGATTATGACAATCAGGATTTGCTGAATGCTATTCGCCATGCCGAGGCTATGACCAGAGTGGCGAAAAAAAAGCTGAAGCATCTGGAGGAAGAGGAAAACGTTAAACTGCGCGGCGGCGTGTGTGAAGGTGAACTGACAGAGGAGACGGAAGAAGCTGCCATGGAAGACCGGTACAATGAGGTCTCGGAAGGGGAGAGTGCGCCTGCGTTTGACATGGAGGATTTGCAGGAACTGATGGAGATATATCAGGAACTCATGGAAGAGGCCATGGAGGACATGGAAAGCATGAGTGAACTGGAGGATTTAATGCTGGGCAGTGCCGGAGGCGAGATGGATCCGGAAGATTTTGAGCAGATGAAGAAAAAGCATCGATCTGAAGAACTCCGAAAAATCATGGAAGCGGACATGAAGTATCTGAAGGCAATGTTTGAAAAGCTGGCAAAGGAGCAGCAGAGCAGCACAGGCAGCATTGGGAACAGCAGTTCCGACAACAGTGCAGGAGGCGGCTCCGGGTATGATACAGGCGGTGTATCCCTGGAACTGGGAGGGGTGGATATTCCCCTGGATACGCAGATGATGGATGCGGTGGAACTGGTGGAAGGCGGAATGATTGACGAATCAGTTTAATGTTCAGGGCAAATTTTTGCCCTGGACAGGATTTCTCTGCTCACAAAAAGAGTCCTGTCTTCTTTTGTATCGTAGATCCATTTCACAAGGGAAAGATGTCTCCCTTCTATTTCAATACAGGTAATACAATGGGGATGAACACAGCTTCCGGTATTCATATAGGTCAGGTCCGAGGCATTCAGCCTTGGCCGATGGGTATGTCCGGTAATGAGTGGAGATCCTGTTTCTGCGGCAAAATTCGACAGCCGCTTTTCTATTTTATCCTTATGTCTGTAGTTTTTTGCTGCGCTGGTGGGGTCCAGCACGCCGTAGTGTTCAAGAGGACGCCATATATAGCGCACCAGGAAGCGGTTGACTTTCCAGCCGGAAGAGTTCCAGAAGTCCGCCTGATGGCCGTGAGTCAGATAAATGCGGCATCCGTTGTAGGAATCTTCCAGAATCAGGCCTTCGTGGAAGGTCAGTTCCGGGAACAGCGCCTGGTGGCATTGGGTGTCTGCGCAGAAATAGGTGCTGCAGACCCGCCCGGCGTAACCGGGATTTTTCTTTTCCATATCGTGATTGCCATAGAGCAGATAAAGCCTGTCATGCTGGTAAAAGAGAGATAAAAGCCGGAAGACATTGCTGTGGATTTCCGTTATCTGTCCCATATGCCGGTTTTCCCAGAGTTCGTCTCCGTCCCCCAGTTCAATGTAGGTAAAACCACTTGCGTAGTAATGCTTCAGAGCTGTATAATAAAGGTTCTGGTTTTTGAGAAAATTGTCGTTTGAGGTTCCGTCTCCGCGGTGGCAATCGCTGAAGAGACAGAAGCGGCTGCGACCGGTCAGCGGAAGCACGGGCGCGTCTTTGAATGCTTCTTTGAGGCGGGAAGTGAAACTCATTTTATATTTTTTTGCCGTTTTTTTATATATTGTATGACAAACTGACAAAGATGTGATAAAATTATCTTGATTAATTCATAAGAAGTGGTACAATAGTACTAGAGTACCAGAGAAAATTTGGAGGGGGTAAGCGATACGAAACAGAGAAAGAGAACATTGCGAATTGAACTGCTGCAACTCCTTCTGATATTGTTTTTCTGTTTTATGATATTTGGACGGACTGTAGAGGCTGCTGCTGGGGAGAAACGGGTTTTGTTTATCAGTTCTTATTCCTATGCCTGGGAGCAGGTGCGGCTTCAGATGGAGGGCATCAGGGCAGGCTTGGGCGAGGATGTAGTGCTTGACTATGAGTTCATGGATACCAAACGTGTGAACACGGAGGAGTCCCTGCAGTTGTTTTATGAGGGACTGGCCTATCGGCTTTCCGTGGTAGAACCATATGATGCAGTCATTTTGGGGGATGACGCGGCGCTAAGATTCGCAATGGAATATCAGGAAGAGCTTTTCCCGGGGATTCCCATGGTATTTGAAGGCGTCAATGACGAAGAGCTTGCTGCGGAGGCGGTACAGAATCCGATGATAGCAGGTGTTTTAGAGAAGCTTTCCGTGGAGAAAAATATTGAACTGGGGCTTAGGATCAATCCGAAGGCAAAGCGGGTTGTGGCTATTCTGGACGATACCCTTACAGGTGAGGCGGAGCGGAAGAGATATTACAAATGTGCGGAGCAGTACCCAAATCTGGAGTTTGATGAAATCAATGTATCCCAATCCAGAAACTTTACCCTTCGCTATGCCCTTGGAAGTCTGTCAGAGGATACCATACTGATTTATATCGTCATGACAGAGGACATTGAAGGCAGAACCTATACGGACAGGCAGGCTATTGATTTGATTACGGAATGTGCAACGGTGCCTACGCTGCGTATGGTGGATGGCGGCATCGGAACCGGACTTTTGGGAGGCAATGTGGTTTCCATGCGTAAGTCAGGAGAAATCGCGGCGCAGATGGTGTTGGAAATTATGGCAGGGACACCCGTAGACAGTTATGAACTGGTGACAGACAGTCCTCAGACCTATTGTGTGGATGCTCTTGTTATGAATAAGTTCGATATCAGTATGTCTGTACTGCCCAAGGATACGGAAATTATCAACAAAAAGACCACTTTCTTTGAGAGAAATAAGGAGGCGATGGTTCCTTTCAGCATCCTGGGAGTAGTGGTAGTTGTGGTGCTGGGCTGGGCACTGATTGACAATTTTAAGAGGCGGCACCTGATGGTGGAGCTTGAGGGCACAAAGAAGATTATGGAATCTGCGTCACAGCATGATTTCCTGACGGGAATTCCCAACAGAAGTAAGTTTATGAGCGACATAGAGCGTTTGGTGGGAGAAAAGAAGCCCTGTACGGTTATTATGATTGATATAGACGACTTCAAGAGTATCAATGATACCCTGGGACATACGGCAGGTGACGAAGCGCTGAAACAGGTTGCTTCCCGGCTGAGAGACATGGAATCCCAGTTGCTGACGCCGTATCGTTTTGCAGGAGACGAATTTATTTTGATCCTGGAAAGTGCGCAGTATAAGATAGTGGAAAAGACCGCATACCAGTGCAGGCAGGTCTTTACAAGTCCCTTTGTGCTGGATGGGAAAAAAGCAAAGGTGTGCGGCAGTATAGGAATCGCATCTTATCCGAAGGATTCAGAAGATGTAGAGAAGTTGATTGTCTGCGCAGACGACGCTATGTATCAGGTGAAGAAAAACGGCAAGAACGACTTTGCTTTTTACAGTGCTCAGAAGATTTAAAGGATCATTTGACAGCAAAGGCTCACCTTTTGGTGGGTCTTTTTGCAGGTGCGGGAGAAAGGAAGAGAGATGAAATCCTGTCCCTGAAAGGGAAAAATATATGGCAGCAAAAAAATTTTACGCCGTTAAAAAGGGGAAAGTAACAGGCGTTTTTAAAACCTGGGAGGAGTGCAGAGAATCCGTGGAAGGCTACCCGAAAGCGGAATATAGAGGTTTTCCATCTATAGAGGAGGCGCAGGCCTACTTGGGAATTACAATGCTGTCCGGGGCAGCTGCGGCGGATACGCGGACAAGCGTGACGGAAGCCGGAACGGGGACAGCGAGGCCGGAGGCAGACCCGGAGCGGCTGCAGGCGGGATGGCTTCTGGCGTATGTGGATGGCAGCTATGAGGATTCTCTCAAAAAATATGCTTTTGGCTGTGTATTTCTCACGCCGGAGGGACATATTTATACTCAGTACGGAAATGGGGACAGGGAGCAGTCCCTGCAGCACAGAAATGTGACAGGGGAAATGCTGGGTGCGATGTATGCGGTAAAGACTGCTATGGTAAATGGGTTCAAAGGAATTGAAATTCGGTATGACTATCAGGGAATTGAAAAGTGGGTCACAGGAGAATGGCGCTCCAAAACGGAACTGACCCGGAAATATGCCTGCGCCATGCGGGACTGGGGCAGGACTATCGAGATAAGATTCCGAAAGGTGGCAGCCCACGCCAATGTGCGGTATAATGAGCTTGCAGACAGCCTGGCAAAGAAAGGCTTGCGGGAAGGAAACGGAGTCCCCAGGGCAATGCAGCTGGAAGAAATGGAAGAGTATTGTGAAGAGTGAAGACAGTATAACAAGATTAAATAAATATCTTGCCCATGCAGGTATCTGTTCCAGGCGTGAGGCGGACAGGCTGATAGAGCAGGGCAGGGTGCGTGTGAACGGGCAGCTGCCGACTCCCGGACAGCAGGTGAGCGGGCAGGATGAGATTACCGTAAACGGAAGAAGGCTTCAGGGGCCGGAAAGAAAAGTGATACTGGCCTTTTATAAGCCAGTGGGCGTGACCTGCACGGAGAAGGATGCCCATGCGGAGAAAATCATTGCGGATTTGGTGCAATATCCTGTCAGGGTCACCTATGCGGGGCGGCTGGACAGGGATTCGGAGGGATTGCTGCTTCTGACCAATGACGGGGATCTGATTCAGGAGATGATGAAGGGGGCAAACCGTCATGAAAAGGAATATATCGTTAAGGTGGACAAAGAAATAACGTCCGATTTCTTGAGGAAAATGGGATCAGGAATCTATTTAAAGGATTTGAAGATAAAGACAAGAGAGTGTAAATTAAAGCAAATTGGCAAATATACTTTCAAAATTGTTTTGACTCAAGGGGTCAATAGGCAGATTCGAAGAATGTGCGCGGCATGTGGATGTCGGGCAAAGGAAATCAAGCGCATCCGGGTCATGAATGTTACTCTGGGCAATTTGAAGCCGGGAGAATTTGTAGAGTTATCAGAGCAGGAAACAGCGCGCTTATACAGGGACTGTGGAATTGAACCCGCAAAATAACAAGGAATGGGGGAATAGGGCATGCAGACTGAAAAGATGGATCGAATTAAATATTTGACAGATGTGCTGAACTGTGCGGCAAAAGCGTATTATGCAGAAGACAGGGAAATTATGAGCAATCAGGAGTACGATGCCCTGTATGACGAACTGCAGAGTCTTGAGCAGGAGACGGGGCTTGTACTGGCAAACAGTCCCACTGTCCGCGTGGGGTATGAGGCGGTGGAGGAGCTTCCCAAGGAGCGGCATGAGACGCCTATGCTCTCTCTTGGCAAGACAAAGAGCCGTGAGGAGCTGCGGGACTGGCTGCAGGGTAATCCTGCGGTTTTAAGCTGGAAACTGGACGGTTTGACGGTAGTGTTGACCTATTATGACGGAAAACTTGCAAAGGCGGTCACCCGGGGAAACGGTGAAATTGGGGAGGTTGTCACAAATAACGCCAGAGCTTTTCGAAATATTCCGCTGACAATTCCCTTTGGCGGCGAACTTGTGCTGCGGGGGGAGGCAGTTATAACCTATTCCGACTTTGAGCGTATGAACGCTGCCTTTGAAGCCGAGGAGGCAAAGTACAAGAATCCCCGAAATCTGTGCAGCGGTTCCGTGCGTCAGCTGAACAGCGAGATTACGGCACAGCGGAATGTACGCTTTTACGCATTCAGCCTGGTCAGCGCAGCAGGAAAGGATTTTCACAATTCAAGACAGGAACAGTTTGATTTTTTGCAGGAGCAGGGATTTGAGGTGGTGGAACATTACCTGGTGACGGAGGAGAATATTCTGGACACCATAGTTTTTTTTGAGAAGAAGATTGAGAGCTATGACGTTCCCTCAGATGGTTTGGTGCTGACTTATGAGGATATTGCCTATGGACAGTCCCTGGGAAGAACGGCAAAATTTCCCAGACATTCCATTGCGTTTAAATGGGCGGATGAATTGCGGGAGACCACACTGAAGGAGATTGAGTGGAGCGCCAGCCGCACGGGACTGATTAATCCGGTGGCAATCTTTGAGCCGGTGGAACTGGAGGGAACTACGGTTAGTCGGGCCTCTGTTCATAATATCAGCATTTTACGCAGTTTGAAGCTTGGGATCGGAGACCGCATTACGGTTTATAAGGCAAATATGATCATACCGCAGATTGCGGAAAACCTGACCTGCAGCGGTAATGTGATAATTCCAAAGACATGCCCTGTCTGCGGAGGAGCTACGGAAATCAGGCAGACCAATGAGGTGCAGTCTCTGTACTGCACCAATGAAAAATGCGCGGCAAAGAGGATTAAGGCGTTTACCCTGTTTGTCAGCCGTGACGCCATGAATATTGAAGGCCTTTCCGAGGCGACCCTGGAAAAATTTGTGGATATGGGCTTTATTCAGGAATATGCGGATTTGTACCATTTGGATAATTACAGGGAACAGATTGTGGAGATGGAAGGGTTTGGAGAGAAATCTTTCCAAAACCTGATGGACAGCATTAATACCTCCAGGAACACTACGCTGCCCAGAGTCGTTTACGGTCTTGGCATTGCCAACATCGGTGTGGCAAATGCAAAAATGCTGTGCCGGCATTTTTCCTATGACATGGAACAGCTGCGGAACGCAGATGTGGAGACCCTAGGTGCCATTGAAGGAATCGGGGAGGTCATTGCATCGGCGTTTGTGGAATATATGCAGGATGAGGACAATCTGCAGAAAATAGAGCATCTTATGGCACAGCTGCAGGTGGAGACGCCGGTGGTGGAGGAGGGCAGCCAGACCATGTCCGGGCTTCAGTTTGTGATTACAGGAAGCCTGAACCACTTTGCAAGCAGAAATGACTTAAAGGATCTTATTGAGGCAAAAGGCGGCAAGGTGACAGGAAGCGTCACAGGTAAGACGACGGCGCTGATTAACAACGATATAACCTCAAACTCCTCCAAGAACAGGAAGGCCAAGGAGTTGGGGGTTCCCATTCTGTCGGAGAATGATTTTCTGACGGAGTATAGTGTGAAAGTCGAGACATAAGTTGTTTGCGCCGCTGACCCCATGACGGAAGAATAAGACAGGAAAGAGGGAATTGTGATATGCCCATTAAGACACAGAGCGATTTGCCTGCAAAGGAAATACTGGAAAATGAAAATATTTTTGTGATGGACGAATTTCGGGCCATGCACCAGGATATTCGTCCGCTTCAGGTGCTGATACTGAACAATATGCCGGTCAAGCAGGACACGGAGCTGCAGCTGCTGCGGGCCCTGTCAAACACACCGCTGCAGGTGGACGTTACCTTCATGAACGTGCAGAGCCATATCTCGCTGAATACCCCTGCAAGTCATCTGAATAAGTTTTACACTTCTCTGGATGAAATCCGTGACAGAAAGTTTGACGGCATGATTGTCACCGGTGCTCCGGTGGAGGATATATCCTTCGAAGAGGTGGATTACTGGCAGGAGACCTGTGAAATCTTTGACTGGGCGGAAACCCATGTGACCTCTACGCTGCATATCTGCTGGGCGGCTCAGGCAGGGTTTTACCATTATTATGGTATCAATAAAAGGCTTCTGCCCCAGAAGCTCTTCGGAATTTATGAGCACAAGGTTTCCAACCGGAAGATTCCTCTGGTACGGGGATTTGACGACATTTTTCTGGCTCCCCACAGCCGTCACACCGAGACTCCGTCAGAGGCGATTCACGGATGCAGGGAGTTGACGGTTTTGGCGGAATCTCCGGTGGCGGGTGTATTTCTTGCAGTTGCGGAGGGCGGAAAGAAAATTTTTGTCACAGGCCATCCCGAATACGACAGATACACGCTGAACAATGAATACCACAGAGATTTGGACAAGGGTCTGCCCATTCAGATTCCCTACAATTACTATCCGGAAGATAACCCGGAGGAGCGCCCGCTGCTCCAGTGGCGTTCCCACAGCAACAATCTTTACAGCAACTGGCTCAATTATTACGTTTACCAGATGACGCCCTATGAATTATAAGAGATTGCGGAAACCAGCAATCCGGGAAATATTTCGGAGGTATACCCATGAAAAATCCATTTTCCAGGAACAACAGGACAAAGCAGGAACAGGCAGCCGGCAAAAATCAGAATGCGGATGTTATTTTTTCTACTGTGGAGCAGGTGAAGACTGCCAGCACGGAGATTGTGGACGGCGTTACCATAGTCAGGGATCTTGCTGACGAGAACAAGCACAGCGCCAACACGGTGGTAGGAAATATGGAGGAATTGACGGAACAGAATGCTGTTTTGTCCGGGAAAACGGAATCTTCCATACATATGACCAGCGACATACAGAGACAGGTGGAAAATATAGCTGCCATGATTTCCCAGATGGTGCAGCTGGTGGATGAGACCAATAATCATGCGGGAACAAGTTCTCAGGAACTGGCAAGAGTAGTGGAGTCCACCCATACCATGGCGGACCTGTCCAATGATGTGGGATGTATTGTTAAGGAATTCTCAGAAGAGTTTGCCAGGGTAAAGGAGGAGACAGTCTCCATTGAGGATATTACATCCCAGACAAACCTGCTCTCCCTGAATGCATCCATTGAGGCGGCCAGAGCCGGAGCGGCGGGTCGGGGCTTTGCAGTGGTGGCTGATGAAATCCGCAAGCTGAGTGATGAGACTCAGAATTCTTCCGCCCGTATTATGAATGCTTTGAACCGTCTGGAAGCTACCTCTGCAAGAATGACGGATGCTATTGAAAAGGTAATTGAAATCATTCAGCTGAATCTGGAGAAAATCACGGAAGTGGATACCAGTGTAGTCAGCATTTCCAATGATTCCCAAAAGCTGAACAGCAATATCTCTCTTATTGACAGCGCAGTCAGGGAAGTGGAACAGTCCAATCAGAGTATGGTGGAAAATATGCAGCAGATGTCCGAGGCCATGTCAGTGATGAGCAATTATGTGGAAAACGCTTCGGACAATGCCAAGAGCATGCTGGAAAAATATGAGCAGACTACGGTGAATGTGGGTAAAATTGAGGCTTCCGTGGGCAATCTGGTGGTACAGCTGGGGGAGAGCGGATTTATGGGTATACACGACGCAAAGCCCGGCAGCAAGGTTTCCATTATTGCGCTGGATAAGGACGGTGCGCCGGATAAGGAATATTATGGGCAGGTGGTGCGCCAGCAGGGCATGGAGGCGGTGATAGACATTCGTCCCAAGACTATTCCAAAGGGTACGGACGGCACCTTAAGGTTTCAGCTGCAGATGATTCTGGGGAATGTTCTATACCTTTGGGCGGATGTAGCTGTTTCTGAGCTTACGGAAGGTGGGGTCACTTATTACCGGGTGGTGACAAATGCCAATCCGAAGGTGATGAAGCGCAAGAAAAATCCCAGACTGGACATTCACTGTCCCTGTGAGATAGTCATTGACGGCAGTTCGAGGGCATACAAGGGGAAAATGCTGGATATCAGCGCCAACGGAATGGCATTTACCTCTGCAGATCCGGACTTTGAGACGGCGGAAAAGAAAATGATAACGGTCACGATTCCGGAGCTTCCCATTCCCAAAGCCCGCACTGTGCAGGCCTGTATCATGCGGTGCAAAAAAGGCAGCAACGAATATATTTTAGGGTGCAGGCTCTCGGAGAACAACCTGGCTATTCAGCAATATATTGAGACACAGTGAGAAAATTATGCATATTTTTTCCATCTTGTCCATATAATGTAAACAGGAATCATAGGCGTTTCGCAAACGCCGGACAGGAATCACTGTGAAAGGAGACAGCTATGGCAAGAGGACAACGCAAAACACTGGAGGAGAAAATCACGGCGAAGGAGGAGTTGATTGAGGCTCTGATGACTCGTGTGGAGTCGGAAAAGAGGGAGTTGGAGGAGCTTTACCAGGAGAAAAAGATAAAGGAACTGGAGGTAGTCAGCGATTTGATTTCAGACGCCGGATTGCAGCCGGATGAGGTGGCCGCCGTATTGCAGCAGTATCTGGATAACAGGGCAGAAGCGGTATCATAAAATGGCAGAAAGTTTATAGGGATAAAGTTTCCCATACAAAAAACAGACGATATATATCGCCTGTTTTTTTGTACGGGAGCGCATTACTCCAGGTTATTTGCCGCGGTGGAAAGCATCAGCTTAATTCGGTTCAGCTGGTTTACCTCACTGGCACCGGGATCATAGTCGATAGCTACGATATTGGACGCAGGGTATGTCCTGCGCAGGGCCTTGATGACGCCTTTACCTACTACATGGTTGGGCAGACAGCCGAAGGGCTGGGTACATACAATATTCGGTACGCCGTCATGGATTAATTCCACCATCTCGCCTGTCAGGAACCAGCCTTCGCCGGTCTGGTTGCCTATAGAGACAATAGGCTCCGCAAAACCGGCAATCTTTTTGATGGGGGTAGGGGGCGTAAAGTGTCTGCTTTTCTTAAATTCCTTTACGGATGCACCTCTCAGGATATGTTCAATAGCCCAAATGCCCAGTCTGGCATTGCGGGCGGATTTTTTGCTTGTGCCCAGATTTTCCGCCTTGTACAACTGGTTGTAGAAGCAGTAGAGCATAAAGTCAATTAAATCCGGTACCACGGCCTCTGCTCCTTCGCTTTCCAGCAACTCTACCAGATGGTTGTTTCCTGCAGGGGAGAATTTTACCAGAATTTCACCTACAATGCCTACTCTCGGCTTTTTGACATCCCGAAGGGGAATGCTGTCAAAGTCCCGTATTATTTTTTTGCAGAGACGGTTAAAACGAAGCAGGCTGAGATGCTTTCCGGAGACAAAATCCTGCGCTGTCTTCAGCCATTTTCGATGCATCGCATCCACGCTGCCGGGAACCTCTTCATAGGGGCGCATGCGGTAGACGCAGCGCATGAAGATGTCGCCAAACTGAGCGCCCATGGCAGCCCGCAGCATCATATCCACATTCAGATGAAAGCCGGGATTGCTCTCAATACCGGCCAGGTTCAGAGAGATGACGGGAATTTGCGCCATATCCGCTTTCTTCAGGGCACGCCGGATAAATCCCACATAATTGGTAGCACGGCATCCGCCGCCTGTCTGGGTCATGATGATTGCCGTTTTGTTCAAATCGTACTTTCCGGAGAGCAATGCTTCCATAACCTGCCCAACCACCAGCAGGGAGGGGTAGCAGGCGTCGTTGTTTACATACTTTAAGCCTACGTCCACAGAATGCCTGTTGTCGTTGTCCAGCACCACGAAATGGTAGCCGCAGGCATTGAAGGCAGGCTCCAGAATCTCGAAATGGATGGGCGACATTTGGGGGCAGATAATCGTATAGTTCTGCCGCATTTCTTCGGTAAAGGCCACTTTTTCGATGGCGGAGGATTGCAGCGTACGCTGCCTGTGCAGCTTCTCGCGTACCTTGATGGCGGAGAGCAGGGAACGGATGCGGATTCTTGCCGCCCCCAAGTTATTGACTTCATCAATTTTCAGGCAGGTATAGATTTTGCCCGACCCGGATAAAATGTCGTTAACCTGATCTGTGGTCACAGCATCCAGGCCGCAGCCAAAGGAATTCAACTGGATTAAATCAAGATTATCCTTTTGCTTTACATAACTTGCGGCGGCATAGAGCCGGGAATGATACATCCACTGGTCTGAGACAATCAGAGGCCTCTCCGGAGTACCCAGGTGGGAGATAGAATCCTCTGTCAGCACCGCCATGTCGAAGGAAGTGATAAGCTCAGGGATTCCGTGGTTGATTTCCGGATCAATATGATAAGGCCGGCCGGCCAGTACAATGCCGCGCTTTCCTGTATCCTCCAGATATTTCAGGGTTTCCTCTCCCTTTTTCTGAATGTCTTTCCGGGCTGCGTCAAGCTCCGCCCAGGCAGCCTGTGCAGCTTCCCGTACCTCTTCGGCGGGAAGCTCGGAAAATTCTTTCAGCAGAGCCTGGGTTACCGTGTCAATGTCCCGGAAGGACATGAAAGGATTCCGCAGTATAAAGCCTCCGCCGGAAATCTCTTCCACGTTATTTTTAATATTCTCGGAGTAGGAAGTGACGATAGGGCAGTTATAATGGTTGTTTGCCTCAGGAACCTCGTTTCTCTCATAGAACAGGGCAGGGTAGAAAATGAAATCCACGCCCTGCCTGATAAGCCAGGTCACATGGCCATGGGCCAGCTTTGCCGGGTAACACTCAGACTCGCTGGGAATAGACTCTATGCCAAGCTCATAAATTTTGCGGTTGGAGCTGGGGGAAAGCACCACTCGGTATCCCAGCCTGGTAAAAAATGTATGCCAGAAGGGATAGTTTTCGTACATATTCAGGACTCTGGGAATGCCTACCGATCCTCTTGGAGCCCCGGTAGGTTCCAGAGGGGGATAGGAGAAGAGCCGCTGAAGCTTATATTCGAACAGGTTCGGTACATTATTAGCGTTTTTCTGACCGCCGATGCCGCGCTCGCAGCGGTTGCCGGAGATAAACTGCCGTCCGCCGGAAAATTTGTTGATGGTGAGCCGGCAGCTGTTGGTACAGCCCCTGCACTTTGCCATACTGGTCTCGTACTGGAAAGCGCAGAGCTTTTCGTAGGAGAGCATGCTGCTCTGCATACCCTCCTCATAGCGTTCCCTTGCAATCAGGGCTGCGCCGAAGGCACCCATAATGCCGGCAATATCGGGACGGACGGCTTCGCAGTCCGCAATTTTTTCAAAGCTGCGCAGGACGGCATCGTTATAGAAGGTGCCCCCCTGAACCACAATATTTCTGCCAAGCTCTGAGGCGTCGGATACCTTGATGACCTTGAACAGGGCGTTTTTAATGACAGAATAGGCCAGGCCCGCGGAAATATCCGCCACGCTGGCCCCTTCCTTCTGTGCCTGTTTTACCTTGGAATTCATAAATACGGTACAGCGGGTTCCCAGGTCAATGGGATGCTCCGCAAAGAGAGCGGCCTGGGCAAAGTCCTCCACACTGTAGTTCAGAGATTTGGCAAAGGTTTCTATGAAAGAGCCGCAGCCGGAGGAGCAGGCTTCGTTGAGCTGCACGCTGTCCACGGTCTGATTTTTGATTTTGATACATTTCATGTCCTGGCCGCCGATGTCCAGAATACAGTCCACTTCAGGATCAAAGAAGGCGGCGGCATAATAATGTGCAACCGTTTCCACCTCGCCGTCATCCAGCAGGAAAGCAGCCTTCATCAGAGCCTCGCCGTAGCCGGTGGAGCAGGCCCGGACAATGTGCACGTCCTCCGGCAGCTGCTCATAGATTTCCTTCAGAGAGCCTATGGCCGTCTTCAGCGGGCTTCCGTCGTTGCTGCTGTAAAAGGAGTAGAGCAGGGAGCCATCCTGGCCCACCAGCGCAATTTTGGTGGTGGTGGATCCTGCGTCTATGCCCAGAAAGGCATTGCCTTTATAAGAGGAGAGATCTGCTGTGCCTACGCGATGGCGGCTGTGACGCTCCCGAAAGCAGTCATAGGCTTCACGGTCTGCAAACAGGGGTTCCATGCGTTCAACTTCAAACTCCATTTTGATGTCGGAGGAAAGTTTCCCCACCATCTCTTCCATGGTGAAGGAAACCTTACTGTCTGCGTTCAGCGCGGAGCCGATGGCGGCGAACAGATGGGAGTTGTCTGCGTCGATAATGTGTTCCTCGTCCAGCTTCAGGGTGCGGATAAAGGCAGCTTTCAGCTCTGACAGGAAATGCAGAGGGCCGCCTAAGAATGCCACATGTCCTCTTATGGGCTTGCCGCATGCCAGGCCGGAGATGGTCTGGTTTACCACCGCCTGAAAGATGGAGGCGGACAGGTCTTCCTTGGTAGCGCCCTCGTTGATTAAGGGCTGAATGTCTGTTTTGGCGAACACGCCGCAGCGGGCGGCGATATCGTACAGTGACTTGTAATTTTTGGCATAGGCATTCAGACCGGAGGCATCCGTCTGAATCAAAGACGCCATCTGGTCGATAAAGGAGCCGGTGCCGCCGGCGCAGATGCCGTTCATGCGCTGCTCCACATTGCCGTCCTCAAAATAAATGATTTTTGCATCTTCACCGCCCAGTTCAATGGCTACGTCGGTTGCAGGGGCAAGCTCTTTTAAGGAGGTAGCCACGGCAATGACTTCCTGGGTAAAGGGAACGCCCAGGTGGTTTGCCAGGGTCAGTCCGCCGGATCCGGTGATCATGGGATACAGCGTCAGGTTTCCCAGCGCGTTCAGGGCCTTATTCAAAAGTGAAGAAAGGGTTTCCCGAATATTGGCATAATGGCGCTCGTAATCGGAAAATATAATATGATGTTTTTCATCCAGTATTGCAATCTTGACAGTTGTGGAACCAATATCAATGCCAAGAGCCGCAACATTGCTGACTGTTTCCATGCTGACACGTCCTTCCTATGGGTTGTCCATTTAAAAAATCCATCTCAAATGTTCATGCCGGCGCAAACCGACACACTAGGCTATTATACGACACGAATGACAAAAAAGCAACGAACAAAAGGGATGAAATGTTTATTAAAATACTGATTTTTCTATAAAAAATGGAAATGCTTGGTTTACTTATAAAGGGGGGCATGGTACAATGTATTCATGTTTTTTCGGAAGATGCAGGAGTGAAAGGAACTGAGAATATATGAGTAAATGGGAAAAGAAATTCGGGAAATATGCCATTCCGAATTTGACTTTTATTTTAATAGGCTGTTATGTGGCGGGGTATCTTTTTTCCTGGATGGCGCCATCCATTATGAGGTATCTAACGCTGGATCCTTATGCGATTCTTCACGGGCAGGTCTGGAGGCTGGTGACCTGGGTCATTTCGCCGCCCTCTTCCTTTGACTTTTTTACAATTATTATGCTCATGTTCTACCTGAGCCTGGGAAGTACATTGGAGAAGGTGTGGGGGACATGGCAGTATAATGTATATATATTTACGGGTATTCTGCTGACCGTTTTGGCAAGCTTTGTGTGTATGGGCGTATGTTATCTGGCCTATGGCGAGGCGGCTCCTCTTGTAATGGAAGGGCTTTGTGCTCTCGGCGCATGGCAGTTCAGCACCTACTTTATCAATATGTCTATCTTTCTGGCCTATGCGGCAACCTTCCCAGATGCGCAGGTGCTTTTGATGTTTGTAATCCCCATCAGGGTAAAAGTTCTGGGATTCATTTATGGGGCGGTGCTGGTATACCAGATGGTGGAGTATTTCAGGGCAGGGCAATCACAGTATGCAGGATACTGGTTCGGCGTGGCGGCTATCGCCGCATCCCTTTTGAATTTCCTGATTTTCTGGCTGCGTTCCAGGAGTCATATGCATTTAAATCCGAAGCAGATCAGGCGGAAGATGGAATTTAAGCAGGATATCAGGCGCAATTCAACCCAGAAAATCACAAAACACAAGTGCGCGGTCTGCGGCAGATCGGAGGAAGATGACCCCGCGCTGGAATTTCGGTTCTGCTCCAAGTGCAACGGAAATTATGAGTATTGCAAGGAACATTTGTATACGCATCAACACAGGACGTGAAGCATTGCTTTGCAATTCTTCCCGGAGGCAGATTAGGCTATAACAGCCAGGAGGGAGGCGGCATGAGCCAAAGCAGGGAAATATTATTTGCGCAGACGCTGGAGGCGGTGCGGGCAAAAGCGCGGGAACAGGGAAACTGCGTCAGCGAGGAGCAGATCAGGGAGGCCTTTGCGGATCAGAAGCTGGGCGAGGAGCAGCTGCAGATGGTCTTTGATTATCTGGTGAAGCATAAGGTAGGCATCGGACAGCCGGTGGATTTGGACGAGTATCTGACGGATGAGGAGAGGAGCTATCTTCAGGACTACATGGATGAAATTGCCGCGCTGCCAACGTATAGTCCGGGTGAGCTTGAGGCGTTTACTCTGTCTGCTATGGCGGGGGAAGAAGAGGCGCAGCAGAAGCTGGTGCACAGCTATCTGCGGGATGCCGTCGATATTGCCAGACTCTATGCGGGCCAGGGAGTGTTGCTGGAGGATTTGATTGGAGAGGGAAATCTGGCGCTTGCCATGGGTGTGAGTATGCTGGGCAGTCTGGAAAAGCCCTCTGAAGCGCCGGGAATGCTTGCCAGACTGATGATGGATGCCATGGAGGATTATATTCAGGAGAATACCGCAACCGAAAAGACAGATCGCAAGGTGGCGGACAAGGTAAATCTGGTGGCGGAAAAAGCCAGGGAGCTGGCGGAGGAACTTCACAGAAAGGTGACGCCGGAGGAACTGGCCCGGGAATCAGGGCTTTCCCGGAAGTCAATTTTGGATGCCTGTCGGATGAGCGGGTATAAAATCGAGGACATACAGTTGAGGGCGTACAATGAATCAGACAGTTTATGAGGATTATAAATACAGTATGCAGGATGTGAGCCGGCTCTATGTGGGGTGCAAGTATACCTTCGGAGAGCTGCTGGAGGCGGAGGATGTGCTGTTTAAATTTCGCATGCTGGTACAGAAGTATATTTTGCCTGAGGCGGACAGTGAAGACACCCTGGAGAGTCATCTGTATTATCTGGGGTCCGCAGGATTCCCGGTAAAGCTTTACAGACAGATGAAGACCCGGATTAAGGTCAATGTAATTGAAGAGAGGAAAAGTCCCTTTGGTAAAAGAAAAAGGGAGTATGTGACAAAGCAGCTGACCATAGAGCAGCTTACGGGGATGACGAAGGAGGAGAAGGAAGCCTGCGGACTGGTCATTCAGGAAATTTCCGTGAGCAAGCTTGCACTGGTAGGGCTGTAAGGATACCGGAGCGTCAGCCGGGAGACATATTGGGGCAGATATGCCGCCTGTTCGGAGTAAATACTCCATAGGAGGTAATTTTCATTGATTCGGATGGGCGCAAAAAATATATGAAGGAGAAGAAAGATGAGAGTAGAAGATTTAACCGCTTACGAGGTACTGGAAAGGAGGGAGATAAAGGACATTGACAGCGTAACTTATCTCTGCCGGCACAAAAAGACCGGAGCGAGGGTGGCCCTGGTTTCCAACAATGACGAAAATAAAGTGTTTTATATTGGCTTCCGCACAACACCGAAAGATTCCACGGGTGTTGCGCATATCACCGAGCACTCCGTGCTCTGCGGATCAAAGGATTTTCCGGTGAAGGATCCGTTTGTGGAGTTGGTAAAAGGGTCCTTGAATACCTTTTTGAACGCCGTGACTTATCCGGACAAGACCGTATATCCTGTGGCAAGCTGCAATGACAAGGATTTCCAGAACCTGATGCATGTTTACCTGGATGCTGTATTTTATCCCAATACCTATCAGAATGAGGCAATCTTCCGGCAGGAGGGATGGCACTATGAGCTGAATGAAGAGGGTGAATTGATATACAACGGTGTGGTGTACAATGAGATGAAGGGAGCTTTTTCCAACCCTGACAGTATATTGTGGCGTGAGGTGCCCACAGCGCTGTATCCCCATACCACATATGGCGTGGAGTCAGGAGGTGATCCGGAGAACATTCCGGATCTGACCTATGAGCAGTTCCTTGATTTCCACAGAACCTATTATCATCCCTCCAACAGCTATATTTACCTCTACGGTGATATGGATATGGCGGAAAAGCTGACTTATATTGACGAGCAGTATTTGTCAAAGTTTGAATATCTGAAAGTAAATTCTGAGATTACGGAGGAACCTGCTTTTGAAAAGCCGGTTCGCCATGTGAAGGAAATTCCCTTAAGCAGTGGGGAAGACCCGGAGGAAAATACCTATCTGGCGCAGTGCTTCTCGGCGGGAGACTGTCTGGACAGGGAACTTGTGATTGCCATGAAGGTGCTGGATTTTGCACTGTGTACCGTTCCGGGAGCACCCTTGAAGCAGGCGCTGATAAACAGAGGGATAGGCAAGGACGTATACAGTGTGTATGACAACGGCATTAAGCAGCCCTATTTCGGTGTGGTGGCAAAGGGAACCTCCGTGTCTAAGGAGGAAGAGTTTAAGGCGGTCATCCGGGAGGTGCTGGAAGGAATTGTAAGGAATGGTTTTGACGAGAAGGCACTGCTTTCCGCCATCAACCATTATGAGTTTAAGTACCGTGAGGCGGATTTCGGTACCACGCCCAAAGGGCTGATGTATGGTCTGCAGATGCTGGACAGTTGGCTGTATGACGATGAAAAGCCTTTTATTCATATTGAAGCCAATGAAACCTATGCTTCTTTGAAGAGGAAGGCCAAGGAGGGCTATTTTGAGCAGATTATTCAGAAGTATATTTTGGAGAATCCCCACTCTGCCACGGTGATTCTGCTGCCCAAAGAGGGGATGAATGCAAATCAGGAAGCTGCGCTGAAGGAAAAACTGGCGAAGATAAAGGAAGAGATGAGTGAACAGGAGCTTGCGGATGTCCGCACCATGATGGACAGGCTGAATGCGTTCAGGGAGACGCCGGATGCACCGGAAGACATAGCGAAGATTCCTCTTTTAAGCAGAGAGGATTTGAAGCGTCAGGCTGCGCCTATTTACAATCAGGAGAAAAAGCTGGGAGACACTTTTGTATTGCACCATGATATTTTTACCAATGGGATCGGTTATTTCCGGCTGATATTTCAGATAAAGGATATACCGGAGGCTTATTTCCCCTATCTGGGCATATTGAAAAATGTATTCTTCAATATGAATACGGCACATTACGCTTACGGGGATCTGTGCAGTGAAGTGAACCTGGTGACGGGTGAAATTTTTGTGGCCCAGAACAATTACGGGAGTGTGGAGAATGACGACCGATATACCATGACAATGGAGGTATGCACCAAGGCGTTGTATGAGAACCTGCCCAGAGCCATAGAACTTATGGAGGAACTGATTCTTACCACGGACTTTACGGATGCGAAGAGGCTTAAGGAAATCCTTGCGGAGAATAATTCCAAGTTCCGTGAATATGTAAACCAGGCAGGGCATGGGGTGGCAATTTCCAGAGCGCTTTCCTACGGCAGCGTCAAGGATGCAGTGGAAGAGACAGTGAGCGGTGTAGACCAATACCGTTTGACCTGTGAACTGGAAGGAAGGTTTGAGGAGAAGAAGGATGAAATCATTGAAAAGCTTCAGACCCTTTGCAGGATGATATTCCGACCCGAAAATCTGATGATTGACTTTACGGGAGAGGCTGCAGCCCTTGAAAAGCTGGAAGAGCCGGTGGCGGCTTTGAAAGCAAAGCTTTATACCGGCGAGGTGGAGAAGGCGGCTTATGCGCCTGTGCCTGTAAAGAGGAACGAGGGCTTTACCACTCCCGGTCAGGTGGATTATGTGTGCCGTGCTGGCAATTTCCGTAAAAAGGGACTTCCCTATACAGGAGCATTAAATGTGCTCCGCGTCATGCTGGGGTACGAATATCTGTGGGTCAATGTCCGCGTTAAGGGCGGAGCTTACGGCTGTTTCTGCGGTTTCTACAGGGACGGCGGAAGCTATTTCTGCTCCTACCGTGACCCCAATCTGGGACAGACAGTGGATGTGTTTGAGAAGGCGGTAGACTTTATTGCAGGCTATGAGGCGGATGAGCGCACCATGACCCAGTATATTATAGGCGCTGTCAGTGAATTGGATATCCCTCTTACTGCGGCGGGCAAGGGACACCGTTCCAGACAGTATTACTTTACGGGCATGACAGAGGAGATGCTGCAGAAATCCAGGGACGAGGTTCTGGATGCGGGGCCGGAGGATATACGGGGGCTTTCAAAATATATCGAAGCATTCCTGGAAGATGAGTTCCTGTGCGTTGTGGGAAATGAGAAGCAGATTGAGGCAGAGAGGGAAAGATTTGCGAAGGTGGAGAGCCTTATATAAGTCAGAACGTTATATCTGACGGAAGGTCCGGACGGTGTCAAATATCAAAAGGCATCGGCCGGAACTTCTGCTGTAATGCCGTATTTTGGAAGAAATGTTCAGAGGTGCAACCGGCAGTTGACAGATTTTCAAGGAGCCTTTCTGGCATGTAACGCAGGGAAAAGATAAAATGGCTGTCATAAAGAGTTGGCAGACACATGCCGGAAAAGGAGAATAAAATTATGATACTGGCGGACAAAATTATTCAGTTGAGAAAAAAGGCGGGATGGTCCCAGGAGGAACTTGCGGAGCAGCTGCAGGTTTCCAGGCAGTCGGTGTCCAAGTGGGAGGGTGCACAGTCGATTCCCGATTTGGACAGGATTTTGCAGATGAGCCGCATTTTTGGTGTGACGACGGACTATTTGCTGAAGGATGAGATTGAAAAGCAGGAAGTTTCTGTCGGCGGGGAAAAGACAGCTTTGCGGAGGGTTACACTGGAGGAGGCTTCGTCATATCTTCTATTGAGAAAAAAGGCGGCGCCGCAGATAGCGTTTGCCACTTTCCTCTGTATTATTTCGCCTATTTGCCTGCTGTTTCTGGGAGGCTTGAGTGAGGAGTCGGCACACCTGTCTGAAAATGCAGCACTGGGGATTGGCATGATAGTGCTGCTGGCACTGGTGGCAGCAGGTGTGGGGGTTTTTCTGTCCTGTGGTTCCAGAACCAGTGAGTATGAGTTCTTGGAAAAAGAAGCCTTTGAGACAGAGTATGGCGTAACAGGGATGGTGAAGGAACGGAAGGCAGCATGGAAGGAGAGTTATACCCGCCTGAATATCACAGGGACGGTCCTGTGTATTCTGGGTGTGGTGCCGATTTTTGTCTTTGCCATTGGAGAAGAAAGTGTTGTGGCCGGCGTTATTTCCGTCTGCGCAACTATTGTGATTGAAGGTATTGGCTGCATGGCCTTCATTTATGGAGGCGTCTATCAGGCAGCCATGGATAAGTTGCTGGAGGAAGGAGATTATACCAGGAAGAATAAGGCAAGACAGAGTATAATAGGCTGGGTCAGCCTACTGTACTGGCTTATGGTGACTGCGGTCTTCCTTTTTTACACCTACGGTCCCCAGAGAAACGACCAGTTCCGGTACGACTGGCTGATCTGGGCCATCGGAGGGGTGTTGTATGGGGGGCTGGTGGCGTTGCTTAGGGTAATCGAGCGCACAAGAGGTTCGGGCAATCAGTCATAAGCGGCTAGGGGTGTGAGCAAAATCACCAGGTCCGAAAACATGGGAAAACAGACAGGAGAAAAGCAGCATGTGTGAGAAAGCGGCAAAAACAAAATTTACATACGAAATTGTTCCTTTACCTAAAAAAGAGTGGAAGGGGACTGTCATTCCCATGAGATATACCACAGACGAGTATTATAATGTGACAGTGGATAGCAGGGATAAGGGCTTTCAGGTGAATCTGGAGAAAAGGAGATTTCCGGAACCTGTAAGCCATTATCCTGAAGAATACGATTTTCCGGATAAACTGTATCAGGATTTCTGGGAGAAGGCTTACGCCTGGGGGGTGCTGAGGCAGGATGGTGAGATGATTGCCTGTATTGAGACCTGTCCCGAGGAGTGGTCAAACAGGCTTATGGTGACGGAGCTTTGGGTGCATGAGGATTATCGGAGGCGCGGAATCGCCCATGCCCTGATGGCGGTTGCGAAGGAACAGGCGCGTCTGGAACGGAGAAGAGCGCTGATTCTGGAGACACAATCCTGCAATGTGGGCGCTGTTTCCTTTTATCTGCAGGAGGGATTTACACTCATCGGTTTTGACTCCTGCTGCTACAACAACAGGGATTTGGAGCGTAAGGAGGTGCGGCTGGATCTGGGGATTCTGCTGAACAGGAAGCCGAAGCTGAAGCGGGAAGAGGTGGAGATAAGACCGGAGCGGGAAGAGGATTATCATGCCACGGAAGAAATGACCATGAGGGCCTTCTGGAATAAGCATCACCGGGGCTGTGACGAGCATCTGCTGGTTCATAAGCTGCGCAGGTCGGCGGACTATCTGCCGGAACTCTCCCGAATTTTAGTAAAGGAAGGGAAGGTCATCGGCTGTATTATGTACAGCAGGGCATGGCTGAAGAAGGATGGAAGGACGAAGGAGATTCTGACCTTTGGCCCTCTGTGTGTTGACCCTGACTGGCATGGAACCGGTGCAGGGAAGATGCTTTTGGAAGAGACCTTGACGCTGGCGAGGAAGGAAGGCTATTCTGGAATCGTCATTTTCGGGGAACCGGATTATTATCCGCTCCAGGGCTTTGTCACCTGTGATAAGCTGGGCATTACCACCTCAGACGGGAAGAACTTTGACGCTTTTATGGGATACGAGCTGATTCCCGGAGGGCTGAGTAAATTCGGAGGCAGCTTTTATGAGGCGCCGGTTTTTGAAGACCTTCCGGCAGTAGAAGTAGAAGCGTATACAAAGAAATTCACGGCCTTAAAAAAACAAACTTTTCCACAGCAGTGGGATTGAAACAATATTATTTTTATATAAAATATACTTGACATTTCCCCCGGGTAAGCATAGAATTAATTTAGAAAGAGTTAAAAACGAAATAACGATAATAAAAGCAGTATGTGTGGAAATCAAACAGCCTTCACATGGAAGATGATTGTCGTTTTATGTTTGGAAGAAAGGGGGAGATGAGGATGTCAGATAATGAGTTATTGCTGGCAATTTCTGATATGATGGACAGGAAGCTGAAGCCGATACATACCGATGTCAGGGAACTGCAGGAAGGTATGGCGGAAGTGAAAGCGGATATAGCGGAAGTGAAAGCGGATGTCAGGGAACTGCAGGAAGACATGGCGGAAGTGAAAGCGGATATAGAGGAACTGAAAGCGGATGTCAGGGAACTGCGGGAAGACATGGCGGAAGTGAAAGTAGACATGGTGAATTTGCAAGTTAATGTAAGAGAGTTGCAGGTTGATGTCAGGGAACTGCAGGTTACTGTCGGGAATATGCAGACCGGCATGAAGAAAATGCAGATTCAGATGGAGACGGACTTTTCGCCTCGGCTGCAGAATATTGAATCCTGTTATCTGTCTACCTATCAGCGTTATTCTAAAGGTACGGAACAAATTGATTCTATGCAGCTGGACATTGATGTCCTGAAATCTACAGTGATTGAACATTCTGAAAAACTTCAAAGAATTTCCTGAATAACAGTTGTGATCTGATATGTGGAGGCTGTTTGATTTTCAAGATATATCTGTAAGGGAGAAACCCATGAATGAGAATTGTTCCTGTAAAGCAGGATTTGTAACTTTAATCGGAAGGCCTAATGTGGGAAAGTCCACACTGATGAACCGACTCATCGGGCAAAAAATTGCGATTACCTCCAGCAAGCCCCAGACTACCAGAAATCGTATTCAGACAGTGCTTACCAGACCGGAAGGACAAATTGTATTTTTAGATACCCCAGGCATTCACAAGTCAAAGAATAAACTGGGTGATTATATGGTGAATGTGGCGGAGCGCACTCTGGATGAGGTTGATGTGGTTCTCTGGCTGGTAGAGCCGACGAATTACATCGGCGCAGGGGAGCGTCATATCATAGAACAACTGAAAAAAGTGAAAACACCGGTTATTCTGGTCATCAACAAGACGGATACCGTAAAGAAAGAGGAAATAGTTTCTTTTATCGATACATACCGCAGGGAACTGGACTTTCAGGAAATTGTACCGGTTTCCGCCCTTAAGGGGAGCAATACGGATGAACTTGTAAAGTGTATTTTCAAATACCTGCCCTATGGACCGGCATTTTATGATGAAGATACCATCACAGACCAGCCAATGCGGCAGATCGTGGCGGAGTTGGTTCGGGAAAAGGCTCTGCGCATGCTGCAGGATGAAATCCCCCACGGTGTTGCAGTAACTGTGGAAAGCATGAAGGAAAGAGGAAAAATCTGTCACATCGAGGCGACGATAGTGTGTGAAAGAGACTCCCATAAGGGAATTATTATCGGAAAAGGCGGCGGCATGCTGAAAAAAATCGGTTCTGCCGCAAGGCCGGAAATTGAGGACCTGTTGGAGATGCAGGTCAACCTCCAGCTTTGGGTAAAAGTGAAAAAAGACTGGAGAGACAGCGATTATCTTTTGAAAAATTTTGGATATAATCCGAAGGGAGATTAAGGAATAGAAAACGGGAAATCTGCAAATTCTACTGTCAGGCATGAAGCCTTTATACAAATGGAATCGGGGGAATATGCAGATGAATATGGAATACTGGAAGCGGTTTGAAAGCAGCGGGAAGATAGAGGACTATCTGTCATTTATCTCCGGAGGGGGAAACGGGGAAAACTCAGGACAGAACGCATCAGGAGAAACCTTGCATGCAGGAATATATCATAGTGACGGGAATCATATTGAAACAGTCTCCCGTGGGGGAGTACGACAGACATATCAGTCTTTTGACTAGGGAGAGGGGAAAAATTTCTGCGTTTGCCAGAGGCGCGCGGCGGCCGGGCAATAAACTGGCAGCAGCGGCGGCTCCCTTTTCCTTTGGTAAGTTTAAGCTGTATGAGGGAAAAAATTCCTATACTCTTGCGGAGGCAGATATTCAGAATTATTTTGAGGAACTTCGGACAGATTACGAGGGTGCCTGTTACGGCATGTATTTTGCAGAGGTGGCAGATTATTATACCAGAGAGAATAATGACGAGAGAGAAATGATGAAGTTACTCTATCAGTCTTTGCGGGCACTCTGTGCGGACAGTCTGCCCAACCCTCTGGTGCAGTGTGTTTTTGAGTGTAAAGCAATCGCGGTTAACGGAGAATTTCCGGGCCCGCCCGCTGACAGACAGCTGGAGGAATCTACCATATATGCATTGCAGTACATAGCGGCAAGTCCGATTGAAAAGCTATATACTTTTGCGGTGACGGACTCTGTTCTGGCAGAACTTCGGCAGGTGTCCGGGGAATATATGAAAAAAATTGTAGGCCACAAGTTTAAAAGTCTGGAGGTTCTGCAAACTCTCTGTTGAAAAAGAAGCGTGTTTTTGATACAATTAATTACCTGGGACACCAGGTTGAAGTGTGATTTGTTGATTGAGGAGTTATGCGATGAAAAGAAACAGAAGGTTTGTGGTTTTGGCCTGTCTGCTTGTGGCGGTACTTGCAGGGTGCGGGCAGACGGGGGTACCGGAAGAAGTGGAGTCTGCGACGATTTCCGTGGACCGGAATGGCGGGATGACCTATTATCTTATAGGTGAATTTGACAAAGACTATTACAGTTTGCCGGAGCTGTCCGCCATGGCAGCGGATGAGGCCGAAGAGTTCAATAAAGATGCAGGGGGGAAGCTGTCTGTTGCAGTGGATAAGGTGGAGACACTGCAGGCGGATGAGAGTAAGGTGCTGATTGTCTGTCGGTTTGACGGATATGCCAGTTTTAATGGGTTCAATAATAAATTCAATAAGAAGTTTGGAAGCTTTTTCTATGGAACAGTGGAAGAGGCGTTTGAACAGGGATACATCAAAGATGCACTGCTGAAGAGTGTAAAGGATGATAGTCTGAAAACGGAAGAACAGTTGAAGCAGGAAGGAACAAAGAAGATAATTGTTACAGATGGAAAAGTTGTTATTTACTGCCCCGCAAAGGTCACCTATATCAGCGAAGGGGCGGTTTTAAACGAGGATGGAAGTGTTGATGTTTCCTCCGCGGATGGAATGGTATACATTTTAATGAAGTAAAAAGAATAAAGAAAATGCGAGGGTAAAGACAAAATGGAAAAGACAATGGACAAAATTGTTGCGCTGGCGAAGGCGAGAGGCTTTGTGTATCCCGGTTCGGAGATATACGGCGGGCTGGCAAATACATGGGATTACGGCAATCTGGGCGTGGAACTTAAGAATAATGTGAAGAAAGCCTGGTGGCAGAAATTTATTCAGGAGAATCCCTATAATGTAGGTGTGGACTGTGCAATTCTGATGAATCCGCAGACCTGGGTGGCCAGCGGACATCTGGGCGGCTTTTCCGATCCGCTGATGGACTGCAGGGAATGCCATGAGCGTTTCCGGGCAGATAAGCTGATAGAGGATTTCTGTGCAGAAAAGGAAATTGCACTGGAAGAGAGTGTAGATGCCTGGAGTCAGGAGCAGATGAAGAACTTCATTGAGGAGCATAATATTGCCTGCCCCAGCTGCGGCAAACACAATTTTACGGATATTCGCCAGTTTAATCTTATGTTTAAGACTTTCCAGGGTGTTACGGAGGATGCGAAAAGTGTGGTATATCTCCGCCCGGAGACAGCCCAGGGTATTTTTGTGAATTTCAAGAATGTACAGCGGACTTCCAGAAAGAAGATTCCTTTCGGTATTGGGCAGATTGGAAAATCCTTCCGCAATGAGATTACACCGGGCAATTTTACGTTCCGTACAAGAGAGTTCGAGCAGATGGAACTGGAGTTTTTCTGTGAGCCGGGTACCGATTTGGAGTGGTTCCAGTACTGGAGGGGATTCTGTCGCGACTGGCTGTTGTCTTTGGGGATGAAGGAGGAGGAGATGCGCCTTCGCGATCATAGTCCGGAAGAACTCTGCTTCTACAGCAAGGGTACTACGGATATTGAGTTTTTGTTTCCCTTCGGCTGGGGTGAACTCTGGGGGATTGCTGACAGAACCGACTATGATTTAAGCCAGCATGCAAATACCTCCGGCGAGGATATGAGTTATTTTGATGACGAAAAGAAGGAAAAATACATACCCTATGTAATTGAGCCTTCTCTCGGAGCGGACCGTGTAGTTCTGGCATTTTTATGTGCGGCATATGATGAAGAGGAACTGGAAGGCGGCGACATGCGTACCGTGCTCCGTTTCCACCCTGCTCTTGCGCCGGTAAAGATTGGCGTGCTGCCTCTTTCTAAGAAGTTGAATGAGGGAGCGGAAAAGATTTTTACACAGCTTTCGGGAAAATATAACTGTGAATTTGATGACAGAGGAAATATTGGTAAGCGTTATCGCCGTCAGGATGAAATCGGAACTCCCTTCTGTGTTACTTATGATTTTGACTCCGAGACAGATGGCTGCGTGACTGTCCGTTTCAGAGATTCCATGGAGCAGGAAAGGGTTGCCATTACGGATTTGGATGCATATTTTGCGGATAAGTTTACGTTTTAAAGGATATAAGGAAATCGGGGAGCGGGAGTGATATTCTGCTCCTTTGTCTTAGTGTGAATGGAGCATTTAAAATGGACAGGATTGAAGTGTTTCAAATACTTGGCATTGAAATGACAAAAGATGAGAGAAGCATTAAAAATGCTTACAGGGAAAGACTTGCAGTGACCAATCCGGAGGATAATCCGGAAGGGTTTAAGCGGCTTCGGGAGGCCTATGAGGAAGCCTGCCGTCTGGCAAGGGAGTCCGATGAGCCGACAGAGGAACAGAGGGATGAGACGGCATCCGGCATATGGGTGGAAAAGGCCGCTGCTGTTTATGGCAATATGCGAAGCAGACGGGATACGAAAGCCTGGGAGGAACTGTTTGCAGATGACTGCTTCCTGTCGTTGGAGGAAGAGGAAAACTGCCGCATCAAGCTGCTGCGGTTTATCATGGATCATTTTAGATTGCCGGGGGACGTCTGGAAGCTTCTGGATAAAAAGCTTGACATTACGGCGGGCGCCGCAGCCTTAAGAGAAAAATTCCCCGCGGATTTTATTCGTTATATTCTGAGCAAGTGCGAGCGGGGGGAGGATGTTGAATTCGACCAGTTTGAGGGAGAGGATGAGGCTCCTTATGATTTGTTCCTGCAATATTATGATCGATGCTGGCAGGCGCTGCAGAGTGAAAATCTTGAGCAGGCGCAGCAGAGCATTGAAAACGCAGATGCACTGAAAATCAGTCACCCTGTGATGGAGGTCTGCCGTGCGGAGCTTCTGGAGAAGCAGGGCAGGGTGAAAGAAGCGGTTGCACTTTTTGAGAGGCAGCTGGAAAAATATCCAAAAGACGCAATGCTCTGCTATAATGCAGCCGAAATGTTTTGGCGGCAGGGCCGGACGGAGGACGGTATGTTCCGCAGGCGGGCTGCGGAAATCTTTAAAGGTCTAAAAGAGGAGAATGATGCCCATTATATGGCGAATGTACGCCTGACGGAGTGGTATTATGACAATCAGCAGTTCCGGGAAGCCAAGAAGTGCGCCGAGAAGGTGCTTTCCGCAGGGAGCGGGGATGAGTTCATGGATCTGTTGTGCAAGGTGAACAAGGAGATAGAGAAGGAACTGGAGGAGGACTGGCGCAAAAATAAAAGCAGTGATTCAGCGCTGGAGTTATGCTGGTGTTATCTTCAGGACGGTAAAATATCCAGAGGAATCAAACTTGCGCTGCAGATTGAAAAGATGCTGCCGCCCGGGAAAGAAGCAGAGTGGAACGGTCTTATGGCAAAGCTTTATGTGGAGGAAGCGGAGTATGAGGCATCCATAACCATGACCCATGCCTGGGAGGAAGCTCTGGAAAAGAAGCTTCTTGTGGATGAGAGTGAGGAGGAGCGTGAGAAGGACAGGGATCGTCTGAAACAGGCGCACATGATTCGCATGCAGTGTTTTCACAATCTGGGTTATAAGGAGGAGGCGAAGTTCGGGGAGGCAGTCAGGGAAGGCCAGTCTGTTCTGGAGGGAAATGCCAGGGATATTGGAATTCTGTTGGAAATGGCACAGATTTATACAGAGATGCAGGAGTATGAAAAATGTGAGGAGACAGTCAGAAGGCTGGTGGAAGATTATCAGGTATACGCGGCCTATGCGGCCGCTCTGGAAGCTTACAGGAGACAGCTGAATCCGGGGGGAGTAGTTCGGACAGGAAGCCAGTGTATTCAATATTTTCCTAACTTTGTTAAGCCTTATGAGTATGTGGCGAAGGTATATCTTGACCTGGAACAGCCGGAGGAACTGAGGAAGGTATTTGAGGACGCGGAAAAAAACGGTGTTAAAAGTGATGTGCTGGAGGCATATAAGTACCAAAAAGAGCACAAGGTGATGGAACTGGATACCTTAAATAAAAAATTGAAAGCCTTCAGAAAGGAATTCAGAAAGCCTACCGAAGAGGGTAAACTGTCTTTTTATGAAAGCGGGCTGCCGATACTGACGGAGTATCTTTATAACTGCCCCGACAGCTATATGTTTGTGGAGCGCGGCATTTTTCACAGAGCAGCTCATCATTATAAAGAGGCAAAGGAGGATTTTGAGAAAGCACTGACGCTGAACCCGGCCAATCCCTATGCACTGAACGGACTGAGCTTCGTCTATAAGTACATGGGTGATTTTGAAAAGGCATTGTTTTACATAAAAAAGGCAATTTTATATATGGACGAGGAAATGTCGCCTGTAATTTATACGGATATGGCGGATTTGTACTCCCTGCTGGGCGATTATGAAATGGCGCTTGCAGCCTGCAGACAGTATGAAGATATCACAAAAGAGCATAGCGTGTGGTTCTTAAATCAGATGGCGGAGGTATGCGTCAATCTGGGCAGGGCAGTGGAGGCCTGTGAATTGTATGGCAAACGCAATGATGGCGAAAAGTGGAAGCTTTATGAAAAGTGTGCGGAGGCATATATCAAGTGTGGCGAAGAAAAACGGGCAAGACGGCTGTTGGCAGAATGGGCCAGGGAGCTTAAAATAAAAAAGGGCAGTGTTGGTAAACTGCTCAGTCGTGTGAAGACATCCCAGGAAGAAGGCAGGGAACTTTGCAGATTTTATCTGCAGGCGTTCTGGATAGAGCTTTTATTCGGGGAAATGAAGAATGCTGTCGATTATATGGCGGAGGCAGTGCACTACCGGGATAACGCCGGAGACGGCGAGGGTAAGCTGGCGGATGCCGTGTTTGCCTGCATTGTCTATGGTATGGACAAGCTGGGAAGGAAATATGGCGAACAGCTGAAAAGATGGCTGCAAAGCGAGCGGTTTTCCGGCGATGGTAAATACTTTAACCGGGAGAAGGGACATTTGCAGATGGAAGTTCTGGCGGCCTGGTATATGAAAGAAGAGGATGAAATACAGGCGCTTTTGGACAGAGATTCGGAGTGTGGTATCTGCCATTTCTGCACCAGCGTGGTATGCAGCGAGATGGAATCCATGCACATTTTGTTTTTGATTCGGAAGGGAAAGCGGAAGGAGGCGGAAGAACGCCTTTCCCGCAGCCTGGAGCGCCAGCCCTCGGATGAGTATATGCTTGCCATAAAGCGCAACGTGTTCAAAGATTGATAGAAGAGCAGTTTGAAACAGACAGAAATGAGGCATGACATGATAGTAGGAATTGATTTGGGTACAACGAACAGTTTGATTGCATACTTTACGGAGGACGGCCCTCAGATTATACCAAACAGGCTTGGGAAGAACCTGACGCCGTCAGTGGTCAGCATGGACGGGGAAGGCAATGTCTATGTGGGCGAGACAGCCAGGGAACGCATGAGTCTGTATCCTGATTCCGTAGCCCAGACTTTTAAACGAAGCATGGGGACGGAGCGGGAGTATATTTTGAGCGGCAGGCATTTTAAGCCGGAGGAGCTTTCCAGCATGGTATTGCGTGTGCTGAAGGAGGATGCGGAAGCATTTCTGGGAGAAGAGGTTACGGAGGCGGTTATCAGCGTGCCTGCCTATTTTGATGACAAGAGAAGGAAGGCTACAAAGCGTGCGGGAGAGCTTGCGGGGCTGAAGGTGGAGCGAATGATTTCCGAACCTACTGCGGCGGCGGTGGCATACGGCCTGTATGACAAAGATAAGGATACCCGGTTTCTGGTGTTTGATCTGGGAGGCGGAACCTTTGATGTTTCTATTTTGGAACTGTACCACAATATTCTGGAGGTTCGTGCGGTTGCCGGGGATAATTACCTGGGCGGCGAGGATTTTACGGAAGTGATGGCGAAGCTGTTTCTGCAGAAAGCGGGACTGCAGCTGGCCGGCATGACAGAGAAGGAACAGGTACGTTTATACCGCCAGGCAGAAAAGGCAAAATGTGCCATCAGTGATAATGCGGAGGCCACGATGACCTTTTTATACCATGAGGAGACTCTGGAACAGCGCGTCACATATAAGGAGTATGAGGAGGCGTGCGGGGATTTGCTCATGAAAATCCGGGAACCGGTGAAAAAGAGTCTTTCTGACGCAGGGCTGAAACTGGGTGACATAGACGAGGTATTGCTCATCGGCGGCGCAACCAGGCTGTCTGTTGTCAGGGATTTTTTAATCCGGCTTTTCAGAAAGTTTCCGGACACCAGGATGAATCCGGATGAGACAGTTGCCCTGGGAGCGGCGGTTCAGGGGGCTATGAAGGAGCGCCGTGAGGAAGTGAAGGAGGTTATTCTGACGGATGTGTGCTCCTTTACTCTGGGGACGGAAGTTGTAGTGGAGTATGAGGAAGGCAAATTTGAGGATGGCAGGTTTTGTCCTATCATTGAGAGGAATACGGTCATTCCTGCCAGCCACACTGAGCGTCTGTACACCGTCAGGGATAACCAGACGTCGGTTCGGGTCAGGGTGCTTCAGGGGGAGAGCCGTTTTGCCAGAAATAATCTGTTTTTGGGAGAACTGGAGATTGAAGTCCCCAAGGGGCCAAAGGGACAGGAATCGGTGGATGTGACTTATACCTATGACATTAATTCACTGCTGGAGGTTGAGGTCACCGTAGTGTCCACGGGACTTTCGCGAAAAATGATTATCAAGGGGCAGGATAATCAGATGACCGAGGAGGAAATCAACAAGCGTATGGAGGAATTGGCTTATCTGAAAATCCAGCCAAGAGACTATGAGGAGAACCGGCTGGTGCTCCTGCGTGCCGAGCGCATGTATGAGGAAGCCCTTGGAGATAAGAGAAAGAAACTGGATCATTACATCACGGCCTTTGAAGCGGCCCTGAAAAGGGGGGACCATGAAGAGATTATGGAAACCAGGGAGGAGCTGAATGAAATCCTGGAGGAAGAGGATGAATAATGTCCTGCAGGATCAGCAGCTATTTTATGATTGGAAATAAAAGGGGAATCTGCTATAATATAAAATGTTTTATGATTTTGGAATGGGAAAATCTCCAAAATGGAAGGAATGTATATGGATTGCATTGAGAAAGACCGAAGAAAAAACCGGATGATAGACGGGGCGGTATTTGCGGTTATATTGATAGCGGTTTCCGCAGTCAGCCTGCAGCTTTTTTATATGCAGACGCTGGGAGGCGTTGATACAGACATGAAGGCATACATTCTGGAAATGCAGGGTCTGGATAGCGGCTACAGCTTTCCTTACCCGGTATTTTTCAAACTTGCCGCGCTGGTGCATCTGTTTGCATCGCCGGAGTTGTCGGTGTCCATTGCGTTGGTGCTGATGAACGGTCTGGGAATGGTGGTGACAAAGCTGGCCTTTAACCGGCTGGCGGGGGAATCTGGCAGCAGACAGGTTTTTCCCTGGTATATCGGAGGGATTTGCAGCCTTTTGTCAGTTTCCCTGTTTTTTATATCCATGCTTTACCCGCCGAGGGGTATTTATCTTCCGGGAATCCGCTTTCGGTATCTGGGGGTGTTTACGGCTAACCCTTTTCATAATGCAACTTACATGGCAGCCAGACCCTTTGCAATTTTGGCGTTTTTATGGTATGGAAAGCTTTTGGATAAATATGAGAAGGGTGTTGGGGAAAGCAGGAAGGACTATCTGCTTTTTGCTCTGTTTCTGTTCATAGCTACCATGACTAAGCCCAGTTTTACGCTGGTGATGGTCAGCGGCGCAGGGCTGTTGATGCTGTACCGGCTTTTTCGGTCGGGCTTTAGGAATTTTGTCCCCACCATACAGCTGGGATTATGCTTTATTCCCACTTTTTTAGCATTACTGTATCAGTACACAGGGGTGTTTGGGCCTGCGGATGGAGAAGAAAGAGGGGTTGGGTTCTGTTTCGGCACGGTTTGGCGGGAGTATTGCGATAATATTCCGCTGGGGATAGGCCTGGCCATGGGATTTCCGCTGGTGGTGCTGCTGTTCAATTGGAAGAAAGTCAGACGAAATACTCTGACCTGTTTTTCCTGGATGCTGTATCTTGTGAGCTTTGCAGAAGCGTTTCTGCTTTATGAAAAGGGATTTCGCAGGGTGGATTTCAACTTTTCCTGGGGATATATGTACGGTATTTTCTTCTGCCATTTCAGCTCGCTGCTGCTTTTGGTGCAGCTGACCGCTGAATACAGGAGAAAGGAGGGAGACGGGAGGAAGGCCGGAGGATGGCCGCTGCTGGTACAATGGCTGATTTATTTGGGGCATGTGGTTTGCGGAATTTTTTATTTTCGGGATATTCTGGCAGGAATAAGTTATTACTAGGCTTGCAGAGACTGACCACGGAAAGGAATATTCGGGATGACAAAGTATGTTGACAGGGAAGCCGGCATTTATCTGCGTCCTATGACGGAATCGGATACGGACAGCATTATTGCCTGGCGGAACCGGGAAGACGTTCGGAAAAATTTTATTTACAGAGAGCCGTTTACCAGGGAAGGACACGGGAGCTGGGTAAAGACCATGATTCATACGGGCAGGGCGGTTCAGATGATAATCTGTAATCTGAATTCGGGGCAGCCTATAGGAAGCGTCTACATCAGGGATGTGGACAGAGCACACAAAAAGGCCGAATATGGTATTTTTATCGGAGTGCCTGAGGCCAGAGGCAGGGGGATTGGTACCGCAGCGGCAAAGCTTATGCTCCGTTATTGCTTTGAAGAAGAGGGACTGCACCGGGTATATCTTCGGGCGCTGGCGGAGAACCGGCAGGCTGTCAGAAGCTATGAGAAAGCAGGGTTTGTGCAGGAAGGCTGTCTGAGGGATGACGTGTATATTGATGGAGAATACCATGATATAGTATGGATGGCGGCCGTTGAACATGATGTTACATGACGGAGAGAGGACGGAAGAAATGGAGAAATTCGCACGCTGGTGGAAAAAAGAGAGGGTAACCCTTGTGAAGTCGCTGCTGTTAGCAATTCTGCCCCTGGTGTGCTGTCTGGTGTATTGCGGAATGCGGGGCCACAGCTTGGGGGAAGTGTATCTGCCTGCTTCCCCTTGGAATGATGAGCTGCTTTACTATAAGCAGGTGGAAGGCATCATTCATTTCGGATATCCACAGGGGTATTGCGGATATAATGAAAGCCATGCGCTGAGGCTTTCATTTGGGGCATGGAGCCCGGTGCTGGTATTTCCGTGGATTCTTTGGGGATTGCTGTTCGGCTGGAACCTGATGTCTCCCATAATCTGCAATATTGTTCTCATGATTCTTTGCTGCTTCCTGTTTGTATGGCTGACTCGGCCGACCTGGAAACAGCTGGGAGTATTAAGCGTTCTCTTTTGCCTGTATACGCCTTTTGCGCGCTATATGCTTTCCGCAATGCCGGAGATTATATGCTTCAGTATGCTGATTACGTTTTATGGACTGGCTGTTAATTATCTGCGGCGGGAGAAGGTATATAAGCTGGTGCTGCTGTTTGCGCTTTCCGGAGTATTGACGCTGATGCGGCCGTATTTGGCGCTGTTTATGCTGTTGCCTGCTTATCTCTGGATTCGCAGGGACAGAAAGCATGCCTTCAGATGGGTGGCCGTTGTCGGTTCTGCAGCGATTCTGGGAGCGGTGCTTGGCATATATGTATGCATCAAACATTTTCTGGGAGCGGAATATTTTGCTCCGTTGTTTTTCACGGATTGGATTTTCGTATACCTTGAGAGGGGGATACCGGCGGGAATTCGTAATACGCTGGAAACTATTTATTATAAGGGAAGCAACTTCCTGACGCATATACGGCAGAGCTTTCAGGACGGAGAGGCGGCAGGAGCTTATTTTGCCGGATATGTAAGCTGCATGTGCATATTGGTGGTTCAAACCTTTTTGGACTGGCGCAGTCTGAGGCGTTTGGAAAAAATGCAGGAGGGAATCGGCGAAAAGACGGAGGAAGAGCATAAGGCAACGGCAAGCAGGCTGATTGTGGAGGCTCATCTTGCATTCAGCTTTATTGTCATGCTGTTTGCGCTGCTTCTCATGTATACGCATATAGAGGGCAGCAAGCATCTGCTGACTTTTATGGCTGCAGCGCTGTTTGTGATTGCGTTGATGAAAACGAAGTTTTTTAAAAAAGCAGTGGTGCTGGGAATCACATTTGCCTATTTTTATTCTTATATGGCAGTGAACCCCTATGATTATGAAGCGCCGTTTGTGCAGGAGGAGAAAAAGGCGGCGGTGGAGGCTTTTGCAGAGGCGATTGCCCCGCAGCTTGTGCTGGTAAGGGAGAAGGTTCCCAATTATGAAAATGTGGTAATATGGGTACTTGATGATATAGTGGACGGAGATTCTACAGCAACCGACTGGCGGCTGCTGTACGGCTTGCCGGAAGGCTTTGGAATCAACTGCTGCAGGGGAAACTATATAACAGAGTACTTTGACAGTCTGCAGAGCCGATATCTGTTAAGCCCTGTGGGAGGGGAAATCGATAAGCTGTGCAGTGAGGCGGGATACAGCCTGCTGTACAGGGACAGCGAGGTTGTTTTTTATGAAAGGACGCCGTAAGCGGTTCGGCATTTGACAATCAGTGCAAATAAAATTATAATAAATTTTCAGTATTTACAGTTTACAGAAAGGCATGGTTATCAGTATGAGACAATTTACTTCGGATGAGCTTAGAAAGACCTGGAAACAGTTTTATATCGACCGCGGACATGTGGATGTGGGGGCGGTTTCCCTTGTCTCCGACGGTTCCACGGGTGTTCTTTTTAATGTGGCCGGAATGCAGCCGTTAATGCCATATCTGTTAGGGCAGAAGCACCCGCTGGGAACCAGGCTCTGCAATGTGCAGGGTTGCGTCCGCACTAATGACATTGACTCTGTGGGGGACAAGAGTCATGGAACCTTCTTTGAGATGCTGGGAAGCTGGAGTCTGGGAGATTATTTTAAGAAGGAGCGTTGTCAGTGGAGCTATGAACTTCTGACGGAAGTGTTTGGCTTTGATGCGGATCATCTTGCCGCGACTGTATTTGCAGGTGATGAGAATGCTCCCAGAGATGAGGAGGGCGCACAGTATCGCATTGCTTCCGGATTTAAGAAGGAGAATATTTATTATCTTCCGGCAGAGGATAACTGGTGGGGATTGGAGTACGGACCCTGCGGCCCTGACAGCGAGATGTTTTATATTGAGGACAGGCCTGACTGCGGCCCTGACTGTGGCCCCGGATGCCACTGTGGGAAATATACCGAGCTTGGAAATGACGTGTTTATGCAGTATGAGAAGCATCAGGACGGTACTCTGACTCCTTTGAAGCAGAAGAATGTGGATACAGGCTGGGGACTGGAGCGGATTTTGGCGTTCTTAAACGGAACCAAGGATGTCTACAGGATCGATCTGTATGCTCCGATTATCGCCTATATTGAGAAGGTTTCCGGCACAAAGTATGAGCAGGATGAGAAACTGACCAGATCTATGAGGATTTTGGCGGATCACATCCGCACCAGTGTCATGCTGATGGGCGACGAGGCAAAGCTTCTTCCATCCAACGCCGGTGCCGGCTATGTACTCCGGCGTCTGATTCGCCGCGCGGTGAGGCATGCGAGAATTTTGAATTTAAAGACAGAGGATATTCTGAGGATTGCAGAAATGTATATCTGTGATATCTATGCAGAGAGTTATCCTCTTCTTGTGGAGAATCAGGAATATATTCTGAACGAGCTTAAGAAGGAGATTGACCGTTTCGAGAGTACGCTGGAGAACGGTATGAAGGAATTTCGTAAGATTCTTGATACAAGAAAGGAGGAGAAGGTACAGGTTATCGACGGGAAGTCTGCGTTTTACCTCTATGATACCTTTGGTTTTCCTCTGGAGCTTACAGTGGAACTGGCGGAGGAAGAAGGCCTGAAGGTGGATGAGAAGGGCTTTGCCGAAGCAATGGAAGGCCAGAAGCAGATGGCAAGGGATAATCAGAGCTTTTCTGCGAAGCTGAATGTGGGGGCAGGCCTGTTTGACGGGATGGACAGCGGGATTACAAGTGAATTTACCGGATATGACACATTGACCGGTGAGGACACGATTGCAGCCCTGGCTTCTGAGACGGAGATAAAGACTTGTCTGGAGGCAGGACAGGCTGGTACGATTATTGTGAGAAGGACTCCTTTCTATGCAACCATGGGCGGACAGAGGGGAGATAATGGCACAATCCGCACTTCGGGCGGTGTGTTTGAGGTGCAGGATACCATAAAGCTTTCCGGTGAAAAAATCGGACATATAGGCAGAGTTATAAGCGGAAAAATAAGCACCGGTGATAAGGCTTTTCTGGAGGTGAATTCGGAGAGCCGCATGAGTACCTGTAAGAATCACAGTGCCACTCATCTGCTTCAGAAAGCTCTTCGGGAGGTGCTGGGCGCTCATGTGGAGCAGTCCGGTTCCTATGTGGACGGTGAGAGATTACGGTTTGACTTCAGCCATTCCGCGGCAATGACCCGGGAAGAGCTTGACAGGGTTGAAGCTATGGTGAATGAAAAGATTGCTGAGAACGTTCCGGTTGTCACAGAGGTCATGAGTCTTGAAGACGCGAAAAAGACCGGCGCCATGGCGCTCTTTGGAGAGAAGTACGGCGAGACCGTGCGGGTTGTCAGGATGGGAGATTTTTCCGTGGAGTTCTGCGGCGGTACTCATGTGGCAAATACCGGAAATATCGGCAGCTTTAAGATTCTGGCCGAAAACGGCGTGGCGGCAGGGGTAAGGCGTATTGAGGCGCTGACTGGCAGTGGGGTTATGAATTATTACAGGAATCTGGAGAATACCATTGAAGAGGCAAGCAGAGTGCTGAAGACCACTCCCGCCGGGCTTGTGGAGAAGTGCGGTCATGTTATGGCGGAGATAAAGAGCCTGAATTCCGAGCTTGAGTCCATGAAGGCGAAAGCGGCACAGGAAGCTTTGGGTGATGTCATGGATCAGGTGAAGGAAGTCAAAGGTGTAAAACTGCTGGCTGTGAGCGTAGATGGCGTGGACATGAACGGATTGCGTGACCTGGGTGACCAGCTGAAGGCTAAATTGGGAGAAGGCGTTGTGGTACTCCTGTCCAATCAGGATGGCACGGCTGCCGGCGGCCGTGTGAACATGGTTGCAATGGTTACGGAAGGTGTGCTGGCGAAAGGCGCCCATGCGGGCAATCTGATTAAGGGAATTGCCGGGCTTGTGGGCGGCGGCGGCGGCGGACGTCCCAATATGGCGCAGGCCGGGGGTAAGAATCCGGCGGGAATTCCTGCAGCAATTACAGAGGCTGCTAAGGTACTGGAGAGCCAGCTGCAGGCGTGAAGAAATAAGAAATGAAAAAATTTGGCCAAAGCGTTGAAAAAACAGTTGACGAATGGGACATTTATGTTATAATACTTATTGTGTATGTGGCAGAAATGCTGTATTACATAATATTAACCCAATCAGTCGAGATGCTTGAGGGACTGAAGGGAGGGTAGAGATGTCAAACGTAATCGTAAAAGAAAACGAGACTTTGGACAGCGCATTGCGTCGTTTTAAGAGAAGCTGTGCGAAGGCTGGTATCCAGCAGGAGATTCGTAAGAGAGAGCATTACGAGAAGCCTAGCGTAAGACGTAAGAAAAAGTCCGAAGCAGCAAGAAAACGTAAATATAATTAAAGGCGTAAACGGACCCTCGGTTGTATAAACCGAGGGTTTCCTGTTCTATCGAATATGACAGCCTCATATCTTTGAATATGGAACTTTGGAAATTGGAGTGAGGCATTATGTATTCGAAAAAATCTTTGGCGGCGCTGCTGCTTGCGGTGGTCTTCTGGGTGACGGCTGCCTTGCCGGTAAGCGCGAACGTATCGGTTTCATCCCCTTCGGTAATCCTGATAGAAAGCTCCACAGGACAGGTCATTTATGAATCAAACTCTACAGAACGGCGCAGTCTGGCAAGCGTTACGAAAATTATGACCCTGCTTTTGACCTTTGAAGCACTGGATGCAGGGAAGGTAAAGCTGACAGATGATGTGCTGACCAGTGAGCATGCCAGTTCTATGGGCGGTTCGCAGGTGTTTCTGGCCCAGGGGGAGGTGCAGTCTCTGGAAACCATGATTAAATGCATTGTAGTGGCGTCTGGAAATGATGCCAGTGTGGCTGTGGCGGAGCATGTTGCAGGCAGCGAGGAGACTTTTGTAGAGATGATGAATGAAAAGGCGCTGGAGCTTGGAATGGTAGACACTCACTTTGAGGATTGTTGTGGACTGACCGATTCCGAGAATCATTACTCCTGTGCAAGAGATATTGCAATCATGTCAAGGGAGCTGACGGTAAACCATCCTGAAATTTTTAATTATACCAAAATTTGGATGGAGGACATTACACATGTTACGCCTCAGGGAACAAGTAATTTTACCCTGAGCAGTACAAACAAGCTGCTGAAGCAATATCAATATACCACAGGGCTGAAGACTGGGTTTACAAGTAAGGCAAAATACTGTATTTCTGCTACGGCAAGCAAAGACGGCATAGATTTAATAGCAGTAGTTATGGGTGCGCCGGACTCCAAGACAAGGTCAGGAGATGTGCAGACGCTCATGACTTACGGCTTCGGCACCTGCAACCTGTACATAGACGAGAATAAAGATACTTTGAATCCGCTGACAGTAAAAGGTGGTGTGAAGGAAAATGTACCGCTGAAGTATGAGGGTGAATTCCGGTATCTGGATACACAGGGCAGCAATCTGTCTGCTGTTGAGAAGATTGTGGAGCTTCCGGAATCCGCGCAGGCACCTGCAGTGGAGGGCAGCGAGGCTGGGAGAGTGCGTTATTATCTGAATGGCAGTGAGATTGGAAACGTGCCTATTCTGTATGCAGGAACCGTAGAGAAGGCCGGTTTTACAGATTATTTGAAGAAAGTTTTTGGCTTCTTTCTTCTGTAAACAGGATATGCAAACAGTGGAGGAATACAATGGCAGATGTTATGATTACCCTCTTAGTAATCTTTTGTATTTTGATAATTTGGGTGATGCTGTATGACAGCAACCGCTTTGTGGTGCGCCGGCTGGAACTTTGTGACCGGCGCATCAAAAAGCCTGTGCGGGCGGTGGTGCTGGCAGATTTGCATAACAAATGTTATGGGAAAAAGAACAGAATACTTCTGGAGGCAATTCGGGAGCAGAAACCGGATGTAATATTAATAGCGGGTGATATTTTGACGGCCCGGCCGGGAAGGTCTCTGGATCCTGCGATTCACCTCCTGCGTGAACTGGCGAAGGAGTTTGCGGTGTATTATGGTAACGGCAATCATGAGCACCGTCTGAAGCTTTATCCTCAGATTTACGGAACCATGGCTGAGGAGTATGGACAAGCCCTGAAGGATATGGGAATTCAACCTCTTGTGAACAGCCATGTGAAGCTGGAAGACAGTGGAATTACGGTGTATGGCGTGGAAATTTCCAAAAAATATTACAGGCGGTTTGAAAAGAACCGGATGGAGAGGGAGTATCTGGAGCAGATTCTGGGAACAAAGGATAACGGATGTTATACAGTGCTCCTTGCACATAATCCGGACTATTTTCCGGAGTACGCACAGTGGGGGGCCGATTTGACGGTGTCAGGGCATGTGCATGGCGGCGTAATCCGGGTTCCTTTTCTGGGAAGGGGGATTATTTCTCCAAGCCTGCGTCTGTTTCCAAAGTATGATGGCGGTATTTTTAAAGAGGACAGGTCGGTTATGCTCCTCAGCAGGGGGCTTGGAATGCACACAATTCCTATCAGACTGTTTAATCCCGGGGAACTATGGGTGGTGGACTTTCGCCCAAAAGAGCAGCAGCCAAGGAACACAAGTTCCCCTTGCGATTCTGCAGTGAAGTCTGCTACAATAAGGGACAGACTCTAATTTGTGGGGGAATTATGGCGATACCTGTAAAGCTTGAAGTGTTTGAGGGGCCGTTGGACCTTTTGCTTCATCTGATTGATAAGAATAAAATCGATATTTATGACATCCCTATTGTGGAAATCACGGAGCAGTATCTGGACTACATCAGACAGATGGAAAGCAGTGATATGAATGTGATGAGTGAGTTCCTTGTGATGGCGGCGACGCTGATTGATATCAAGTGCCGTATGCTTCTGCCCAAGGAGGTAAACGAGGAGGGGGAAGAGGAAGATCCCAGGGCGGAGCTGGTGCAGAAGCTGCTGGAGTACAAGATGTACAAGTATATGTCCTTTGAACTTCGGGACAGGCAGGTGGATGCGGAGAGGAATCTGTACCGTGTACAGAAGCTGCCGGAAGAAGTGGCAGCCTACAGGCAGCCCATTGATTATGAGGAGCTGCTGGGTGACATGACGCTGAACAGGCTTCATGAGATATTCAAATTTATTGTGAGGAAGCAGGAGGATAAAATTGACCCCATCCGAAGCCAGTATGGTAATATTGAGAAGGAAGAGGTGGATATGGACGCGAAGGCGCTCTATGTGGAGGCCTATGCCAGGGAGCACAAGAGCTTCAGCTTCCGCAGGCTTTTGGAGAAACAGTCCAGTAAAATGGAATTGATTGTCACGTTTCTGATTATACTTGAGCTGATGAAGACAGGCAAAATATTAATCAGCCAGGAAAATATTTTTGACGATATTATCATTACTTCGCAATTAGCCAATGCACAGTGAGGAATACATATGGAACGAACCAGAGCGGAGGCGGTACTGGAGGCAGTACTGTTTACTATGGGAGATTCGGTGGAGGTAAAAAGCCTTGCCGATGTGATAGAAGAGGATGTAAAGGTTACAAGAGAGATATTGAAGGAGATGGAGGAGCGGTACGCCGGGGAAGACAGAGGGATTGCCCTTGTCTGGTTTGACGATTCGGTACAGCTCTGCACCAAGGCGGAAATGTATGAGTATCTGATTAAAATCGCCAAGGCACCCAGGAAACTGGTGCTGACAGATACCGTGCTGGAGACGCTGTCCATCATTGCCTATAAGCAGCCTATCACCAGAGTTGAGATTGAACGTGTCAGAGGAGTCAGCTGCGACCACGCCATCAACAAGCTGCTGGAATATGATTTGATAACGGAGCTGGGGAGGCTGAATGCGCCCGGAAGACCGTTGCTGTTCGGAACCACGGAGCAGTTTCTGCGAAGTTTCGGCGTGAAAAGCCTGGAAGAACTGCCGGAACTGAATCCGGTTCAGATAGAGGAATTTAAGCAGCAGGCAGAAGCGGAAGTACAAAGGCAGTTGGATATTTAGGGGATTGGCCTCATATATTATTTAAAATCCATGTTTTGCGAGACGAAAAATGCGGATAAAAATAATGTGGGGCTTTTTTTGTGCTGTTTTTTTGGCAGTACAGTTGAGCGTCAGCGCGGAGGAGACGTACCCGGAGGCTGATATTTCTTTGTATGCAACAGCAGCAGTGCTTATGGATGGAGATACAGGGAGGGTGCTTTACGGAAAAAATGCGGATACACCTATGGCCATGGCCAGCACCACAAAAATACTGACCTGCATTCTCGTGCTGGAAAATGTTTCTCTGGACGAGACTCTTGAGGTGTCTGCCTATGCGGCGAGCATGCCGAAGGTTAAACTGTATTTGAGACAGGGGGAGCAGTATACAGTACGTGATTTGCTGTATTCCCTGATGTTGGAATCCCACAATGATTCGGCGGTGGCACTGGCGGAGCATGTGGGAAAGCGTCTGCTGGAGCAGCCTCTGGCGGATAAATGTGCAGGAGAGTACACTATGGAGGAGAGCGGGAAAGCAGTGGCGGCGTTTGCGGGACTGATGAACGAGAAGGCCGTGGAACTGGGGTGCAGGGACAGTTGGTTTATCACGCCTAACGGATTGGACGCAACCCAGGAGTTTACTTTGCGGGACGGCACTGTCATACAAAAGGAGCACTGCACCACGGCGACGGAACTGGCAAGGATCATGTCTTACTGTGTGGGGGATTCACCGCAGAAGGATGCTTTTTTGGAGATTACGGGAACAGGCAATTACAGTTTTTATGCCAACGGGCGCAGCTTCTCCTGTACGAATCACAATGCCTTTTTGAATATGATGACCGGGGCGCTGAGCGGAAAGACAGGTTTTACGAACAAGGCCGGATACTGCTATGTGGGAGCGCTGGAGCGGGACGGCAGAACCTTTGTGGTGGCGCTTCTGGCTTGTGGCTGGCCAAACAATAAAACATGGAAATGGAGCGATACAAAGGAACTGATGGAATATGGACTGGAGCATTACTTTTACAGGAGCTTTAATGAGGAGGAAATTGCGTTCGATGAAAAGCTGCTGAAACCCATCCCCGTGCTGAACGGGCAGACGGATTGTCTGGGGGCCGAGGCGTACACGAATCTTACGATAGCAAGGGATGGGAATACGGAAGCTAAAACTGCGGAGACGGGGAAAACGGAAGCCGGGGCAGCGAAGGGCCCGAACGTGGAGGGATTGCTCCTGCGGGAGGATGAGGAAGTCCGGGTGGAATACGATTGGGAGAAGACACTGACGGCTCCGGTGGAGAGCGGAACCCAGGTGGGGGAAATCAGGTATATGGTGGAGGAAACCGTCTATAAGAGGGAGAGGATTATCGCAGTTGACTCCGTGCAGGAAGTTTGTTTTGAGTGGTGCCTGAAACAGATACTGCAGCGTTTTTTTATTTAAAAAATGAGAAATTGAGAAAAAAATGCAATTCGTTCTTTGCGAGTTGCTTTTTTTATGGTATACTGGAATGGATAATCGGGGGAATTTGTTCCCTGAATCAGATTGTCTGTATTTATCTATAATAAATGGAGGGCTGAAAGCATGAGTACTACTTCAAAAGCGAGTCAAAGAATAGCAGCTTTGCTCGATGACAACAGTTTCGTTGAAATCGGCGGACTTGTAACTGCAAGGGCAACAGATTTCAATATGAAACCGGACGAAACTCCTTCTGACGGTTGTGTGACCGGTTATGGAGTAATAGGTGGTAAGCCCGTGTACGTGTACAGCCAGGATGTGTCCGTGATGAACGGTACGATAGGCGAGATGCACGCGAAGAAAATTACCAACCTATATGATCTGGCCATGAAGACGGGATCCCCTGTCATTGGCCTCATTGATTCTGCCGGGCTGAGATTACAGGAGGCGACGGATGCACTGAATGCTTTCGGTGCTATCTATATGAAGCAGACGCTTGCCTCCGGCGTGATTCCCCAGATCACTGCGGTTTTGGGCAGCTGCGGCGGCGGACTTGCCCTGTTCCCTACATTGACAGACTTTACTTTTATGGAAGAGAAGAACGCAAAGCTTTTCGTCAATGCGCCCAACGCGCTGGACGGCAATGTGGTTACGAAGTGTGATTCTGCTTCTGCAAAATTCCAGTCTGAGGAGTGCGGCATTGTGGATGTGGTTGCGGATGAGACGGCCATTCTGGCGAGGATCCGTGATTTGATTGGCTTTTTGCCTGCAAATAACAATGAAGGCAGCGATATTGTGGAGTGTACGGATGATTTAAACCGTATCTGCGGTGATTTGGCAAACTGCGTGGGAGACACTTCCATCGCTCTGTCCATGCTTGCAGACAACAATGATTTCTTTGAAGTAAAGGCTAATTACGCAAAGGATATGGTAGTTGGCTTCCTGAAACTGGACGGTGTGACCGTAGGAGCTGTGGCAAACCGCAGTGAGGTGTGTGACGAAGAAGGAAAGGTGGCGGAAAAGCTGGATGCTGTCCTGTCAAAACAGGGCTGTGACAAGGCTGCGGACTTTGTAAGCTTCTGTGATGCCTTTGACATTCCGGTTCTGACGCTGACCAACGTAAAGGGCTACAAGGCAACCATGTGCTCTGAAAAAGGCATTGCAAAGGCTGCTGCAAGGCTTACTTATGCTTTTGCCAATGCAACCGTTCCCAAGGTGAACGTGGTTATCGGCAAGGCGCTGGGGACAGCGGCTACCGTTATGAACTCAAAGGCAATCGGGGCAGACATTACCTTTGCATGGCCGGATGCGGAAATCGGCGCCATGGAAGGTAAGCTGGCGGCGAAGATTATGTATGACGGCCAGGGGGCTGATGTAATCAACGAGAAGGCGGCCGCCTATGAGGCGCTGCAGCTTTCAGCCACGAGTGCTGCAAAGAGAGGGTATGTGGACAGAATCGTGGAGGCTGCGGATACCAGAAAGTATATCATCGGCGCCTTTGAGATGCTCTTTACCAAGAGCGAGGACCGTCCCGCTAAAAAGCACGGAACAGTATAGAGAGGTGATGAGAGCAAAATGAAGAAGAAACTATTGGCTTATGTTTGTATGATTGCCTGTGTCTTCGGACTGACCGCCTGCGGGGAAGGCGAGGGACTGACGGCCTACGAGCAGAGCAGAGTGGACAGTGCAGGGGAGGCATCAGCTGCCGTTGTATATCTTTTTAACGATTACCTCTGCCAGGATACGCCCTTTGCCGTGGAGGACATGAAGACTAACGAAGAAATCGAGTATCTGTGTGAGCAGTATTTTGGGATAATGGTGGAAGGGAACGCGGTGGCAACCGGCGTGCAGTCCTTTGATTCCGCCCTGGAAACCATAGGAAGCATCACCGGAATAGGTGAAGCGGATGTAAAGGTTGACGGAAAGCAGATAATCGTGGAGGTTCAGGTTACAGGAGAAAAGCAGAATGCGGTTGCGGAGATTATTTTTTCCAATGACCTGTTTATGCGGCTGGAATCTGTGGCGCTGAATCCCGTTTCCTCGATGGGCCAGCTGATGGGGAAGGCGGCTTTAAATACCCTGATTGGCATGGGAACGGTATTTGCTGTATTGATTTTGATTTCCTTTGTTATTTCCTGTTTCCGTTTTATCTCTAAGGCACAGGCTGCCGCGGCGAAGCGGAAGGAAGCGAAGACGGCAGGCAAAGGTGAGGAAGCCGGCAATGCGGAAGTGCAGACTGCGGTGCAGGAAGCGGCGGACGAGACAGACGATTTTGAACTGGCGGCGGTGATAGCGGCGGCCATAGCGGCCAGTGAGGGAGCCGCATCAGCGGATGGGTTCGTGGTGCGCTCTATCATACGGCGATAAGATTTATATCGTTGGATAAGATTTTTGCAGGCATCAAAGACAAATATAATTTTGGAGGAAAATAAAATGAAAAATTATACCATTACGGTGAACGGAAACGTATATGATGTGACAGTGGAGGAAGGTGCATCCACAGGAGCGCCTGTGGCAGCCAAGGCTCCCGCAGCTCCAAAGGCAGCGCCCAAGGCGGCTCCCGCAGCAGCGCCCAAGGCCGCAGGCGGCGCAGGCAGCGTTAAGATTGAGGCAGGAGCGGCAGGAAAGGTATTCAAGCTGGAGAAGAAGGTCGGCGATGCGGTGAAGGCCGGCGATGCCGTTGTCATAATCGAAGCGATGAAGATGGAAATTCCCGTTGTTGCTCCTCAGGACGGGACAGTTGCAAGCATTGATGTCGCTGTCGGCGATGCGATAGAAGCGGGTGCGGTTCTGGCAACCATGAACTGAGTTTTCATCCACTATAGACAACGACAACAGGAGGTCAACAAATGGAATATATAGGTTCTACGCTGAACAACCTGCTCCATCAGACGGCGTTTTTTAACCTGACCTGGGGAATTACGTGATGATAGCGGTTGCGTGCTTTTTCCTTTATCTGGCTATCCGCCACGAATTTGAGCCGCTGCTCTTAGTTCCGATAGCCTTCGGCATGCTGTTGGTGAATATTTATCCCGACATCATGCTGCACGCGGAGGACGCCTCGAATGGCGTGGGCGGACTGCTGTATTACTTTTACAAATTAGACGAACTGGCGATTTTGCCATCCCTGATTTTCATGGGTGTGGGCGCTATGACGGATTTTGGGCCTCTGATTGCCAATCCCAAGAGCTTTTTGTTGGGGGCGGCGGCGCAGTTCGGTATCTTTGCCGCATATTTCGGGGCTATCGCACTGGGCTTCAATGATATGGCAGCTGCTGCAATCTCCATTATCGGCGGCGCTGACGGTCCTACCTCCATCTTCCTGGCAAGTAAGCTGGGACAGACGGCAATCATGGGACCCATTGCAGTGGCGGCTTACTCCTACATGGCGCTGGTACCGGTCATTCAGCCTCCCTTCATGAAGCTCTTTACCACAAAAGAGGAGAGGGCGATTAAGATGGGACAGCTCAGGCCTGTTTCCAAGCTGGAAAAGATTTTGTTCCCTATCATTGTTACTATTGTGGTGTGTCTGATCCTGCCTACCACTGCTCCTCTTGTGGGTATGCTGATGCTGGGTAACCTGTTCAGAGAGTCAGGTGTGGTGAGACAGTTGACGGAGACGGCGTCCAATGCGCTGATGTATATTGTGGTTATTCTGCTGGGTACCTCCGTAGGAGCAACCACCAGCGCAGAGGCATTCCTGAATGTGGATACTCTGAAAATCGTAGGGCTTGGCTTACTGGCTTTCATCTTCGGCACCATTGCCGGCGTTCTGTTCGGCAAGCTGATGTGTATAGCAACCCATGGCAAGGTGAATCCGTTGATTGGTTCCGCAGGTGTCTCTGCCGTTCCCATGGCGGCACGTGTATCCCAGAAGGTGGGTGCGGAGGCAGATCCTACAAACTTCCTTCTGATGCATGCTATGGGACCTAATGTGGCCGGCGTAATCGGAACTGCCGTGGCCGCAGGTACTTTCATGGCCATATTCGGGGTCTTTTAAGCTGTGCATGTACGAAAGTGAATACACGGATGCTGTGCTGGCACAGGCAGCCGAGTATTCGCTTTTGGACATATAGAGCGCATAGCGCGATGAAATAAGCCCGTCAGGGCTTATGAATGCACAGCTTGCCCTGAATAGCGTTTAATGTATACGGATGCTGTGCCTGCAATTTTGTTCTATAATATAAAAACATGGAGGAGATTCGCAATGTCAGAAACCATAAAAAAACCGATTAAAATTACGGAAACTATACTGCGTGACGCGCACCAGTCTCTGATTGCAACCAGAATGCCCACCGATTTCATGCTTCCCATTGTGGAGAAGATGGATAAGGTCGGATATCATTCCGTAGAGTGCTGGGGCGGCGCAACCTTTGACGCATCCCTGCGCTTTCTGAAGGAAGATCCCTGGGACAGACTTCGCAAGCTGCGTGATGGCTTTAAGAATACCAAGCTGCAGATGCTGTTCCGCGGACAGAACATCCTGGGATACAGACCATATGCAGATGACGTGGTGGATGCGTTTGTACAGAAGTCTATTTCAAACGGTATTGATATCATCCGTATCTTTGACTGTCTGAACTATCTGCCTAATCTGCAGGAGGCGGTAAATGCCACCAACAGGATGAAGCAGCAGGAGGGCAGAGGTCATGCGCAGGTGGCGCTGTCCTATACTCTGGGCGATGCATATACTCTGGAGTACTGGGCGGACATGGCAAAGAAGATTGAGGAGATGGGTGCTGATTCTATCTGTATCAAGGATATGGCAGGTCTGCTGGTTCCTTATAAGGCATCCGAGCTGATCGCAGCCATGAAGGAGAACACCAAGCTTCCCATTCAGCTACACACTCACTATACCTCCGGTGTAGCGGGCATGACTTACCTGAAGGCAGTTGAGGCGGGGGTGGATGTGATCGACACCGCCATGAGCCCTCTGGCTATGGGAACATCCCAGCCGGCAACCGAGGTTATGGTTGAGACCTTCAGGGGAACGCCTTATGACACCGGCTTTGACCAGAATCTGCTGGCGGAGATCGCAGATTACTTCCGTCCCTTCAGGGATGAGTGCCTGAAGAGCGGTCTGCTGAATCCCAAGGTTATGGGTGTGGATATCAAGACACTGCTTTATCAGGTGCCCGGCGGTATGCTTTCCAACATGGTGAGCCAGCTGAAGGAGCAGAATGCGGAAGACAGATATTATGATGTGCTGAAGGAGATTCCTCAGGTTCGTAAGGATCTGGGCGAGCCGCCTCTGGTTACGCCTTCCTCCCAGATCGTGGGTACACAGGCTGTATTCAATGTGCTGATGGGCGAGAGATATAAGATGGCTACCAAGGAGACCAAGGCAGTGCTTCGCGGTGAGTATGGTCAGACCGTAAAGCCTATGAGCCAGGAGGTCATCGACAAGGTTATCCCCGGCGAGACCAGACTGACCGGCCGTTTCGCGGATACGCTGAGCAACGAGATGGATAAACTGGAGGGTGAGATGAAAGAGTGGAAACAGCAGGATGAGGATGTTCTGTCCTATGCGCTGTTCCCTCAGGTTGCAATCGATTTCTTCAAGTACCGTCAGGCACAGCAGGAGAAGGTGGATATGACCCAGGCGGATACGAAGAACGGAGCATATCCTGTATAAAAAAGAACCATATACAATTATCATCCCCGTCGGAAAGAGAAATACTTTTCGGCGGGGATTTCCATGATACAAGTTAGAGGCATTTGGAGTGTAAAATATATAATATGCCTTTCTATTGACAGATTTTCCGGTGTGGGGTTAAAATAGCAGAGATGTGCAGATAGTGATGAGGTAAGGACGGAAGATGCGGGACGGAGAAATAGTAAGAGGTGCCGGACAACGGCCTGTAAGGCCAGGAAACGGCAACAGACGTCAGGGCGTCAGAAAAAGGAAGAGACGAAGAAAAGTAAACCTTTTGCTGACAGGCATTCTTTTGATTTCGGGACTGCTTGTGGGAGGGTGCTTTTATCTTGACAGCCTGACCTACAAGGTGTGTTATGCAGAGGCCGGGGTAGAGGTTCAGGCGCAGGATTTCTTTAAAAATCCGACACCGGATGCGGTTTTTGCCGAGAACAGTCCTGAGTTCGACATCCATGCGCCGGGAGAGTATAAGGTCAGGGTCAGAAGCGGACTGTTTTCCCATGAGTGCACGCTTTGTATTCGGGATACCATTGCCCCCCGGGCTACGGTGAATGCCATTGAACTTGGCTACGGACAGATTTGCAGACCGGAGGATTTTGTGTCAGATATACAGGACGCTACTACGGTATCAGTTATTTTTGAGGCGGCACCGGATTTTGCACAGTGGGGGGAGCAGACGGTTACTGTTTTACTGAGTGACAGAGGCGGAAATGTTGTCCGATTGGAGACAACGCTGTTTATCACACCTGTTCTGGCGGAATTGCAGTGGGATGTGGGAGAAGCAGTGCCTACGGCGGATGATTTTACTCTGGCAGGTATTGAAAAGAAGCTGCTGACTACGGATATTGACACGTCAAAGCCATCCAGACAGGTGGTAAATATAGAGGTGGATGGAGTTACCTATAATTCCATTTTAAATATTGTTGATACTGTTCCGCCGGTGGTAGATGTGCAGAATCTGATCCGGTTCACCAACACACCGATAGCTGCGGAGGATTTTCTGGTGTCCGCCTGGGACGTCACGGCAGTGACTGCAGCATTTGTGGAAGAGCCGGATGTCACTGCGGCAGGAAGCCAGGAAGTTGATCTGGTATTTACGGATGAGAGCGGGAATGCAACAAAAGTTTCCGCTGTGCTTACCCTGGAGGAGGACACGGAGCCGCCGGTAATCACGGGAGCAAGGGACATCACATATGTGATGGGAACGTCCATTTCTTATAAGAAGAATATTACGGTGTCAGACAACAGCGGAGAGGAGCTTTCTCTTGATGTGGACAACAGCCAGGTGAATCTTGAGGCGGAGGGCGTGTATCCTGTCACATATTCAGCGACAGATTATTCGGGAAACACAGCAACGGTAACCGTAAATGTGACGGTAATGCCCATGACCTATGATGTGAATGAGGTTTACGGTTATGCGGATGCCGTGCTTGCCTCCATATTTACAGAGGGAATGACGCAATATGAGAAGCTTCAGGCTATTTATAACTATGTGAAGGGAAATGTGGGTTATATCAGTCACTCTGACAAGGGAGACTGGGTGAAGGCGGCCTATGAGGGCTTTGTAAAGAAGCAGGGAGACTGTTATGTCTTTGCCTGCACCACAAAGGTTTTACTGGATCGGGCGGGAATTACCAATATGGATATTGAAAAGATTCCGGCGAAGACAATGCACTACTGGAACCTGGTGGATATAGGGGAAGGCTGGCATCATCTGGATACCACACCCCGGACAGATCACCCCGTTATCTTTTACTGGACAGAGGCAGAGCTTATGGAGTATTCGGCAAAACATCATAACTCGCATAACTATGACCATGAGCTGTATCCGGAGGTACCATAGCGCAGCCTAAAAAACGCATTTTTATGAGGAAGGTCTGCGAAATACGCAAGAGGTGTGTAATATGAAGAAACTGGGAGTTATTGGTGGGCTGGGACCCATGGCTACCACCTATTTCTTATATCTGCTGACAAAAATGAACAAAGCTGAGAACGACCAGGAGCACATGGAGATACTGATGCACAGCAAGCCATCCATTCCTGACCGTACCCGTTATATTCTGGGCTTAAGCCAGGACAATCCTGCTGTGGAGATGACGGAAATCGGCCGGGAGCTGAAGGCTATGGGCGCAGAACTGCTGGCAATTCCATGTATTACAGCGCATTACTTTCATGAAGAACTGGAGAGGGACACAGGTCTTAAGGTGCTTCATGCTGTGAGGAAGACTGCAGAGTATTTGAACCAGGCAGGCGTGGAAAGGGTGGGAATCCTTGCGACGGATGGAACGGTACAGAGCGGGCTGTTTGAAAGCGTGTTTCACGACTATGGGATTACAACGGTGAATCCGGGGGAGGAATCCCAGCGGATAATCATGGATTTAATTTACCATCAGATAAAATCCGGCGAGAAGGGAAATCTGGACGAATTTATTCGGGTGGGGGAAGAATTGTCCGCAGCGGGGGCTCAGGTCAATTTGCTGGGCTGTACGGAGCTGTCCCTGTTAAAGCGGGATTATGTGCTTCCCGCAGGCTATCTGGATGTGCTGGAAGTGCTGGCAAAATGTGCGGTGCAGGAGTGCGGCAGATTTGACCTGCGGTATGAAAATTTGATTACACAATAGAATTTGGATTCTATGATAGGAAGGCATGAAGAGATGCAGAACAATGTGTTGGATTATCTTGATGAGACAGTTTTAAGAGTACCGGAAAAGCTTGCGTTTTCCAACGGTACTGATGGTATGACCTTTGCGGAGGTGGACAGGGATAGCCGTGCTGTGGGAACCTGGCTGCACAAAAAGGGAATTTACAGAAAGCCGGTTGTGGTGTTTATGAATAAGCATCCGAAAGAGGTTACCGCCTTTTTCGGTGCGGTCAGGGGCGGTTGCTTTTATGTGCCCATAGATGCGGAAATGCCCAGAGCCCGCATTGATTTGATTTTATCCAATTTGCAGCCCGAGGTGATTCTCTGCGACGAACAGACTGCGGAGACGGCAAAGAGTTTTTCGGGAGAAGCGGAGATCGTGCTGTATGATGATATTTGCGGCACGGAGATTGATGGGGAGGCATTGCGGGAAATCCATGACAGAGCCATCGATACCGACCCGATTTATGTGGTGTTTACATCTGGCTCTACAGGAGTGCCTAAGGGAGTGGCGGCGTGCCACCGCTCGGTGTTGGATTATATCGAGCATCTGTCGGAGGTTCTGGAATTTAACGAAAATACAGTGTTTGGCAATCAGACGCCGCTGTATTTTGATGCGTGCCTGAAGGAGCTGTACCCCACATTAAAATACGGAGCCACCACCTATTTGATTCCCAAAGAGCTGTTTATGATGCCGGTGAAGCTGGTGGAGTTTTTGAATGCATATCAGATTAACACTGTGTGCTGGGTAGTGTCTGCGCTGACCTTTATCTCTGCATTCGATACCTTTAAGACTGTGGTCCCTGAGTATTTGCACACTGTGGCCTTCGGAAGCGAGGTTTTTCCCATCAAGCAGTTCAGGCGGTGGCGGGAAGCGCTTCCCAAGGCAAAGTTTACCAATCTCTATGGCCCTACAGAAGGCACGGGCATGTGCTGCTATTATAAGGTAGAGAGGGATTTTGAACTGGATGAGGCCATACCCATAGGGCGCCCCTTTGCCAACACGGAAATTCTTCTGCTGAAGGAGGATGACACACAGGCAGGCGCCGGGGAGACCGGTGAAATCTGTATCAGGGGCACGTCCCTGACACTTGGGTATTACAACAATTTCGAGAAGACCAATGAGGTATTTGTACAAAACCCGCTGAATAAAGCGTATCCGGAGTTGATATACCGAACAGGGGACTTGGGCAGAATAAACGCCGCCGGAGAGCTGGTCTTTGTGTCCCGCAAGGATTATCAGATTAAGCATATGGGACATCGCATTGAGTTGGGGGAGATAGAAGTCAACGTCAATATGCTGGAGGGCATAAAGAGCTCAGGCTGCATTTATGACCTGGCAAAAGGGAAAATTGTGTTATACTATGTAGGGGATGCGGAGGAGAAGGATTTGGTTGTCCTTTTAAAGGATAAGCTGCCAAGATATATGATGCCGAATCATGTCAGGAGGCTGGAGCAGATGCCCCTTACCGCCAACGGAAAGATTGACAGGGTAACACTGATGAAGTATCATCAGGAGAGTACACGAGATTGTTCTCGGAAAGAAAAGAGGTAAAGTTATGGAAGAATTGCTGAGTATTTTGAAAGACCTTCATCCGGATGTGGATTTTGAGAAGGAAGAGCACCTGGTTGACAATAAGATTTTGGATTCCTTTGACATCATTTCCGTTATTTCGGAGATAGCAGAGCAGTTTGATGTGGTGATTTCCGCGGAGTACATTCTGCCGGAGTATTTCAATTCCGCAAAGGCATTGTATGCGCTGATTGAGAAGCTGGGAGATGAGGACTGAAAATGCTTTTTACATCCTATGAATTTCTGGAATTTCTGATTCTTCTTTTTCTGCTTTACTACATTCTGCCCAGCCGGTGGCAGTGGAAGCTGCTGCTGGCGGCCAGCTTTTTGTTCTATTTTTATGCGGGCCCGGTGTACTGCGTTTATATTTTGGTGACGATTCTGACTACCTGGTTTGCGGGACGCAGGATAGAGGCGGAGCGCAGCAAAAGGGACAGTTGGCTGCAGGAGCACAGGGAAAGCTTAAGTAAGGAAGAAAAAAAGAACTATAAAGCAAAAATAAAGCACAGAACCTGGCTTTGGACTTTGGGCTGTCTGCTCCTCAACCTTGGAATCCTGGCGGTAGTCAAGTACACAAACTTTGTGATTGCCAATATAAACTCGGTGCTGGAATCAGTGGGAACCGGGAAAACATTGAATTTTCTGGGTATTATTGTGCCTCTGGGGATTTCCTTTTATACCTTCCAGAGCATGGGCTACATTATTGACGTATACAGGGGAACCGTGGAGGCAGAGAAGAATCCTTTCCGCTTTGCACTATTTGTGTCCTTTTTTCCCCAGTTGATTCAGGGACCTATCAGCAGATTCGGCGATTTGAAGAAGACCCTTTTCGAGGCGCACCCCTTTGATAAACAGACGGTCTGCCTGGGACTTCAGCGGATTTTATGGGGCTTCTTTAAGAAGCTGGTGATAGCGGACAGGATTCTGGCGGGGGTAAATACGCTGATTCATGATGGGGATGCCTACCGGGGCGCTTATGTGTTTGTGGGAATGCTGTTTTATGCACTGGAGCTTTACGCGGACTTTACAGGCGGCATTGACATTACCATAGGCATCGCCCAGACCTTGGGGATACGGGTGACGGAGAATTTCAACCGCCCGTATTTTTCCAAGAATATCAAGGAGTACTGGAATCGGTGGCATATTACTATGGGTTCCTGGTTCACGGATTATATTTTTTACCCAATATCTGTATGTAAGCCCATGCTCAAGCTTTCCAAATTTTCCAGAAACCATTTCGGAGAGGTTGTCGGCAAACGGGTGCCTGTATATCTGTCCTCTTTCGTGGTCTGGTTCGCCACCGGTATCTGGCATGGCGCCAGCTGGAATTTTATTGTCTGGGGTCTGGGCAACTGGCTGGTGATTATGGTATCCCAGGAATTGGAGCCTTTGTATAAAAAGTTTCATGACAGGTTTGATGTCAGGAACAGGTTTGTCTTCCGGCTTTTTCAGGTGGTGCGCACGGTTTTGCTGATGAGTGTTTTGCGTCTGTTTGACTGTTACAGGGATGTGCCGCTGACCTTTCGGATGTTTGGCAGCATGTTCAGCGAGGGAAACTGGAACATTTTGTGGAATGGGGCCCTGTTGAACATCGGACTGTCTGTAATTGATTACTGGATTCTTCTGGGCGGTCTGGTACTGCTCATCACAGTCAGCCTGCTGCAGCGAACGGGAAGTGTGAGAGGAAAAATTGCAGGTTTGCCTTATTGGGGCAGATTTGCCCTCTGGTATGGATTGTTCTTAGTGGTGCTGCTGATGGGCGCTTACGGCGTGGGGTATGATTCCAGTCAGTTCATTTATAACCAGTTTTAAGGAGTCAAATGATTATAATCTGGTGACAGAAATGAGGATAAACATGAAAGGGAAAAAATACGGCAGGGCGATTGCCTCGGTATTTATTGTGGTATGCAGTCTGGCCCTGCTGCAAAGATTGTTGACACCGAAGTACACGGACGGTATAATCGAAGGGGCGCTTATAGCGGAATACTATGGGGAAGAAAAGGATCATGATGTAGTCTTCATAGGGGACTGTGAGGTGTACGAGAATTTTTCTCCTGTGGTTTTATGGGAGGAATACGGCATCAACAGTTACATCAGAGGAAGTGCCCAGCAGCTTATCTGGCAGTCCTATTATCTGCTGGAGGACACTTTGCGGTACGAAACGCCGAAGGTGGTGGTATTTAACGTGCTGTCCATGCAGTATAACGAGCCCCAGAGAGAAGCCTATAACCGGATGACGCTGGAGGGGATGAAGTGGTCCGCATCCAAGGTTAAGTCCATATACGCTTCCATGACATCGAGGGAAAATTTTGAGGATTATCTGTTTCCGATTCTCAGATACCATTCCAGGTGGAGCGAGCTGCAGGAGAGCGACTTTGAAAATATGTTTCAGGTGCCGAAGGTTTCCCATAACGGCTATTACATGCGGGTGGATGTGAAGGCGGCGGGAGATATGCCCGACCCGGTGCCCCTTGGGGATTACCGGTTTGGCGAAACTGCCTATGAATATCTGGACAGGATGAGAGAACTGTGCGAAAAGAAAGGTGTTCAGCTGATTCTGATTAAAGCGCCCAGTCTGTATCCTCACTGGTACGACCAGTGGGAGACTCAGATGGAGGAATACGCCAAAGAGTATGGTCTGCTTTATCTTAATTTTCTGGAATGCGCGGATGAAATCGGACTGGACTTTCAGACAGACACCTACGATGCCGGTCTGCATTTGAATTTGTCGGGGGCAGAGAAGCTGAGTTCCTATTTCGGGCGGATTCTCCTGACGGAGACGGCCGTGACGGACAGGCGGGGAGAGGAGAATCTGGAGAAGGCGTGGGCGGAGAAAATCCTGGCCTATGAACAGGAAAAGCAACAGCAGTATATTCAATATGGAATAAAATAACAGGAGGGTACTTATGAAGAAGTTTATTGGTATTTTGTTGGCGGCAGGTATGATTTTAATGACAGGCTGCGGAGACAGCGAGAAGGTCATTGATGGCGAGGTATCAGATGCGCCGGGCGGCGCTTCCCAGACCGCCGGTGACGCGGCGGGAACCCAGTCGGGAGGGGCGCAGGCCGTATCCAAGGGTTATGTATTTAAATATAACGGCGTGACAGTGTCGGTTGACGAGGATATGTCTGCTGTTCTGGAAGGGCTGGGAGAGGCAAATAATTATTTTGAAGCCGCCAGCTGCGCTTTTCAGGGGCTGGATAAGACATACACCTACGGCAGTTTTGTGATTGAGACTTATCCTCAGGGCGAGAAGGATTACGTGTCAACTATCACGTTGAAGGATGACGCGGTGTCCACGGCTGAAAATATTTCTATCGGCAGTTCGCTGACGGATGTGACGAATGCCTACGGGACAGATTATACGGAGCAGGGTAATATGCTTGTATACTATAAGGACGGCATGAAACTCTGTATTCTCGTAGAGAACGATGCAGTGTCCTCCATACAGTATTTTTCCACCGTGCTGGAGGAGTAAAAGAGGAAGGCAAAGGCTTAAGGGCAGGGGTGTTCCTGAGGGAATACCCCTGTTTATATCTGTAGCCGGGTATTTCCGAAAGGAACTGCTTGACAGACAGGAAATATTTCTGTAACATAACATATGTTACCAACGGCATCCGAAACAGAAGACTGCCGGACAGATGAGATTGAGGGGAGAGTGCTATGGCACGGAAGGAAACAATAACATTACAGATGATTTTGGATACTGCGTTTGCGATGACAAGAGAGGAGGGCTTTTCCAACGTGACAGCCAGGCGGGTGGCGGCGAAGGCCGGCTGTTCCACACAGCCCATCTTCCGGGTATATAAGAACATGGACGAGCTTTGGGATGCCGTCTATGGAAGGGCGGCGCAATTTTTTCAGGACTATTACAGTCTGTATCCCAGGATGGGAAAGGCTCCCTTTTCCAACTTAGGCATGGCGTACATAGCGTTCGCACGCGAAGAAAAACATCTGTTTGAATTACTGTTTGTCAACAGCAGGCCCGGGCGGAAGAGTATGTATGAACTTTTAAACGGCGGGGCGGGCAATGTGGTGTATGAAATAAACCTTGCAAAATCTGCGGGTTGTCCCGATCCGGGGAGTCTGTTTATGAGGATGTGGATTATGATACACGGTGCGGCCTGTATGTCGCTGACGGGGGATTATGATTTGTCCGATGTGGAGACGCTTGAACTGTTGGAACGTTCATGCAGGATTTTTATGTCTGAAGCATAGGCTGACGGGAACAAAATTTCTAAATGGAGGGAAATGTGGGAAAAGAGTACGATGTGTTGAGCCGAATATCGGATAAATATAACAAGATGAGCAAAAGTCACAAGGCCATTGCCGCATTCATTCTGGAGCATTATGATCAGGCTGTGTTTATGACTGCGGCAAGACTGGGGGAAATGCTGGGAATCAGTGAATCAACAGTGGTTCGTTTTGCTTCCGGTATCGGGTATGAGGGATACCCGGAGTTTCAGCGGGCGCTGGAGGAGTGTGTCAAGGGAAAACTCAGCAGTGTGCAGAAGATGGATGCAAAATACGGCAGAAGTTCCCAGTCTGAGGTGCTTACATCTGTAATAACGGCTGATATTGAAAAGCTTCAGCATACCATAGATCATTTGGATCCCACAGCCTTTGAACTGTCGGTGAACACTATTCTGGAGGCGGAAACAATCTATATCATGGGATTGCGCAGCAATGAGCCTTTGGCGGAATTTCTGCATTTTTACCTCAACATGGTCAGAGGAGGCGTGGTACTGTTAAAGACCACCAGTGTAAGCGAGACCTTTGAACAGATGATAAGGATCAGCGAGAAAGACTGCTTTATCGGCATCAGTTTTCCAAGGTATTCCATGCGTACATTGAAAGCAATGGAGTTTGCCAGCGACAGAAATGCCAAGGTGATTGCCATAACGGATTCCACGCATTCGCCTATGAGTCTGTATTCTTCCTGCAATCTTCTGGCAAGGAGCGATATGGTTTCTATTGTGGATTCTCTGGTGGCGCCTTTAAGCGTTATCAATGCGCTGGTGGTGGCTCTGTGTTTAAGATGTCCTCAGGATGTGAAGCGGAATCTGGAGATGCTGGAGGAGACATGGAACAATTATCAGGTTTACCTGAACGACGAAATCAATTTCATTGATGACGAACCCATGCTGAATTATTCCCTCCGCAAAGAAGACGGAGAGTAAAGCATGAACAGGATAATAGTTGTGGGCGGCGGCCCGGCGGGAATGATGGCGGCGTCTGCGGCAGCCCGGGCCGGTGGCAGCGTCTGCCTGATTGAAAAAAATGAAAAGCTGGGGAAGAAGCTGTTTATCACAGGAAAGGGACGCTGTAATGTGACCAATGCCGCGGACATGGACGGGCTGTTTGCGAATGTCTGCACCAACCGGAAGTTTTTGTACAGCGCCTTTTACGGATTTGACAATACGGATGTTATGGAATTCTTGGAGCAGGCGGGATGCCCGCTGAAAACGGAGCGGGGAGACAGGGTATTCCCGGCGTCAGACCATTCTTCAGATGTGATAGCGGCGCTTTGGCGTGAACTGAAAAGGTGCGGCGTGGAAGTGATGCTGAATACAAAAGCAGTTGATATTTTTATGTATCGTCCGGAAGCGCAGAGTACGGATGGTACTCAGATACTTGATTGCGGTGCATATGGGGAATATGAGGAAGAAATGGTATTTGGTGGAATATTGCTTTCAGATGGCCGGTTGATACGCGGAGATAAAGGCATTATCTGTACCGGCGGCATGTCTTATCCCGCTACCGGTTCTACCGGGGATGGGTACCGTTTCGCAGAGCGGACGGGGCACCGACTGGTGGAACCGCGGCCGGCGCTGGTTCCTTTACAGGTGAAGGAGCCCTGGTGCAGGCAGCTTATGGGGCTTTCCCTGAAGAATGTTACCCTGAAGCTGATGTGTGAAGGCAGGAAAGTTTATGAGGGGTTCGGTGAAATGCTGTTTACCCACTTCGGTGTCAGCGGCCCGCTGGTGCTGACGGCTAGCAGTTATTATAAAAAAGGCGGCGGGGAGCTGCTGCTTGATTTGAAACCGGCCTTGGACGAAGAGCAGTTGGATAAACGTTTGCTTCGGGATTTTGAGGAAAACAGGAACAGGCAGTTTAAAAACGCGTTGGGAGCGCTGTTTCCCGCGAAGCTGATTCCGGTCATGGTCTCGCTGTCCGGCATCTGTCCGGAGAGAGAAGTCAATAAGGTTACCAGAGAGGAACGGCGGACATTCGTGAAGCTGATAAAAAATCTTCCGTTGACGGTGACAGGGAAGAGAGGCTTTGAGGAGGCAATCATCACCGGGGGCGGGGTTTCTGTGAAGGATGTAAATCCCTCCACCATGGAATCAAAGAAAGTGAAAGGGCTTTATTTTGCCGGTGAGGTTCTTGATCTGGATGCGCTGACCGGTGGCTTTAATTTACAGATTGCCTGGTCAACAGGACATTTGGCGGGGGAGAGCGCCATGGATTTCCGACAGTAGAAAGAGCAGAAAGGACGGGTTTTTATATGGCTTACAACATAGCAATTGATGGCCCTGCAGGCGCAGGAAAGAGCACTATTGCAAGGGCGGTGGCGAAAAGAATGAATTTGATTTATGTGGACACCGGTATGATGTACCGTGCCATAGCACTTTTTGTGCTGCGGCAGAAAATTGATTTACAGGACAAGGAGAAAATTGTGGAGACCTGTAAAGACGCGGATGTTACCATACGCTATGAGGACGGTGTGCAGGAGGTGTTTCTGAACGGGGAGAATGTAAGCGCCTGTCTGCGCACCGAGGAGGTTGGAGCCGCGGCATCCGTCATCAGCCCAATACCGCAGGTTCGCAGCAAGCTGGTGGATTTGCAGCGGAAGCTGGCGGCAGAGAGCGACTGCATCATGGATGGCCGGGATATCGGCACCTGTGTGCTGCCGGATGCACAGAAGAAAATTTATCTCACTGCAAGTAGTGAAGTGCGGGCGAAGCGCCGTTATGACGAACTGACAGCGAAAGGGGAAGCCTGCGATCCGGAAAAAATACGGGAGGACATTGAGGAACGGGACTACCGTGACATGCACAGGGAGACGTCTCCTTTAAAGCAGGCGGAGGATGCGGTTCTGGTCGATACCTCAGATATGACGAAAGAGGAAGTGGTGGAAAAGCTGATTGCTCTCTGCAGCCGTGAATGATGCCGCAATAATGATTAGGAAACGGAGAAAATGTATGGAGGTCAGACTTGACGGGTGCGCCGGTTTTTGTTTTGGCGTGAAACGCGCGGTGGACACGGTGTATGAACAACTGAAAAAAGGGAAAACTATATATACCTATGGTCCCATTGTGCATAACGAAGAAGTGATTCGGGAGCTGACGGAAAAGGGGGTCAGGGTACTGGAGAATATGCAGGCGCTGAAAGCGCTGCCTTCTGCGGGGGAGAGAAATTCCCGGGAAGACGGTGGGAATTATTCCCTGCAGGGAGACACCGGGAAACCGGCAGTGGTAATTATCCGTGCCCATGGCGTGCCGAAGGCAGTCTACAAAATCCTGGAGGAGAAGGGATTGGAGTGTGTGGACGCCACCTGCCCTTTTGTGAAACGCATCCACGGAATTGTGGAGAAGGAGAGCGGGGAGGGAAAACACATTGTGGTTGTGGGCAATCCGGGACATCCTGAGGTTGAGGGAATCCTGGGCTGGTGCCGGGGGCAGGCTACAGTGCTGGAAACGGCAGAGGAAGCGGAAAAGTTTGTCCCGCCGGCGGGGCAGAAAATCTGTGTTGTTTCCCAAACGACATTTAACTACAATAAATTTCAAGATATAGTTGAAATTTTTGAAAAAAAAGGTTACAATGTTAGTGTTGTGAATACTGTATGTAACGCGACAGAGGAGCGCCAGCGCTCTGCGAGAGTTCTTGCAGGGGAGGCTGACGTGATGATCGTAATAGGAGGCAAGCACAGTTCCAATACCAAAAAGCTGTATGATATATGCAGTGAGGAATGTGCGCAGACCTATTTTATACAGACACTGGATGACTTGCATTTAGAACTACCTAAATCTGTTCGACTGGTGGGTATTACAGCAGGGGCTTCCACCCCAAACAAATTAATCGAGGAGGTTCAAAATTATGTCAGAATTAACTTTTGAACAAATGTTGGAAGAATCAATTAAAACAATACATTCAGGAGAGGTAGTCGAAGGCACAGTCATCGATGTCAAAACGGATGAAATCGTGTTGAACATCGGATACAAGTCAGACGGTATTCTTACGAGAAACGAATATACCAATGATTCCAGTGTTGACCTGACCACAGTGGTGAAGCCCGGCGATACCATGGAGGTTAAAGTCCTGAAGGTGAATGACGGCGAGGGTCAGGTTGTGCTGACATACAAGAGGCTTGCCGCAGACAGAGGTAATAAGAGGATTGAAGAAGCATATAATAACAGAGAGGTCCTGAAGGCGACTGTGGCACAGGTGCTGGATGGAGGATTAAGCGTCATTGTGGACGAAGTAAGAATCTTCATTCCCGCAAGTCTTGTTTCTGATACCTATGAGAGAGATTTGTCCAAGTATGCGGGACAGGAGATTGAATTTGTAATCAGCGAGTACAATCCTAAGAGAAGAAGATATATCGGCGACCGCAGACAGCTTGTTGCTGCCCAGAAGGCAGAACTTCAGAAGGAACTGTTTGAGAGAATCCACGAGGGAGATATTGTGGAAGGAACCGTAAAGAATGTCACTGATTTCGGCGCATTCATTGATTTGGGAGGAGCTGACGGTCTGCTTCACATTTCTGAAATGTCCTGGGGACGTGTTGAACATCCCAAGAAGGTGTTCAAGGTGGGCGATCAGCTGAAAGTGCTGATTAAGGAAATCAGCGGCAGTAAGATTGCACTTTCCCTGAAGTTTGACGATGCAAATCCCTGGAAGGATGCGGCGGAAAAATATGCCGTAGGCAACGTTGTTACCGGCAGGGTGGCGAGAATGACAGATTTCGGCGCATTTGTGGAGTTAGAGCCCGGCGTGGACGCTTTGCTGCATGTGTCCCAGATTTCCAAGGAGCATGTAGAGAAGCCGGCTGATGTGCTGAGTGTAGGTGAGGAAGTAACTGCAAAGGTAGTGGACTTTAACGAAGCTGACAGGAAGATTTCCTTAAGCATCAAGGCGATGCTTGTTCCGGAGTCCGGTCAGGAGGACGAGGACGCAGATGTGGTTTCCGTGGATATTGACGCGGTTATTGCAGCACAGGACGAGGAATAGGTCTGATATGGCAGTTAAAATATTAAACAGGGCGGGATGGTGTGTGCCGTGACGTATGATTATGAGTATTTAAAAAAGGAAGTTCTGGCGCTGACCTCAATCGATTTAAACTGTTACAAAGAAAAGCAGATGAAGCGCCGGATAGACACTTTAATTGCAAAACATAAGATTGACGGCTATGACAAGTATATACAGGGATTGAAGACGGACAGGGAACTGTTTGAGGAGTTTGTCAGTTACATTACAATTAATGTATCTGAGTTTTACCGGAATCCTGAGCAGTGGAAGCTGATGGATGAGCAGGTGATTCCCGAACTGATTCGGAAGTTTGGAAATAACCTGAAGGTCTGGAGTGCTGCGTGTTCTACCGGTGATGAGCCTTACTCTCTGGTGATGGCTTTGTCAAAGCATGTGCCGCTGACAAGCATTAAGATCTTTGCCACGGACTTGGATAAGCAGATTATTGCAAAGGCCAAGATGGGTTTGTACAACAGCAAGAGTATTCAGTCTGTGCCTGCGGATCTGAAAAAGAAATATTTTGCGCCGGTGGGACCTTCCTTTAAGGTGGCGGACGAGATTAAGGCCCGGGTTGAGTTCAAGGAGCATAATCTGCTGAAGGATACTTATCCTACGGGCTGCCATATGATTGTGTGCCGGAATGTGCTGATTTATTTTACGGAGGAGGCTAAGGACGAGGTCTTCCGCAAGTATTTTAACTCCCTTGCACCCGGCGGTGTGCTTTTTATCGGAAGCACGGAGCAGATTGTGAATTACAAGGAAATAGGGTTTGAGAGGAAGAATTCTTTCTTCTATCAAAAGCCTCTGTAATACATAAGACTGTTGACCCCGTTTGGCTGCAAAAGCCGAACGGGGTTTTGCTTATGCGGAATGATGCTTTTGTATGGAACGGCGGGAAAGGCATCAGGGCGTTAGTAAAATCAAAAGAGGAGAAGAAAAATGTGGATGATTATAGTGGGTGTAGTTCTCGTATGTGTTATTTTTGTCATTGCTGAATACAACGGGCTGGTAAAGAGCAGACAAAAGACAAAAAATGCGTGGAGCCAGGTGGAGGTTCACCTTCAGAAACGATTTGACCTGATACCTAATTTGACGGAAATCGTAAAAGGATACGCAAAACATGAAAGTGAAATATACACGGAAATTGCCGCGCTGCGCACATCCTGGACAAGTGCGCAGACCGTGGAAGAAAAATGTGATGCAGATAACAAAATGGCCGGACTGCTAAAGACAATGCTTGCGGTTTCCGAGGACTACCCGGAGCTGAAGGCAAATCAGAATTTTTTGGCCCTGCAGACGGAGCTGAGTGAAACGGAATCAAAAATTGCCTATGCCAGACAGTTTTTCAATGATACTGTGACACTGTATCATACAAAGCTGGAAACCTTTCCCTCTAACCTTTTTGCCAAGATATTCGGATTCCGGCCGGAAAGTCTGTTCCGGGCAGAGTCCGGGGAAGCCGCAAAAAACATAACCGTAAAGTTTTAGAGAGTCTGTTTGCAGGAGAGATTACGGATGCCGATATTGGTTGGGTTGTTTTTATTACCTGTTGTATGCTTTGTTATATACGTATCAGCTCAGTATACAGTGAAAAAGAAGAGCAGAGTGTTGCTGAATGCTCTGCTTATTTTGATTTCGCTGCTATACATTCTGTTTTGTCTGGCGCTGAATCAGGAGCCTTTTGACTTTGGAATCTCTTATTCTCTGACTTATATGATTTTTCGCGGAGAATTTATAACAAGCGCTGCCGTTATCTTTATATTCACTCCTTTTATGTGGGTGGTGGTTGTTCATTTTGCAAGAATGATTTTTCGTTCCCTGCGGGTCAGAAGGAATGCCGTGATAAAACGGGACGAGGAATATATCTGCTACAGAGATGATCTGGACAGGGTTTCTCCCGGTATCATCATGTTTGTGGCCGCGCTGGAGGTGGATGTCAGAAGGAGCATTTCCGCTACGATTTTGAAGTTGAAGCTTTCCGGCTATATCGTTGAAAAGGATGGAAGCTATGCCTTCTCCGGCAAAGAGGAGTCCGGCCTTTCCGAGAGCGAGCGGATGGTATGGAACCTGGTCAGGTTTCGGCAGTTTGACCAAAGCAGCTATCGGAAGGCTGTGGAAAAGGAAGCCGTGAAGCAGAAATATCTGGCAAAAAATCCTAAAGGCATGCTGCTGAGAGTGCTGAAGATGCTTTTAGCGCTTTGCATGCCTTTTCTGGTGCTGGCTTTTTCCATATGGCTGGACAATTATGTCTTTGATTATTACCATGTTTATCCCAATCCGGATGGTGAAGTGTATATTATATTGGAACATGAACGGGATATAGAACGTCTGGCTGATGAAGTCAGCGATATAAACGATTATTATCACAGAACCATGTCGGATGGTTATATTTCTTACAACTATGACTGGATCAGAGCGGAAAAGCTGGAATACAGTGTGGTGAGGAAAGCGCTTTACCTGCATATTTTCAGTGCGCTGATGATTTTTTTTACCTGTGCATCCTTCCTGGCGGCTCTTTATTTTGTCGCAGAGCAGGCTATGAACCTGAAACGGAACTACAGGCGGACGGTCAAGGGGAAAACGCTGCTGAACAAAGCATATGCGCTGAAAAACTATCTGAAGGAATACTCGATGATAAAGAACAGAAGCGAGCAGGAGCTGGCACTGTGGGAGTATTATTTGATATATGCCGCAGCGCTTGGAGTCAATGAGAGGATAGAGGATGAGGTCATGGACAAGTATATCACGGGAATGGGAATCCTTTAAAGAAATCACCAAAATCCCCGGCCGCAGGGAAAACGGCCGGGGATTCAAAAATTTTCGGCTTAATATGTAGAGGCCATCATAGCGAGCACGTGAGCGGCATATCTGGAAAACGCCTGGCGGTCTTTTTTCAGGTCTTCGGTGAGTTCAAAGAACAACTCGCGGCTCTTATAATCCCGCTTGAAGAAGGGCTCAAACACAATATCCCACTGGGGAAGATAACTGGCAAATTTTCTGGTGTAACAGTTTGCGGCAGAGGCGGGAAGCCGGTGTTCCTTATCCACGAAGCCGGCCACTGACTTGTGAAGGGCAACGTCCTCGGTGGGAAGATAGTAGTAGTCCTTATAATTGGAATAAAAGTATTTCAGTTCTTCCTCATAAATGGGAATTTTTAAGGTTGCCTCGGAACCCTTTCCCCGGAAATAACAGCCGCCGGCGGAGGTGAACACCGCCTTTGGAAGAGGAATGTCGGGTACGATGGTGATAACCAGTTCCTTGCGGGAACTGCCGTTTGAATCCCTGTAATAATTTGCCTGTACTTTCTTTGCTTTCACCGGCTGGTTAAACAGATCATAATAGGCCAGTATAGGCAAGGTTTCCAGCATGCCCTTGAGGTCGGAAGCATTGTGCAGAAATAGGGCGTTCTCGGAAAATTCGTTGGGGTTTTTCACATAGTCATGGTAAAGCCCGATTAACTCACCGCCGGAGAACGGCTCCCTGCGTTCCTTTCCCAGAAATTGCTCCAGTGTCTTTTGCTTGCAGTTTGGAAGCTTCAGAAAGAACCTGTAGGGCGCAATACGCCGATATAAATCAATGCCCTGAAACTGGTCGAAACTAAAAGGAAGAGAGAGCTGCTCGCACTTTTGGGTGATAAAAGGCAAGTCAAAATTGTTGCCGTTAAAATGAATCAGATAACGGTACAGCTTTGCAAATTCAAAAAAGGCGCTCAAGATATCAGCTTCCTGGTCTGTATTTTCCGCAAGCCACTGGGTAGTACGCCACTTTCCGGCAAGATAATAAGCACAGCCTATCAGGTACAGGCTGGAGGAACGGGCTGTAAAGCCGGTGGTTTCAATATCAAAAAACAGAATACGCTCAAGGGGCGCAAGCCTTTCAAGGGGGTAGGAAATAGAAAAGTTTTCCAGGGTTTCCTCGGAAATTCTCATAACAAACCTCCTAATCTGCCGTCGCACTGCGTCACCCGCACTGCAACTATTTTTTGTTTTTCCTGTCTATTATAGCATAAATTTTAATTTAACAGTAGTATTTCTGCAAAAAAAATAGTATATTTAATGAGAGTGGTTCTGCAAAGTTCGACAGAAATCTGCAGAAGACAGTATGAATGGGGAAAGGACGTAGAAAAAGTATGGCAAAGTTGACATTTTTGGGCGGCATACATCCCTATGACGGCAAGGATTTGTCTAAAGACAAGCCGATTCAGGACATACTTCCGGGAAATGAGCTGGTATATCCGCTTTCCCAGCACATCGGCGCTCCGGCGAAGGCCATAGTCGCCAAAGGGGACAGGGTGCTTGCCGGGCAGAAGATAGCCGAGAGCGGGGGGTTTGTCTCTGCGCCGGTTTATGCCACCGTATCGGGAACGGTCAAAGCCATCGAACCCAGACGGGTGGTGACCGGAGATATGATTATGAGTATAGTGCTGGAAAACGATGGCTTGTATGAGGATGTGGGATTTTATCCCCAGGCGCCGCTGGAGAAGTTGAGCCGGGAAGACATTATTGACATTATTCGGGAGGCGGGAATCGTCGGTATGGGGGGAGCAGGTTTTCCCACCCATGTCAAACTTTCACCCAGGGAGCCGGAGAAAATAGAGTATGTGATTGCAAACTGCGCGGAGTGCGAGCCTTACCTCACCTCCGATTATCGGAGGATGCTGGAGGAGCCGGAGAAGCTTATAGGCGGTCTGAAAATTCTGGTAAGGCTTTTTGAAAATGCACCAGGCCAGTACGCCCATGGGATTATTGCAGTGGAGGACAACAAACTGGATTGCATCGCCCTTCTGCGGCAGTTGACGAAAGATGAACCGGGAATCAGCGTTAAAGCCCTTAGAACCAAGTACCCTCAGGGAGGAGAGCGGCAGTTGATTTATGCCACCACAGGCAGAAAAATTAATTCCACTATGCTCCCTGCAGATGTAGGATGCGTGGTAAATAATGTAGATACCATTGTGGCGGTATATCGGGCTGTCATAGAAGGAAGGCCTCTGATGGAGAGAATCGTCACCGTCACCGGCGATGCGGTGGCAAACCCCGGAAATTTCAGGGTGAGGATTGGTATGAGTTATCAGGAGATTCTGGAAGCGGCGGGAGGTTTTCAGATCAAACCGGAAAAGATTGTCTGCGGCGGTCCCATGATGGGCTTCGGCATGTTTGATTTGAATGTGCCTTCCACAAAGACTTCCACGGCGCTGCTGGGCCTGTCCAAGGACGAAGTGGCGGCCATGGAGCCGGGCCCCTGCATCAACTGCGGTCGCTGTGTGGAGGTGTGCCCCGGCAGAGTGGTTCCCAGCAGACTTGCGGACTATGCGGAGCATTTTGACGAGGAGGCCTTTCTGGCAAATAATGGCATGGAGTGCTGCGAGTGCGGCTGCTGCAGTTTCATCTGTCCGGCAAAGAGGCCGCTGACCCAGGAGATCAAGTCCATGCGCAAGATGCAGCTGGCAAAGAAGAAAAAGTAGGAGGAAGGATATGAGCGAATTATTGAAGGTATCATCAAATCCACACATTCGTTCCAGAATGACGACCAATGGCATCATGCTGGCTGTCATCATCGCACTGATGCCTGCCGCCGGCTTTGGAATCTATAATTTCGGTCCCAGGGCAGTTGCCGTCATTCTGGTGACCATCGCCAGTACGGTATTGACGGAGTTTCTGTTCGGGCTGTACAAAAAGAAATTGACAATTACCGATCTTTCAGCAGTGGTCACAGGGCTTTTGCTTGCGTTAAACCTGCCGGTGACCATTCCGCTGTGGATGGCCGCGCTTGGCGGTGTGTTTGCAATCCTTGTGGTAAAAATGCTGTTCGGCGGTCTGGGACAGAATTTTATGAATCCGGCTCTGGCTGCCAGGTGCTTTCTGTTGATTTCTTTTCCCACGGCCATGACGGCCTTTGACTGCGATGCCTACACAGGGGCCACGCCTCTGGCGGTTTTAAAGGATGGCGGACAGATCAATGTGATGGATATGGTCATCGGACGCACGGCGGGTACTATCGGAGAGACTTCCGTCATAGCATTGGTTATCGGGGCGTGTATCCTGATTCTTCTGGGCATTATTGATTTGCGTATTCCCGGAAGCTACATAGTCACCTTTGTGGTATTTCTGGTGGCGGTTAACCTGGCCAAGGGACAGTGGATTTCACCGGCGTACCTTACGGCCCAGCTGGCGGGCGGCGGATTGATGCTGGGGGCGTTCTTTATGGCCACGGACTATGTGACCAGACCCATCACCATCAGAGGGCAGTACCTGTTCGGAATTTTTCTTGGACTCATGACAGGGGTGTTCCGGGTTTTCGGGTCCGGGGCGGAGGGAGTTTCCTACGCCATTATCCTGGGGAATCTTCTGGTGCCGTTGATTGAGAGAATTACGAAGCCGACAGCCTTCGGATATGGGAAGGGAGGCAGACGCCGTGAAAAATAAAAGTGATGTTTCCACGATGCTTAAAGAAGCAGGAATTCTTTTCTGCATTACGCTGATTGCGGGGCTTTTGCTGGGATTTGTCTATGAACTGACCAAAGAGCCCAGGCGGATTCAGCAGGAGAAGGCCGTTCAGGAGGCGTGTATAGCTGTGTTCCCGGATGCAGGGAAGCAGGGAATAGAATTGCAGTTTGAGGATATAGGTTATGTGCCGGATGAGGCCCTTGCCGCCGAACTTGCGGAGAACAATGTGAAAATAGGCACGGTATTTGCCGCTTACAACAGCGGCGAACTCTACGGATATGTGGTGGAGTCTGTCTCCACCAAGGGCTATGGCGGCAGTATTGTGCTCTATGTGGGCGTAGGGACGGACGGGACGGTGAACGGCGTTTCCATCACGAAGATTTCCGAGACGGCAGGACTGGGCATGGAGGCCCCCAATGTGCTGACGCCTCAGTTTGCGGGGAAAAAGGTGGAGAGCTTTACTTTCACCAAAAGCGGCGCCGCGGCTGAGAATGAAGTGGATGCCATCAGCGGAGCCACTATTACCACCAGGGCTGTCACCAACGCGGCAAACGGCGGGCTTAAGGTAGCCCTGATACTGCTGGGGGGAGGTGCTGTCAATGAATAAGGCTGCGGAGAGACTTTATAACGGTTTTGTGAAGGAAAATCCTACTTTTGTGCTGATGCTGGGTATGTGTCCCACGCTGGCCGTCACTACTTCAGCCATCAACGGACTGGGCATGGGTCTGACTACCATGGTGGTGCTGGCGCTGAGCAATCTGTTCATTTCCCTGCTCAGAAAAATCATTCCGGGCAGGGTTCGTATTCCCGCCTTTATTGTGATTATTGCATCCTTTGTCACCATTGTGCAGCTGCTGCTGGAGGCATATCTGCCGTTCCTGAACAAGGCGCTGGGAGTTTACATCCCTCTGATTGTGGTGAACTGCATTATCCTGGGCCGGGCGGAGGCATACGCTTATTCCAATCCGCCCATTGCCTCTCTGTTTGACGGAATCGGCATGGGTCTTGGTTTTTCCTTTGCGCTGACCTGTATCGGCGCAGTGAGGGAGCTGCTGGGTGCAGGGAAGCTTTTTGGTCTGGCTCTGCTGCCGGATTCCTTTGAACCCATCAGAATATTCGGGCAGGCTCCGGGTGCGTTTTTCGTGCTGGCCTGTCTGGTGGCACTGCAGAATTATGTGAAGGAAAAGAGGCGGAAGGCGGGAAAGTCTTATGAGAAAATTGGATCCGGCTGCAGCGAGGACTGTATGAACTGCTCGGAGAAAGGCTGCACAAAACGTTTTTATGATGAAGGTGCACAGGTCGCAGATTCGGAAAAGGAGGGGAAGTAGATGGTTGCCATGGGAATCCATAAAATAGGGGAGTTCCTGCTGCTTCTGGTCAGCACGTCTCTGGTGAGCAATGTTGTTTTGAGCCAGTTTTTGGGGCTGTGTCCATTTCTGGGAGTGTCTAAGAAGGTGAAGACCGCAGGGGGCATGGGAGCAGCGGTTATCTTTGTCATTACTCTTGCCAGCGCTGTGGCGGGAGTTATCAATAAATTTGTGTTGATAAAGTTCAAGGTACAGTATCTGGATACCATTGTGTTTATTTTGGTGATTGCGGCGCTGGTTCAGTTTGTGGAGATGTTTTTGAAAAAGGCAATGCCATCCCTCTATGAGGCGCTTGGAGTGTATCTGCCTCTGATTACCACCAACTGTGCGGTGCTTGGCGTTGCAATCAGCAATGAACAGGCGGAATACGGAATCGGCATGGGGACCCTGGTGGGATTTGGCACGGCGGTTGGTTTTACCATTGCCATCGTGATTCTGGCGGGTATCCGCGAGAAGATTGCATATAACGATGTGCCGGAGTCTTTTAAGGGGATGCCTATAGTGCTGCTGACAGCAGGACTGATGGCAATCGCTTTTATAGGGTTTTCCGGACTGTCCGGAGCAATGTAGAGAGGAGGATGACACATGAGCGGGATAGGAATTCTTACAGCCACCACAGTGGTTGGGGCGGTTGGTATCTTTGTGGGCCTCTTTCTGGGTGTTGCGGGTATCAGGTTCAAGGTGAAGGTTGACGAGAAGGAGGAGGCGGTGCTGGCGGCACTGCCTGGAAATAATTGCGGCGGCTGCGGATTTGCGGGCTGCTCCGGCCTGGCGGCGGCAATCGCAAAGGGCGAGGCGCCGGTGAACGCCTGCCCTGTGGGCGGTGAGGCGGTAGGAAAGCAGATTGCGGAAATCATGGGCGTGGAAGCGGAGAGTACAGTGAGACAGGTGGCTTTTGTGGCCTGTCAGGGAGACTGTGAAAAGGCGAAAAAGGATTACGACTATTATGGGATAGAGGACTGCCGAATGATGAGCTTTGTGCCCGGAGGCGGGCCCAAGTCCTGCAACAGCGGTTGTCTTGGCTTTGGTACCTGTGCAAAGGTCTGTCCCTTTGACGCCATTCAGGTGGTAAACGGAGTTGCTGTGGTAGATAAGGAGAAGTGTAAAGCCTGCGGCAAGTGCATTGCCGTATGTCCAAAGAAACTGATTTCCCTGATACCATATGAGGCAAAGCTGGCTGTGGCATGTAAATCCGTTGATAAGGGACCGGTTACCATGAAGGCCTGTGAGATGGGGTGTATCGGCTGCGGCATCTGTGTAAAGAACTGTCCCAGCCAGGCGGTGACTGTGACGGATTTCCATGCTGTTATTGACCAGGAGAAATGTACGGGCTGCGGCGCCTGCGCGGAGAAGTGCCCCAAGAAAGCGATTGCAAAGGTGTGAGGGCAGTGTTTCTTTCAGGTTTTTACCGGGGCTTAGAAAGGAGACGGGAAGAACAGGACGATGAAATTGCACGACGATTATGATGACCATTCCGGAATGACGCCTACTGTAGTCATGACCATTGTGGCGGTGACGGTATTTATTGCTATTATTCTGGTGGTGGTGCTTATGGCGAACAGCGGGGGCAGGCAAAGCGGATCCGGGCCCAATAATGCGGCAAAACAGCCGGAGAGTACGTCTCCCGTCATCCTTTCGCCGGAACCGGACAGCATTCCTTCGGGGAGCGGCCTGCACCCGGATGATTTTGACTTCTGGGACAAATATCCCCCAAAGGAAGAAGAGACGACAGAGCCGCAGGAGCCGGCGGAGCAGGAGAAGGTGGAGAATGACCCTGCTACAGACGGGAAGCATACCCTGGTGGTGGACGGGAACGGCAAAGAGGAGTGGGTGCTGATCAGCCCCTATCTTCCCAAGCATGAATATGATTTTACCAGGCTGGTCTGCCAGTCCGACAGGATGAAATATTATGAGAACGGCAAACAGGTATCCTATGTAGGTGTTGACGTTTCCAAGCTGCAGGACTATATCGACTTTGTGAAGGTGAAGAAGGCGGGAATTAACTTTGTTATGATTCGTGTGGGAGCGAGAGGCTACGGCACGGGACAGCTGATTGTAGATGAATACTTCAGCGAAAACATTAAACGAGCCACGGATGCGGGGCTTGATGTGGGTGTCTATTTTTACTCCCAGGCTATCACGGAGGAGGAGGCCATAGAGGAGGCAAATCTGGTTCTGGAAAATCTGGGAGAGTACCAGATCTCATATCCGGTTGCCTACGATATGGAGCTGGTTCCCAATGACAGCGCACGGATTGACGATTTGAGCAAGTCGGAGCGCACAAAAATCACAAAGGCATTTCTGGATACCATAGAGAATGCGGGACATAAGACGGTCATATACGGAAACAAGGAGTGGCTGATTAAGAAGATTGACATGTCCAAGCTGACGGCCTATGATGTCTGGCTGGCCCAGGAGGCGGATATTCCTGATTATCCCTATAAATTTACCATGTGGCAGTACAATACCCAGGGTTCCGTGGACGGAATAGCCGGGCCGGCAAATCTGAATATCAGCTTTATCGACTATGCTGAGAAGTAAGAAAACAGCGGTCTTGTGTCACAGACGGTAATCCATTATCTTCTGTGAAATCTGCAGGGAAGAATAGATTTCCGCATATTTGCTTGGGGAGAGGTTTTCAATGTAATTGGGCAGAAATTTTTTCCCAATGCCGTTTTTATGCAGTACGTCTATAGCTTTGTTGTAAGCGATTGCCGCTGTGATTTCATCGTCATAGCGCCCTACAATATAATTGCCACGAATATGAATGCGGACAGTAAAAAAAAGCTGTCCGTTTTTCTGTTCCCTGAAAACTCCATGATAGGTGTTCAAAACTTCCAGGTTTTCACGTCGGAAATCATCGGAATCCCCGTTGATAAAACGGTAATCCCTGTCCTGTCTGGCATAGGGTCTGATGCCGTATCTGGAGACAATGCTGACCTGCAGGCCGTAATCAGCTACAAAATAGTGGTTTCCCCTGCACATGATCTTATGGGAGGAATAATAGAACAGATCATCAGGATCAAACTTCAGCACCCGCGAAGGGGAAAGGTAGTAATAAAACATTCTTTTTCCTATGTAGATTGGATTGCCGATGTAGAGATGGTTGTCGCGGAAGTTGGAGAGACAGACCCATTTTTCAAAGGGAAGCATGCTTTCCTCAATGTAGGTTTCCGGTGTGCAGGCGGTATCCGCCAGGACGCGGCGGCCTTCCAGATAAGCGGCATGAGCTTCCTCTGGAGTGAGGAAACTGCCCAGGCTGATATGCTTTCCCCGGTAGGTAAGCGAGGCGCGAAAATAAGGCTCCCCGTTTTTGCGGAAAGCCGGGAAGACACCCTCGGGGTGCTTTTGTTTCGTCGTGTCCGAAACGGATGATTTCGCCATATTCACAGTCCCTTTCTGCAATGCTGTAACAACAGTATAACATTCATGGCATACAACAGGCAACACTTTCATATATTGTAAATATTCGGGGACATGCGAATGCCGCTGAATATATTACCGGACAAGTTTGAAAGGACAGGATGTATTTATATGTATAAAAAAGCATTGAGCCTGCTGCTGTTGTGTAATCTGATTATACTCATGGGAGGCGTCTGCGTTTTTGCGGTTTCCAAGGCGGAGCAGGCAGCCGGATCGGCGCTGCTGTTACGGCTGGAGGAGATGGAAGCAAGAGCAGAGACGCAGGAAATGTCCGCCGGCAGAATAAGCGGCGGAATCGGAATCGCAGATGTGATTGTATCTGAACAGCGGGTGGTGAATTACAGCCTGGTGGAACAGGGGAATTACCGGTTTCTGGAAGAGGACGAGCTGGAGGTGCTTCAGCGGATTGTGGAGGCGGAGGCCGGTAATGAGGACGAGGACGGAAAACTGCTGGTGGCAAATGTGGTGCTGAACCGGGTGGACAGCGACAGGTTCCCGGAAACGGTGACGGAGGTGGTTTTTCAGCAGTCAAAGGGGGTCACACAGTTTTCGCCGGTAGCCAGCGGGAGAATTTATTCCGTGGAAGTCAGCGAGGAGACTGTGGCTGCGGTGGAGCGTGCCCTGGCAGGGGAGGATATTTCCCAGGGAGCGCTGTTTTTTGCGGCGAGGAAATATGCCAGCAGCAGTAAGATGAGATGGTTTGATGAAAAGCTTACTTTTCTGTTCCGCCACGGCGGGCATGAGTTCTATAAATAAGTTCTTGCCATGTGAAGATATTTATGGGATAATTATTTCGTTCATGGCATGGGAGGGCCGGATGGACGGAAACACTATGGCACTTTGAGGATGAAGGACGATAGAATGGACAATAACAAGTCATGGAATAGCATTGGGAAAGAAATCAGGGATGCTGTTGAAGCGGCTTTGCAGACAGGAGATTTCAGGGATTTGGGCGACACGGTAGTAGATGCAGTGTCAGATGTGGCGAGGGACGTAACCGCAAAGGTGGGACAGGCTGTCTCAGGCATCACCGGAGAGAACCGGACAGAGAAATGGGAAAATGCCACCAGAGAGCGCAAGTATGCTCAGGAGGAGCAGCGGGTGAAACAGGCGGAGCTTGTAAGTCAGCGTGCGCCTTTTCGCAGGGTGGGACGGATTTCCGGCATACTTTATAAAGTGTTTGGAGGTATCGGAACCAGCGTTATGGGAATTCTCTCGGCAGTCTTTTTAGGCTTAAGCCTTGCAAACGGCGGAGGCTGGTGGATTTCCTTTTCCATTTTGGCTATGGTTCTTGGGTTTTTTATAGGAATGACAGGCGTTGGCTGCAAACAGAGAAAGCGGCTGGAGCGGGCGGAAAAATATCTGGAGCTGGCGGGAAATAACCACTATATCAATGTGGAGGATTTGGCGCTCCATACAAACGCAACTCCCAAATTTGTACTGAAGGAAATCAGGAAGATGCTGATGGCAGGTCATTTCCCGCAGGGACATCTGGACACCAGGGAAAGCTGTCTGATGCTGGACGATAAGATATACAGGGAATACCTGGATTTGGAAAAGCAGCGGAAGATACAGGAGAGAGAGCAGCGGGCCCAGGAATTGCGCAGCGCAGCCGCTGGAAAAACGCAGAGTACCGTTCCTAAGGAAGAGGGAGGCGACGGTGCCGAATTGAACGCAATGATAGCGGAAGGCCAGGAATGCATTCGGAAACTGAGGGATATGAACGATAATATTCCGGGCGAGGAAATCTCAGCCAAGCTGTTCCGGCTGGAAAATCTGCTTAAGGAGATTTTTGAAGGCCTTAAGGAGCATCCTGAGCAAAGGCATCAGATGCAGAAGTTCATGAATTATTATCTTCCCACTACCATAAAGCTGGTGGAAGCATATGAAGAATTTGACGATCTGAGTGCGCAGAGCCAGGAGATTATTGAGGCAAAGACAGAGATTGAGAAGACTCTGGATACCATTAACAGCGCCTTTGAAGAACTGCTTCGCAGGATGTTCCGGGATACGGCCTTTGACGTGACTACGGACGCCCAGGTGCTGCAGACCATGCTGGCAAAGGAGGGGCTGGCAGGACAGGACGTCTTTTCGAGAGCCGGAGAGCTGGAAAAGGTTCCCAGATAGTATAAAAATGTTGTTTCACATAAGGAGGATACATAGATGGACAATCTTGATGAAATGCTGAAGGAGGCGCCCACGCTTACGTTTGAGCCGGTACTTGACACAAAACCCCAGGTGCCTGCGGAAGCCGCGGACAACAGGGCGGCCGCTTTGGCTGAGACCGGTGAGGAGGTAAGTGTGCAGCTCACACCGGAGGAGCAGAAGATGGTGGATGATTTTGCCGCTCAGATTGATATTACCAACACACAGCAGGTGCTTCAGTACGGCGCAGGCTGTCAGAAAAAAATTGCGGAATTTTCCGAGACGGCCCTGGGGAATGTCCGCACCAAGGATATGGGCGAAGTGGGAGAGATGCTGACTCAGGTGGTCTCCGAACTAAGGTCTATTGAGGATGGGGACGAGAACAAGGGCTTTTTCGGAATGTTCAAAAAGAAGGCGAACCAGCTGGCGGATATGAAGTCGAAATATGACAAGGCAGAGGTCAATGTGAACAAAATCAGCAATGCACTGGAAGCTCATCAGGTCACGCTGCTGAAGGATGTGGCCATGCTGGACAAGATGTACGAGTTGAACCTGAATTATTTCAAGGAGCTGTCCATGTATATTCTGGCCGGGAAGAAGAAACTGAAGGAGGCACAGGAGATTCAGCTTCCGGCACTGGTGGCAAAGGCGGAGTTAAGTAAACTGCCGGAGGACACCCAGGCGGCCAGGGACTATGCAGAGATGTGCAATCGCTTTGAAAAGAAGATACATGACCTGGAACTGACAAGAACCGTATCCCTGCAGATGGCGCCGCAGATTCGGCTGATTCAGAACAACGACACGGTGATGAGCGATAAGATTCAGTCAACGCTGGTAAATACAATTCCTCTGTGGAAGAGCCAGATGGTGATTGCCATCGGATTAAACCACTCCACAGATGCAGCGAAGGTACAGCGTGAGGTCAGCAACATGACAAACGAACTGTTGAAAAAGAACGCCGAGAACCTGAAGGTGGCAACGCTGGAGACCGCAAGGGAGAGCGAGAGGGGAATTGTGGATATTGAAACCCTTAAGACTACCAACCAGACTTTAATCAGTACGCTGGACGAGGTGCTGAAGATTCAGCAGGAGGGCAGAGAAAAGAGACGGAGCGCGGAGGCTGAACTGCAAAAGCTGGAGAACGATATGAGGAACAAGCTGTTGGAGATGAGTACGTCAAAAAATTGAGGAGAAAAGGAAATGGAAGTATTATACAGCAGTACAAGAAGTAAGAGTGCCCCTGTAAAGGCGTCGGAAGCGATACTGAAGGGATTGGCGGATGACGGGGGATTGTTTGTTCCCGACCACATACCGTGCCTGGATAAGAGCCTGGAGGAACTGTCCAAAATGGATTACCGCCAGGTGGCATACGAGGTTATGAAGCTGTTTCTCACGGATTTTACGGAGGAAGAACTGAAGGACTGCATCGGGAAGGCATATGATTCCAAATTTGACACGGAGGCGATAGCGCCCCTTGCGGAGGCGGGAGGCGTCTGGTATCTGGAACTGTTCCACGGTGCGACCATTGCTTTTAAGGATATGGCATTGTCGATTCTGCCCCATCTGATGATTACCTCTGCAAGAAAGAACCATATCGAAAATGAGATTGTTATTCTGACCGCCACTTCCGGAGACACCGGCAAGGCGGCGCTGGCAGGATTTGCGGATGTGAAAGGCACAAGGATTATTGTGTTTTACCCGAAGAACGGTGTCAGCCCCATCCAGGAAAAACAGATGGTGACCCA
>JAAGKN010000263.1_pt1 | contig 79193 bp, 82 predicted proteins | sample 6206371 | NCBI WGS metagenome assembly JAAGKN01 (sample SAMN11533720, study PRJNA540317) | gut metagenome | isolation source: fecal pellets from male and female animal of same cohort | host: Peromyscus leucopus | place: USA:CA | collected 2017 | reverse complement strand
GTTCGGATTTCTCTCTATTGCCTAACCATATTAACATTATTTGTACCATCAGGCAAGCACAAAACGGATAAAACATTAAAGCAAGACAAAATCACAAATTGCGTCTATTTCACAACAAAATAAAAAGACGAAGTATAATTCTTCGCCTTTTAGAAAAAACAACAAAAACATTCAAAATATATTTGAGCATTAAATTGATATTGTTAAAACATTATAATTTATCTTTTTGCATATACGCATTCAATCAACCTTTTTATTGCTGTCTGCAATAAACCCATCTAAGCTTTGTGAAATATATAAAATTGTTTTTCTTTCTATCATTTTAAATCCTCGCAAATTACAATTCATCAATCTGATTATACTATAGCTAAATTATAGTTAAAATTCAATTAAATAATAGACAAGTAGACCTGTACTTTAAAGCACAGGTCTACTTGTTTTTTCTGGAGCTGGTGGCGTGACTCGAACACGTGACCTCAGGTTGTATTTAAGGATAATATTTTTATCTAACAAACTGAATATAATTTAAATAATTTGAATATAATTTAAATACTAAGTATTTTATCAGCGTGGCGATATGACATGCAAGATCTCATTTTGAAGTTAGGTCATTTTCTTCAAAATGAAAAGTGACCAGTTGGGGAAGGACCAACATAAAATACTTAGTCTTTTTTAATTTTTTTATCAGTCATTAACCTTAAAAGTTTTGTTTTTGAAGATTTGTTAAATAATTTATCATTAATTCTATCAATTAATTTATGAGAAATATTTTCTTTAGATATAATATGTTTAAATGCAATTTTTCTAATTAAATAATGAATATACATGTCATCATTTTCATCAAACATATCTACTGCCTTTTTTACAAAAGATTCACTTGTCCCACCATTTTCTTCAAAAATCAAATTATAAATTTTATAATTAGTATTAGACAATGGAAACTGATTTATAAATGCTAATGTCTTTTTATTAGAAGAAACAAATGCATAATTATTATACATATTAAGACAAATATCATTTGCTGATTTATTAATAACATCCTCCAAAAAACTATCAGTGAATTTGTCTGATAAGCCTATAACATTTACAAAGATTTTTAATTCATTAAAAATCTCTTTATAATTATCATTATAAGGTTTTAAAATATAATACAGTATTTTATTAGGACAAGAATATATAGTATTTAAAATAAATTTTTTCTCATCCACCATATAGTCGTTAAACTGACTAACAAAAGATTTGGCAATAATTTCTATATATTTCATAGATCTTAAAATTTTATATTTCATATTATCAATATCATGAGGATAATCATAAATTCTATTCATATATATTTCTTTATCTTGATTAGCACGAGAAACTTTTTCAATTTCCTCTAACCTTTTATTGGCTTTAGTTTTATCATGGTTGCTTGGAGGGTTAACTTCGTCAGAAGAAATTTTTTTTAGAAAAGGAACATTATTATTATCAAAATTCAATTCTTCAATACTCGAAAGCATATTATTTACTTGATTACAAAGGTTAATAGTAAAAGTTGTATTATTTCTTAGATACAGTAAAAATAATATAATATTATCATTAATACCGAAACATATATACTTTAAAACAACTTGCATCTCATATATGTCAAACCCTGATTTCTCTATTAATTTATTAATTTTTTTAGCAACAAAATAAGCTAAATAGTTAATATTTGTAAATTCATACGAAAAGCCTTCGTAACTTTCCTTAAATATTAAGCCTGATTTCATTGATTCAATAAAATCTCTTATATTTATTTCAACTCCTCTTTGAATTTTACACTCATTAGCAATATCTTTAATATTTTCCAAGGTTATTTTTTCCGAGCAATAATTAAAATGAATATTATATGCTATCTCTTCTAATAACGTTATATGATTTTCAATATTAGCTTTTGAAGAATTTTTAATAATTAAATTTCTTATATTAGTTTCAAAAACAACATTGAAAACAGCATCTGTATCCTCTTCATTTTGTTTAGTAAAAAAATATTTTATATATTGTATTATAAATTCTGGATTTAATTCAAATAATCCATATTTTTTATTAACTAAATAATCAATTGTAGAAACTAAACTGTCAATATTTGTTTTCTTATACTCATCTTTAGTGTTTAGAACATTCTTGATTAATTCTAAACGTTTTTCTTTATAAAAATCACAAATCAAAAGAGGAAAAATTTCAAATTCATCATCTATTTCTGACATCAATGATTCCTGAACTATTTCTGTTAAATTCAATGCAACTTTCTGTTTTGAAGAAAAAATGATATAACCAAAATTCTTAGCAAAATGTTGTAACAATAATTTTTGCATCTTAGGTGTAAATAAATCAAAATCATCGATAAAAATAATTCGCCTGCTTTTATCTAAATACTCAAATTTATTATAATGCGATTCTTTTTTTGAATATTGTTCATTGAAAAGATTTTTAATTAATGTTGATATTTTGCTTTGTAAGTTATCATTATATAAATATAAAGAACAAAATCCAGCATTAATAGAATCATAATATAATTTTTTCAATGTTACACTTTTTCCTGCACGTCTTTTTCCTCTTAAATTAATTATTCGCTGATTTGATAACAAATTAAAAAAAGCTTCCGAATTATTTATTTTTAATGATTCATTACTATTTATCCCTTCAATTTGAGGAAATGTATAATATTCAAGAATACTCTCTGATATTCCTTCATTATCTTTCAACAAATAATCTACAAACTGCTTTTTAGGATATAATTTTTCCACAGGAATTTTTTTATTTATTTTTCTTTCAACAGAGGTATTGTGTTCGTATATACGCTCATTTTTATTCCATGTAAATATTGTTTCAGTAAATGTATCTTTCTCAGTATCTAACAAAAGAAGCGAATATGAACTATCCTTTTCAAATAGCCCTGAATATTCCCCTCCTTTTAATATTATCAAATCCTCTTCATATTCATTCGTTTCTTTAATTGCTCCAATAGTATGCTCATGTCCCTGAAAAACAAATTCTGACCCCTGATACAATTTTTCTTCCAATTTTGTTTTTGTTTTATAGCAAAACCATTCAGGTCCATGATGCATAATTGTTGCTACATAGTCAACATCTTTTTCTTTACAAAGTTTATCAAGTTCAGATTCAGGTAAATAATGAGATTCCTTATTATCCTCTTTAGAAGTTGAAAAAGGAGCAGTATTAATTAAATTTAATTGTAATTTAATCGTCTTTCCATATTTACTAGTTATTTCTAAATAAACATTATCTATCCAATTATTATTTATAAAGCAATTTTTAGACTTAGCGTAAAAATAGAAATTTGTTAATTTTTCTTTATATGATTCAAAATATTCATCAACTCTTTCCGAATTTAAATAATTATTGATTTCACTTGTTTTAGGCAGTAATCCATCTTTATAGTATAAATCATGATTCCCAGGAACAACAAATAAGTTAATAAGCATATTATATTTTCTTCCTATTTCTGAAAGAATTTTTCCAAAAAAAATCCTTATTAATTTGAATTCATTTTTATTTCCAGTATTAGTAAGATCACCTGAGCAAATAATGATTACTTTATCTATATCATTACTATATAAATTTAATGTTGATATTAACGCACTCGTTTTTTCATCATTAATAATTTTCTTGTCATTACAATGAATATCACTTAAATGCAAAAATAATATTTTCATAGACTCAACTCCGAAATTAATCTTTTAAAAGTAATTATATCAATAATAAGAAAAGTTCCAATACAAAATGCAAAACTGCACATTTTTTCGACAAAAATGTACAGTTTTGCTTTAAATATTTTTGCCTTATACTATATAAGTGTATAAAAAGACAAAAAGTAACAAAAATTTTTAAATGTTTTTTATATCATCAATCCGACAAATTTATAATATATCTCAACAGTCTGATACTTTTCACTGTTGATGATTTCTTTTTCATGAACTACGATTTTCTCAATCAATTCATTAAGAATTCGGGCATTGAGTTCTGTAATATTTATATATTTTTCAATAAGGTCAGTAAAGATTTTAGCGTTATATTCTGCTGTTTCGGTTTGAGTAATCTGCTCTTTGAGGGCAATTTGCCTGTCCTTTAATTCATTATACTCGTTTTCATAATTACTGCTCATTGATAAATATCGTTCTTCAGTAATCTTGTCAAGTGCTCTGTCCTCATAAAGTTTGTTAAGCACTTTATCAATCTGTGATATTCGCTTTTCAACCTTTTTGAGTTCACTTTTAGTCTTTTTTATATCCCGTTCCGCTTTTTCATCCATATGATTTTCGAGCAGTTCAATATATTTCTCTTTTGAATCAGTAACACATTCAGCCTGCCTTCGTATATCCTCAAGCACGATATTGTATAAAGTTTGATAACCGATTGAATGAGAAGTACATCTTTCTTTGCCATAATTCTTATACACCCAGCAGGAAAAGCTTGTAAATTTCTGTTTCTTAGAATTATATGAAACATTCAGTGCAGAACCACAACCGGCACACTTAACTAATCCTGCAAACATCTGTACTTCGCCACGCTTAGTTTCTCGTCTACGATTTTTCATAATATCGTGAACTAAATCCCAAGTTTCTTGATCAATGAGTGGCTCGTGCGTATTCTCAACAACTATCCATTCGCTTTCGTCAGTTGCAACCTTTTTCTTTTTTGCTCTGCCTTTAACCTTTGTTCTTCCAAATGTTGTTTGACCAAGATAGACAGGATTATTCAGTATTGCTCTAATTGATGTTGCATGCCAATCAAAATCCTGACGCCAATAATCACTTTTATAATAATCGGGATTGTTTTTGTTAAAGTAGGCTTGCGGGTTTAATACCTTTTTCTCTCGCAGAATTTTAGTCATTCTCACATATCCTATACCGTCACAGAACATTCTGAATATATCCTGAACAACTGCAGCAGCTTCTTCATCAATTATCAAATGATGTCTATCATTCGGATCTTTAATATATCCAAACGGAGCTCTGCTGCCGATAAACTTACCTTCTTTCGCCAAGGCTCTGTGAGCCTGCTTAGTCTTTCGGGAACATTCCTTAGCATATTGACTGTTAATAACATTCGTTATCGGCATCAGTATTCCGTCTGTACCATTAAGAGTATCAATATTTTCACCGATAGAAATAAACCTGATATTCCAATCTTCAAAATCATTTTCAATATACATTCCCATCTGTGCATACTCTCTGCCAAATCGTGATAAATCCTTAACTATAACAAGATTTGCTCTGTGATTTTCCAAATCTGTAAGCATTCTTTTAAAGTCAGGTCTTTCAAAATTTGTACCACTGAAACCGTCATCAACATACACATCATAAACAGGAATGTTATTTTCTTTGCAGTATTGAGTTAACAACGCTCGCTGTGTCTGAATACTTCCGCTCTCACCAAGATAAGCATCATCAGAAGATAAACGACAATAGAGTGCTGCTCGGTATTCGTTTTCTTTATCAATCATAAATTCACATCCTTTCAGCACACACGATACTACAAAATTTTGTTATCATCCAGCTTTTTAGGCGACGAAATTTTATCTGATTTTTTGTTCAGATCTAACAAATCCAAATCATCTGTTACCATATGTTCAATTTTTGAATGTATAAATCCGTCATTCTTATATCGACTAACCACACAATAATTTACACCTCGCTCTTTGTGTCCGTGAATTTGAAATGCTCGTTCAGTTAGTGGAATCATTCCTGCAAGCATTAAAATATCTTCTTTTGTCATGCATTTTCTCCTACATATCACCATTTTGGTATTTAATTATATCTTTTAAATTAATTGCACCATTGATTGACTTAACTTCGTATAAAACTCTGTCTTTCATCAGTTCCAATTTTTCAGGCTCAAGTTCAAATGCACCTGCAAGTATGTTCATTGTATATGCCATTTCAACGGCAAGTTTGAAAATGATTTGTGATAATCTGTACTCGGTTAAGTTAAGTCTTGCATCAATTACAGTTTCAAAGGCAGGTGTCAGCAGATTGGTATTTACATCCTTATGCAATACGCAATCGTACAACTTTATTGCATCAATAATAAACTGATTTCTGCTTTTCGCCTCAGCCAGACTTAAATTACCATCACACAGTTCAATTATTTCGGTCGGGAGGTATAAACACATCCTTTTCATCTCATTTTCTTTCATATTTAACAACTCCTTCTTTTGATATAACGCTTTGATATAAAAAAACAATTCTAAAAAATGCTTATATAATGCAAAATTTGCAATACAAAGGCATAAATAATTTTAATATTGTATATCAAAGTGAATCATCTAAATCTTATTTTGATATAAAAATTTTTTGTCCGCTCAGCATTGCTGTGCGGTGTTTTTTGGCTTTTTGGCACTAAAAGTGACATAAAGCCTTTATCCTGCTTATTTTCAACCTTGAAAATTATTTAAATTTAGAGGCTGGATTTAATATAATTTTCGCTATTGCTATCAATCTCCTTTCTTAAAAACTCCCTCCATATAGGTAGGCAGTGGGAATGATGTTTTGAGCACCATTTTTTGAAATGTTTATAAATTGTTTACAAATTCAATCATCCCCTTATCTGAATTTCACAAAACAAAAAAGAGCCAAACCTTTTACATACAACCCACCCTTAGTGCATACAGCTATTTTTCTAACTGTTTTGATAACACTAATAGGCAAATAAAATATGTAAAATGTTTGACTCTATCAATTCTAACTATTAGGCCCTGACTCTCAATCAAGATCATCATTTGTCCTCTAATATTCGTTACTTCAAAGTTAGTGATAGCAGTAACTATAAAAGTTGCCCTTATTCAGTTTTCACTTTATAAAGCTAGCATATTTCGCCAACGATATTTAGCTTAGCAGAAATAGTGATCTATGTCAACGAATAAAAATATTAAAAAACAATTACAAATTTAGTAAAGTGGACCAAACTCGATAGCCAATATCGGTTAAAGGTATGTAAAGGAGGAATAGATATGAATATATTTAGATTTATAAATTCAGATGACATACGAAAACATCTTATTAATCTTAATTATGAATTTACACCTGTTGAGACAGCTTGGCTTGTGTGGCAGTGCTATAATGCAACATTAGAAGAAAAGCATGAAGCGTGGCAGGGAATAATTGATACTATGCCTGATTGTGCTATTGATGAAACTAATAAAAGCCTGCACTCATTTTTAAAAGAACATATGGAAGCGGAAAACCGTCTTATTGAAATTTTCTTTAAAAATGAATTTGATTCAAAGTATTCGTCAACAATTTACACTTGGAATAATAGGTATCATTCTTACCGATATTGCTACAATAGTTTTGAAAGTTGCTTTTATACTAGTATTTCAGATGAAAATTCAGATATAAGATTTATAAAGATAACAAAGGAAAAACTTACAACACCATATTCTAGAATAAACGTTTTATTGGATAAGGATCAAGAAATTTACATGGTAACTTATAGTGATAAAATAACGGATAAATGCGAAGAGCCTATTTATTTACCGTTCAAATCTATGTCGCATGATTTTCCTGTACCATTCAAAACAGGCGATATTGTTTATAAGAAAAATAGATATGGATTGTATAGAGGAATAATGATTTATAATAAATCAAATAATTCAGATAAAGAAAAACATGTTTGTTATAAGCTTGATGATTATAAACGAATAGAACGCGTTAATATATATGATTCTATAATGGATGTAGAGTATTATCACGAAAAATTGCCAAGTGATGAGGGTATATTAAATGTTCTAAGTGATTGTTTATATGGTATTATTCCATTAGATTGTCTTTTGAATTCATATCTTTTGGATGTAACAGAAAGACAAACCATAAAATTAAAAGAAGCATATAATTATATTAAATATTTACCGCAGGCGGCAGCAACAGATGACGATGACTTACCATTTTAGAGAGAAATAATTATGGATAGAGAAAAGTATTTAGAAACATTAAAAACATTCATTCCGTCTGTTGAAATGAGAGAATATCTTGCTACTAAGGAACTTAGCGATAGAAAAATTGCTGATATTATTCTTGGTGCACCTGTGCCGCTTACAACAAAGCTGAAATGGACAACAGGTAATGAGCATAATGAAATCAAGCAGGCACTTGATGCGCTTAAACTGAATAATGACGAGCATTTTTATCTGTTTGATAACTGGTATGATGTAGAATTTGGTTATGAGGAATACGCAAACAGATCTTTTTATGACTTTGAATCTGTTTTAGAACACATCAGAGGTGAAATAGCTGAATGTTGGGAATATTATGACGAAACAAGCTGGTACACACTCAGAAAAATGGTTCCTGCCCAACACCATACAGAACATAAAGCAAATGTATGTGTATATGAATACACATTGATAAAGGACAAAGTGTGCTATTTTACAAAATATGTTTATATAAATTATGCATTACAAGCTCCTGATTACCGATTTAGTGAGTCAATAGATTTGAACCTGCCTGTACCTTTTACAGTTGGCGACATTGTAAAGATTGATTGCCGACCGTTTGCACCTGTGCAGCAAGTGGAAATTACAGAGATAGGAGATAATCAAGACTTCTGGTCCCTGCTGGCAGAATATTTTGACAAGAAGAAAAAGAAATATAAAACAGCCGCAGTTAAGAATTGCTTTATATTTTCTAATGGCTATCTTCCGCTTTTGTCACCGCTATATAGAATTTCAACAGTAAATTAAAAGGAGAATGAAAATGAAAAAACTTATAGATATTATAGAAGAAAAAAAGACTGAAAAAGAACCTATTTCAACAGGATTCAAACAGCTTGACAAACTTACACAAGGTTTTAGAAAGTCGGATTTGGTTTATATTGGTGCCAGACCGGCTATGGGTAAAACTACTTTTGCGGTTAATCTTGCAGAAAACATAGCAGCAACAGGAAAGAAATGTGTTTTTTTCAGTTTAGAGTTATCTGAGGAACAGATTGCAAAGAAATTCTCAAAAGTAAATTCTGATATGAAAATTTTTATTGATGATACACCTGCACCAACGGTATCAGAAATGAAACAAAAAGTAGTAAATTTAAAAGATGCAGATTGTGTAATTATAGATTATTTAGGATTGATTGCACCTGAAATAAAAAGGACTGACAGAATGCAAGAATGCCATGATATTTCAAAAGATCTTAAGAAAATGGTAAAAGAACTTGACATTTCTGTTATATGTACTGCACAAGTGGCAAGAAGTGAAGAATATAGTGATAATGAACGACCTCAACTTTCTAATTTGCTTGATGGGGATAGTATTGAATTATATGCAGATATAATTATGTTTCTTCACAGAAATCCATATTATATCTGTGAAACTGATGAAACTTTTTTTGAAGATAACATTACAGAATTGATTGTCGCCAAAAATAAACATGGTAGTACAGGGATTACTGAACTAAATTTTGATTATGAAGCAAAACATTTTAAAGAGTTAGGCATTTTTGGTGATAATGATGGAAATTTTCATCCTTAATAAATCTAAAGCACAACGGCTTAGTTACAGCAATTTTTCATCGAATAAAGTTATTATTTCAATCCGAACACCAGAAGATAAAAAGGCTGTCTTTAATCCCGATAACAGTTCTATAAAGGATGTTCTTTATCTCTCCTTTTATGATGTGAGCACAGAAACGCAGGATATTTTTAAAGGCTATCCTGCGATGACTGATGAAGATGCAGTTGAAATCAGAGATTTTGTGCTGAAGTGGAAAAATAAGGTTGGCACCTTGTGGGTACATTGTGATGCGGGTATTTCCCGTAGTGCAGGTGTTGCAGCAGGCATACTTGAAGCCTTGGGGCAAAATAATTCCTTCATACTCAACAGCAAAATGTATTATCCCAATATGCTTTGCTATCAAAAAACACTAAACGCCTTCTATAACACAAATGGTCCCACCCTTTGACTCCGTAAATAGAGATTCAAAGGTTGGGACCTATTCAAATTTGAAAAAACTTGAAGTAAAAGAAACAAAGCATCTTATGTTATTTCTTCAAACCTTATAATAAACTCCTGCAAAATTGGTTTGTATTAACAAACTGTATCGAATGCATGGTCTATCAACTCTTTTAGTTTTTCACCACCATATTTTGACACATAGTCATAAGAATCCATTGCATCATCAAGTATAATAACTGCTGCAGGTATATTAGAATTCTGCAAAATTTCTGTTGTTTTCTTAGCTCCTTTCTGACCCGCCAAATCGGAATCATAACAGATAACAACTTTTTTTGTATATTTTGAAAGAAGTGCAGTATGTCCTTTGGTAAAATTAACACCCTGCACAGCTACAACGTTCTGAATTCCTGCTTGATGCAGAAAAATCACATCAATAATTCCCTCGACCAACACAATCTGTTTAGATCCATATTTTTTTGCGATATTTAAACCAAACAGCGACTCGCCTTTATTGTAAATCAATGTATTCGGTGTGTTCATATATATCGGGAAAGACGAACTGTTTAAAAAGCTTCTGCTACTGAAAGCAATGATATTGTCTTCCATATCTGCAATAGGAAACATAATTCGTGCACGAAATAAATCTGAAAACATATCGTTATTACTTTTTCGAACCAAACCAGCCTCTGCCATTTCAGCGACGGAAAAACCTTTTTCTGTTAGATAACATATCAAACCATCGCATTGATTCGGCGAAGCTCCTATCCCAAATTTTTGGATAGTATCTAAGGTTAAACCTCTGTTCTTTAAATAGGTAAGTGCCTTTTCGCCTCGCTCGGACATTAAATAAGAATGATAAAATTCTGTTGCAACTCGATTGACTTCGTAAAGTCGACTCCTGATTTCAGACTCCATCATTATTCTCCTTTATTTCTTTTAAGTAGTTTACATTATATACTATAACATAAAAAATGCGTCAAAAACAGTACACAAATATAATTTATTCTATTAATACTGTGATGTTTCAATTTCAACCGACTGTGTATTATGACAATCAGGGCACATAAAGCTTGATGTATATGTACCCCACTCGTGATAAATCATGTGTTTTCTTGCACTTACATAGCCACAGCTTTCGCACTTTTCTGAATATTGAAGCATAAAACTGCCGTCTTGTTCTACGATAACACAACCCTGAATTGCAGAATGATTATAATGTGTTTCTGTAGTTTCAGTTTCATAATAATTATTCTGAGTTTCTGAAATTCTTTCAGTTTGATTTTCTGTTGTCTGAGCAGTTTTTGTTTCAGACATACCAGAGTTTTGTATGTTGTTTGCATCTTTACCACACGCAATTAGCGAAATTCCTGAACATATCACCATAACAACACATAAAAATTTTAGAACCTTTTTCATATTCATACCTCCTGAAAACATAATTATTTTGGTTCGTTGCAATAACCGTTTCAGGTTCTGAACTTGGTCCGTTTTTTACAAAAATATTATAATTGAAATTCTTTCAAATCATCAAGTCGCAGCAGAATTGGTTCATTGCCGGTAGATACACCGACATCAATGTCAATCCATGTTTTTGTTTTGATGATTTTGCTTTTGTATTCATTTCCATAATACAGTGTTGGAGTGTGACCGAAAACAGTAATTATATCATCAAAATATTCATCATCAATTTTAGGACGGCACCATAAAAAGTCCTCACTTGAATACTGTGATATCTTCTTGCTTTTATCGAAATGATCAATACCGGAATGAACAAGCAGAAAGTCGTTATTTTCTGTTGAAACAGTTTCGAACAATGGTGCGTCTTTCAGATAATCAAAGATATCGGAAATCATTTCAGGTGATTTCTTTGACAGCTCACGCAGATAGGCGAGTGTAAGATCTCCGCCATTGAACATATAATGATTCAAGATTTCAAGCTTTTCACTTGTCATTGCATCAATACTTTCATTCGTGATTTTGTCAAAAACAAATTCACAGGACAAAAGCATAGCCTCGTGATTGCCGAGAATAAGCTGAATATTAGACTGCTCCAAAAGCCAACAGAGCATCTCAACTCCGCCGTCACCGTTCCGATCAATTACATCACCTAATATGTATAAAAAATCATTATCCGAAAAATTAGCCTTTTCAAGCAGTTTCTTAAATTTTCCAAGAGGATAACCGTGCAGGTCTGATATTACATAGGTCATTTTAATCTCCACATAGTTTTTTTGACTTTTGAAGTAATTGTATAAAGTATTCTAATATTTCGTGCTTCTCCCAAATGCCATAAGCTGTAGGGTGATAACTGTCAATAATATAAACTTTTTTATTATTTATAATAGTTTGATACAATCCGAGTTCATATGTTTTATCTTTTATTTTTATTTTTTTGGCTGTATTATCAACCTCAGACCAATTTATACTATTCCAAAAGCTCTTGTGATTTTTGCCTTGTATTATTACAATATCTGGTTTTAAGATTTCAATTTCGCACAACAAATTTTTTGAACAATATTTTTCCATTATTTTACTATGCTTTACGCCTGAATTTTTATTGTCATCAGAAAAAACACATTTGTAATAATTTGTTAAAGCAAAAGAATGTCGCAAATCTTCAAATTTACTTTGACTCATATGTTTTTTGCTGAAACCTTTTGGCAAATCTTTGCTATCTAATAAAATTTGAGCAACTGTATAAAATGTTCTTAAATAATGAGCATTGTAACCTGCTTCTTCCATTGTACAAGGCTCACAGCAACTATACTTTTTTCCTTCGCCAACATCTTCTTGACCTACTACCATAATTTTTACTCGTTCATTATCATAGTTTGAACCAATTCTTGTTCTGTAGAATTTCAATTTGTTTTTGCAGGGCATACTGTTATTGCATTCTTCATAATAAGGACATTTGTTGTCATCATTATATAAATTCTTAGTAAGTAATTGATCGTAAAATGAATGATTAATCATAGTTTCTCCTTTGCTTTTAATTTAACACGTACTATACAATTCTGCTAAATCAGGAAGTTTGTGTAATAGTTCACAAGTTGTCTTTTAATAATTATAAACATTATTTCCGGATACTTGATTATACATATACTTAGAATATTCAACAATACTTTCATCATATATGCATTGTGTAATTCCACTACGAGGTCTGTTGAATGATGCTTTAATTTGTCCGGGTACTTCTAAACCGACTTTATATGCTTTAATTGGTAAAATTGCACCAATATCCATATCTTCGTCAAATTTTGGTTCCGCCTTATCAATAACTCTGCATATCCAATAACAGCCGTCAAGATCTCTTGTCCAAAACAAGTCACCTTCTTTGGCATACCAAAAAATATTGAATGCAGGATTCATTCTTTTTACATTATCTTTTACAGCATAGTAGAACGATTCATAATTATTAATGTTTTGATTGTAATTGTAAATATAACTCCAGCCTATTGCTAAATATTGCTTTTCATTGTTTAAGCAAAAATTAATTAAATCTTGTCTGTTTTTGCCACTTGTTTTTAAATTAATTCTTGTTACAAAATTCATATTTAAATTTCTTTATAATAATTATATCTATTCTTCATTGCTTTCGTTAATCATATCTGCTAAATATCTATCCATCTGTGCTTGAGCCTTTGCTGCTTCTTTTTGATTTCCGGTTCTAATAAATCCCGCTTTTGCATCTGCTGCTCTTTTATAATTTGTTTTGGCTATACTGGATTTATTGCCCGTTATCATATCTGCCATATTCTTGTCCATTCGTGCTTGCGAACTTGCAGCCTCTTTTTGATTGCCGGTCATAACAGAACCAGCTTTTAAATTTGCCTCCCTTTTATAATTTTTGGCTGCATTATTTTTTGTGCTATCACTTGTTGATGATTGTGTTTGAGAATTCCCTCTGGAACCAAATATAGCAAACGCAAACATAACGAGAAATATTAAAATTATCGCTGGTAAACCACATACCTTAAACAAAATTCGTAGCCATGAAAACTTTATAATATCTGCAAACCCTAAAACACCTAAACCAAAAGACAGAGCAAATAATAAAATATCTTTAAATACACCATTATTTTTAACCAAAGTTTCTCCTTGACTTCCCAAATCTTTTATTTTATAACTAAAATCCAAGTTTTCCAAATCTGAATTTTTAATATTATTATAAGTATTTATATCTACTTTTATTTTACCATAACCAGTTCTATTAGTTGTTATGGTTTTATCAATAACAATAACACCATATGCATTAATATCATCATAAATAGAACTTAACTCAAATGAAGCAGAACCGACATAACATATAAATTTATATTCATCTAAACGTTTTTCAGAGGTGTTTTCAATAGCAAATTGAAGTGACAGCTTATCTTCAGCCACTTCTTCTTTATTGATTAATTCTACATTTACAAAATCTGCATCTTTCCATACAATCGGTTCTGTAAGCCATTGCTTAATTGGATCAATTCCAATTGTAATCAATGATATTACTACTATTGTTATCATTATACCGACCGCAATTATATTTTCTTTTTTATTGCTTATTTTGGATGATTTAGAATCACAAAAGGGATTTTTAGAATTTGAAGGAATTTGCCAAATGCCTTTTTCATTTTTGAATGCTTCATCAACATATCCTTCTCGACATGCCTTTGAAACATCACTTTGAGAAATATTCCATTTCGCAGCAGCTTCTGCAGTAGTCATATACTTTTGTTTCATATTTATATCTCCTTTTTGCGCCATTTTACCTTTACATTATTGATAACCGATTTACAATCTGAATTTGGTCCGAATTTTATAAATTAATAAAATTAATTTCAATTCCAACTATTATGTACTTAACTTACAGTTACATTTATTTCAACAAAATTCTTTGTTTTATTATATATTTTATTAATAATTTACACAATAAGCAATTAAAATTGACATATTATATAAAAGAGGTTATCAAAACGATAACCTCTTTTTTGGAGCTGGTGATCAGACTTGAACTGACGGCCTACTGATTACGAATCAGTTGCGCTACCAACTGCGCCACACCAGCAATTATTCAATTTTATTTTTCGATATGGCACAGTCGAGAAATATATCCTTAAATACATCCAAAGACCTGCGCATTACGAATGCGCTGCTCTACCAACTGAGCTACACCAGCATATACTACATTTTTTGCAGGAGAGAACTGAGACAGTCAATGCTCTCCTGCATTTTTATTAATATCAAATTAACTTAACGCTGCTCATTATGATAGTAACCTGTTGTGTCAAATGCATCAGGCTCTTCAGGAATTATGAGTGCACATACAGCATACAAAAGAACACCCGGAACTGCTGCTGAAAAGATGGATATAAGTGCCCATACAAGTCTGACAATGGTAGGGTCAACATTAAGATATACAGCAAGTCCGCCGCAAACACCTGAAATCATTCTTTCGGTTTTGCTTCTAAACAATTTCTTCATCATTCTCTCTCCTTTTGTATATTATACAGATATTATCACAGAAGTTCAAGTAATTTTTTAAAAACAAATTCAATACTTGATTTTCTTACCTGATTACGTCCGATTTCGCCGAACTGTTCTGTAAACGTTGTTACATTTCCATTGACAGAAAAACCGAAGCAAACCATACCGACAGGCTTTTTTTCTGTTCCGCCGCCGGGACCGGCCACACCTGTTACGCCGACTCCGACTTCACTTTTTGCAGCCTTTGCCACACCCTCTGCCATTTCGCAAGCAACCTCTTCGCTAACAACACCGTTAGACAGAATTGTATCCGCCTTAACACCAAGCAGAGATATTTTAGCCTCGTTGGCATAAGTGACAAAGGACATATCAAGCACCTTTGATGCATTTGTTACATTAACAAGATTGCCGCAGCAAAGCCCTCCTGTACAGGATTCTGCAAAGGAAATATGATATCCCTTTTCAATTAATTTTTCTACAACCTGCTCTTCAAGTGCCATTTACTATCATCCCATCTGAATTTTTATATTATTTAATACCATTTTGAATCTTAGCTGCGGTGAGGGTATTTTCCATCAACATTGAAATAGTCATAGGACCTACACCGCCCGGAACAGGGGTGATGAAGGAGCATTTATCCTTGACATTTTCAAAGTCAACGTCACCGCAAAGCTTACCGTTTTCATCTCTGTTCATACCGACGTCGATAACCACAGCACCCTCTTTTACCATATCTGCTGTAACAAATTTTGCCTTACCGATTGCAGCAACAAGAATATCCGCCTCACTTGTAACCGCCTTGAGGTCAGCTGTTCTTGAATGTGTAATTTCCACTGTTGCATTTTCGTGCAGAAGGAGCATTGCCATAGGCTTGCCAACAATATTGCTTCTGCCGATTACAACTGCTTTTTTGCCGGTTACATCAACACCTGTGGAATGAATAAGCTCCATAACGCCTGCAGGTGTGCAAGGCAAAAAGTTATAGTCACCAATCATAATTGCACCCACATTCACAGGGTGAAAAGCATCAACATCTTTAATCGGAGCGATGAGATTGATAACCTCTTTATCATCGAGGTGTTTTGGCAATGGGAGCTGGCAAAGAATACCGCTTATTTCAGGTCTTGTATTAAGCTCCTGAACCAGGTTATTAAGCTCCTCCTGCGTTGTGTTTTCAGGCAAAGCAAATTTTTCACTGTAAAAGCCAACCTCTTCGCAAGCCTTCTCCTTATTTCTTACATAAACCTGTGATGCAGGGTCCTCACCCACAATAATAACTGCAAGACCCGGAGTCACACCTTTTGTTTTCAGCTCTGCAGTTTCAAGTGCTACTCTTTCTCTCACCTGCTTTGATACTGCTTTTCCGTCAATTATCTGTGCCATTTTTCTTCTCCATATCATAATTATTATTCACAGCAGCAACGCTTTCCTGCTGCGTAATTATATTTTCATCATTTACCGCTGTATCAAGCTGCATCCCCTTCCAGAGTGTGCCCATTTTAAGCTTGACAAAGCAAACAATCAATGCAATTGCAAATACCACAACAATAACCATTGAAAGAAGCTGACTTACTCTGAGTGTGGTATCTCCGATATAAAGTGAATCCGTTCTGAGGCCTTCAACAACAGCTCTTTCAAGTCCGTACCATACACCGTAAAGCATAAAGATTTCGCCCTTGAATTTTCTGTGTTTATGGACAACGTAATTCAATATCAGAAATCCCAGCAGACACCATACACTTTCATAAAGAAATGTGGGGTGAACAGGCATAGTAGGGTCAACCTCCATACCCTTCGCAGCGAGTGTATCTGCACTGGCTTCAAGGGTAGCCTGAATTTTCATACTCCACATTCTGAATGGTGATGTGGCAGTGTTGATACCAAAGGCTTCCTGATTAAAGAAATTGCCCCATCTGCCGATGCCCTGTCCGATTAAGAGACCGAGTGCACCTAAATCAAGAAGATTGGGAAAATTGATTTTTCCTATCTTACAGCCGATTGCAGCGCCGATCAGTGCACCGATGATTCCGCCGTATATGGCGATTCCGCCGTTCCATATCTGCGGTATCTCCGCCAGGTGATCTTTATAATAAGACCATTCAAAAGCAACGTAGTATAGCCTTGCACATATTATACCAAAAATCGTGCCCCAGATAAGAACATCGGTCATACCATCAAGGCTCATTTTCCATTTATATGCCATTCTTCCGCCATATAATACCGCAAGAACGAAACCGAAGGCTATGATGATTCCGTACCAGTTTACCTCGTGTCCGAAAATGGTGAATGCAACAGAGGGTAAATCAAAATCAATTCCAAGCCCTTCAAAATATACTCTTGTATAATTACTCATCTTAAGTTTCCTTATTGCTTATTCTTAACAACAGATAAAGCACTGTACCTTTCGTCCATCATATCAGCAAGTCTGTTTTCAATATCCTCTTTTGTAACAGACTTGTAAATCTCCATTGAATCAAAAATGGAATAGCCGTTGAAATGTGCATTCACAAAACCGTTGGCAATAGAGTCAATATCATTATACTCCATTATTTCCCTGCCGTAAAGAGAGCGTCTTGCCTCCTCAAAGCAATTTTCATCAATTCCCTTTTCCTTAAGATTTTTAACTGCCTTTTTAATTTCGTCGGCAACTGCCTGCGGATTTGTGCTTTCACCGTCAAAGGTAACTGCCTCATAGCCATAGCCGATAAAATATTCCTTTGAAAAACTTGTATTTATAAGTCCTTGTTCAAAAAGTAAATTATAGAGTTCAGAAGTATCGCCTGCCAGTATTTCAAGCAAAATTGTAACCTCAATAATCTTTCTGATATCCTGAATCATATTTTCACACTTTTCCTTATATCCAAAGGAAAAAACAGGCATACTCATTGCAAGATTATATTCACAGAAACTGTCAACAATCTCTCTCGGCTCGTCCTCAAAGGAGCGTTCAATTTCCAGCGGCTGTGCCGTTTCAAGCATTCTGTCACATACGGAAAGTACCTGCTCGGGGTCAACATTACCCACAACAGCCAGGCACATATTGTGAAGATTATAGAAGGTATTATAACAATCATAAAGCAGCTTGTCTGTTATCTGCGCTATGGACTCCACTGTTCCTGCAATATCTATACGGACAGGATGATTATGATAAAGCAGCTTAAGAAGATTAAAAGTGCTCATCCAGCCTGCCACATCATAATACATTGTAATTTCCTGACCGATTATACCCTGCTCCTTTTCCACAGTTTCCTTAGTAAAATAAGGATGTGTAACAAAATCAAGCAGTATTTCAAGCGAAGCTTCAAAATTGTCGCTGCACTGAAAGAGATAACAGGTTTTGTCAAAGGAGGTGTAAGCATTGGCTGATGCACCGGTTTTCGCATAACGTGTAAATGCATCCAGATCCTCGCTTTCAAAAAGCTTATGCTCAAGAAAATGTGCTATACCCTCAGGCACTGTTGTCCAGCAATCACTGTCTGAGCGTTTAAACTTTGTATCAATTGAACCGTATCTTGTGCCGAATACGGCATAGGTTGAGGAATAATTTTCCTTCGGCATAACAAAGATTTTAAGACCTGATTTATGGTCAATTTCGTAATACTTTTCACCAAGCTCGGCAGATTTCATTTCCTTCATTACTTTTCCTCCTTTGGTGCTGAAAGCTTATAAATTGTATCAAGCGACAATAATGCTGCACATTGCTTCACATCGTCCATCGTTACAGAATCATTTTCCTTAACAGACTGCTCTGGTGATTTTATTTCTTCGGAAATAATCTGATTTGCATACCAACTTTCAATCAGTTCAGGCGTATCATTTACAGACATAATTGCATCACGCAATCCCATTTTGGAAGAACTGAATTCCTCTTCAAAATTACCATTTTTGATTTCATCAAGCTGGTGAAGAATTTCATTTACAGCCTTGTCCATATTTTCCTCATTGCAGCCGCACTGAATCATAATACAGCTCTTTTGCTTTGTATAACGTGCTGAGCAGTAGTAGCAAAGGCTCATTTTTTCACGCACGTTGGCAAACAGCTTTGAATAAGGACCGCCGCCGAATATGTCACAAAACGTACGCATAGCAGGCGTAAGCTCGTCCTCAGGCTTAAGATTAACACGAAAGCCCAGAACAAGTTTTCCCTGTTTCACGTCAATACGTTCCATCTTTTCCTTAACCTCTTTGCACTCAGGTACAAATACAGCATCAGGCAAAGGCGTATATTCTCTCTTCACAGCGGAAAATACTTCTTTAAGATGAATCGCTGCCGTTTCAATATCAGCACTGCCGACAACAGTTACCATCATCTTTGCAGTTTCAATGGCTGTTTTCCACGCAGTGTATACATCCTCTGCCGCAATTTTTTTCACATCATCTGCTGTGCCGTAACGGTCAATGCCATACGGCTCATCGGCAAACATAAGAGCCTCTGCCTTTCGCAGTACATAAGTTCTTTTTTCATTCTGCTCGGACTCGATTTTTTCGATAAGGATACGTTTTTCAGATTCAATATCCTCAGGAAAAAACGCTTTGTTATCATTCAGTCTTGGCTCAAAAATCAAGGATGTCAGCAGCTTTATGCATTCAAGGGAAATGCTGTCTGCATCCAGTGAAAACTTGTCATCAAGGCTTGTAATACCCAGCTTAAGAACCTGAGACTCACCCACCTTTGAAACAACGGCAGATAATGAAGCACCATATAAAAAAGCAAGTTTTTTGTTCAGTGATGATAAATTCGGATAATCCTTACTTCTTCTTGAAAGTAAATTTATTAAAAGTGCATTAACAGATGCAGTTTCTTTTTTCAGCGGTAATGCAAGGCTTACTGCAATTTCATTCGTTTTAAAATGATCTGCATTCACACCCAGAAGGGTAACGCCCTGCACAATCTCCTTTTTATTAAAGTTCAATTTTTATTCCTCCGGATAAAGCAAATTAAAATATTGAATATTGTACTAATCAATATAACATATTATTGCCAAAATTTCCACATATTATTTATTAATTATAACAGTAAATAAAGCAGCGCCATTATGAGCGTGTTGTCTGCACCCTCCTTTGACAAAAGCATAATAAGTGCCAGAATAATAAAAAAGGATTTATCCTGCTCCTCATCCGATTTTTCATTTGATTTTTCCGAAGGTGCAGGATTTTCAGTATTCTTATTCTTTATTCTGCTTGTCTGCTCTCTTTTGGGTTCAGGCTGCGGTATCTCCTCACCTGTAAATCTTGAGGCACGGTTGCGCATTTCCTGTACTCTTCTTTTTGCCGCGTTTATATCTGCTTCCGAAAACTGAGCCATCAAAACAACTCCCTCAAAAGCGGAAGAACTTCAAACAGCTTTAATATTCTCAAAGCCTGATCAGCCCTGTTCTGCTTATCAGAATTAAGGTGTGGCTTAAGTGCCATTATTAAATCTGCATTCTTGCTTTTCGTATTATTCATTTTTTCAAATATGGTTTTCGCTTTCATCAGCATATCAAAATCAATATTATCAAAGCTGTTCCCCAATGCAAGTGCATTTGAAATATCAGGTATACCTCCTGAATTATTATTGGTATTATTGCCCTGCTGAGCCGGCTGTGCGTTCTTCTGTGCCTCCTCACCTAAGATAGATGAGGCGACACCCTTGAGCATATCTATATCATCAGCACTTAAGCTGTTAATAATTTCATTAAGATTCTCCATATCTTTTATTACTTACCTTCCATTAATTTTTTCATTAGCTCCTTTGCCTGAGGAGTTGATAAAAGCTTTTCGGCAGCCTCTTTGTTTGACAAAACATTTTTCAGCTGTTTTGTAGCATCAGTGGATAGATTCTTATTTATAAAATCATCAAGCTTTCCGTTGTCTGCCGCCTGCTTCATTTTCTGCATATCAATTCCTGTTTTCTGCTGTGCGTTTTTCATCATCTTATTCAAATCATTATTATTCATTGAAAAAATCTCCTCTATATTGTATAATATTATCTATTACAATCTATGAAACAGTGTGGTGTTTTATGAATGAGAATTGTGGTTATATCCGATTCACACAAAGCTATGGGGAATCTTTTTGATATCATTGAAATGCATAAGGCAGATGCGGATTTATTCATATTCTTAGGTGATATGGATGATGATTTTGACAGTGTCATTGATGTTTATCCGATGCTGAAATATTACCGCGTTGCAGGGAATAATGATTGGTATTCCTCCTATCCAGAGGAACAGTTGATTGAATGCGGCGGCAAAAGAATATTTTTTGCACACGGGCATACTTACCGTGTTAAAATGGGATATGAAAATATTATCGAAAAAGCAAAGTCGGTGAATGCGGATATCTGCCTTTTCGGTCACACACACGTTCAGTATACCAATTACGATGATGGACTTTACATTATGAATCCCGGCTCGGTACGTCAGTACAAATACGGTATGGTTGACATTTTAGACAATGGAATTCTGCTGCTGCCCGCAGAAATATAGAAATAACCCTTGCAGCTAAGCTGCAAGGGTTATTTCTATATTATCACATTTATTATTTATTACTTAAACAAGTAACTCTGCCTGAGAAATCGGACACAATTAAATTTCCGTTATACTCGGCAGCTGAACCGAATATCGGCGCACCGATATCATACGTTTTTTTAATCTCACCGTCTGCAGACATAATATATAGCTTACCATCAGAGGCTCCGAAAGCAAATGAGCCATCAGAAAGAGGTATAAGTGTGGGCTCAATGGTCTTTGAATCACCGCTGGTATATGGTGCAGTATACATCATAGCCTTGCCTACTTCAGTTTCATGAACAATCTCATTGTTTTTAAGATTAAACATCACGAGCCCTTTATTAGCTGTAGGAATATACACAATATCTCCTGATACAAACGGCTGTGCACTGGAAGAAAAATTGTAGCCTTCAAAATCCTTTTTAACTGTGATTTCACCTGTATTTGTATCAACAAGCATAACTGCATCCGAGTCAGCAACAATCAGAGTATCCTCATTGATTATACCCGGAGTGGAGCTGCGAAAACGAATATCCTCGTCTTTATTTTTCCAAAGCTCTTTACCCGTATTTTTATCAAGTGCAACAAGTGCATCCCAATGTGAACTTACAATCAGCTTGTCACCTGTAACCACAAATTCAGCAGGCGATGCCTCTCCGTAATTTCTTATATTCTCCCAGAGTCTTTGACCTGTATCAACTTTAAACGCGGTTACTCCGGCAGCACAGCCTACATAAACAACGCCATCTGAAACGCAAATACCGCTGCTTGTATTCAGCGCACTTCCCAAATCAACATGAGCAATCCATTTTCTTTTACCGCTTTGTGCATCAATACAGTAAACATTTCCCGAACAATCCTGTGCAAGCAGTAAACCATTTTCAACAATCACATTATTCTTAATTGAATTCATTGTTTTATAGCTCCATACAGCATCACCGGTCTTTGCATCAAGACAGTATATACCGCAGGCACTTGGATAGTCCTCATCCACAGTTGCAATATAAACTCTGTTTTCCTCAACAAGCGTGTTGCAGAATAAAATATTACCCTCAAGCTCAGTTGACCAATTTGCACCCTTCACTTCTGGTACAGTTCCGTTAAGGTCATAATAGTTCATGTTTGTAGTAATTTCACCATCTCTGGAAATATAAATCATTCTTGCACCGCTGACTGAGGAGTCAATACCCCCGCAATCCGGACGTGCAGTACTTATATTTAAAACCTCATTATACTCTTCAATATAATTATAATGATAGTGACCAAAAATCCACGCAATAAGATTATGCTCTTTCAAATCAAGCTTTTTGAAATCATATTTGATAACATAATCCTCTGATGGTGAAACGGTATGATTAAACATAACAACCTTCATATTGCTGGATGTATTTGCCAAATCATTTTCAAGCCAACGCCATCTATCATTTTTGCTATATCCTGACTTATAGTCGCCTCCGGTCTGGAATGGGGTAACAATGTAATGCACATTACCAACCTCAAAGGAATACCAAACAGGACCATAAAGACTTTCAAAAAGCTCCTCACCATATTTACCATCAACATAATCGTGGTTGCCTATGATATAACGAACAGGAACACCCATATTTTCTGTATTCATACCCTCAATATGCTTTTTCAGTCCCGGCTCATAGCAGATATCACCTGTATGTATTAAAAAAGCAGGCTTTTCATTTTCGGCTATATCCTTAAGATAATTTATCCACTCGCCTACACCGTCCTCGCCAATCTCAGTATCCGAAATCTGAAGAAAACTATGAGCATCGCCTGCAGCTATATTTGATTTTTTCAAATCAAAATCGTAGCCCTCATGCTTGCTCTTATCAGCAGGAATATAGTAATTCTCTGTCCAATATCCTGCAGGAGCAGTAACAGTGATAAATCGTGTTTTTCTGTAACCTTTTAATGTGAATTCACCGTTTTCATCGGTTTTAACAACATTACGTCCATCAGAAACACTGACATTTGCAAACGGCTGACCGGCAGATGTTACCTTTCCCGAATACTCTCCGGAATTACCTTGTACACATAAAAAAATAATAATTGCTGCTGCAATAATTATTATGGGTGTTAAAATAAGAAAAATTGTTTTTTTATTCATTAAATAATCCCCCTCATTATATAGTTAAATATATAAAAACGATATATTGATCATCCGCTTTTATAACTGATTAAAAAATTTATTTTTCAAAATCTATCTGGAGTAATTTTTTACCGTTAGGCAGCATTTTTTCCAAAGTTTTTATTGTATGATAACCGATTTCAAGCATTGCTTTTTTCAATGCATCTTCTTCCATCTGATGATGTACTTGTTCCAGATCATCAAATACATGCAGATAAGGAGAGTCTGATACCCAATTATCTTCAACATTAATTTGAATAATACTGGAAACATACTTTGGATTCACACGCTGTATCGCTTTTTGAAAACATTCATATCCTATATATTCAATAAGCAGATTAGCGATTACCATATCTGATTCAGGCAGCTTCTCGGTCTCATCAATCAGATTTACACATAAGCATTTCAGAATCCCTTTTAAATCAGAATATCTGCTGACAACCTTTTCCAAATAATCGGAATTAATATCGACTCCGTATACCCTTTTAAATTTTTCCTTTCTGATATGCTCAAGACCGTTACCGCCTGCAACACCCAATATCATTACATCGGATATCGGATAATCATTGAATTGCCCTTTCATCATTTCGTTCATAGCCTGCAGCTGCATAACAGAATCCAGTTTCATATGATTTTCATAATCACTTAATGATATTTCTTCCCAAGGATTTTTCATTTTCCTGTCTCCGTATTTTAATAGTATAATTATTATACTATATAAGCATAAATATTTCAATAAAATAAAAAAGCCTGATAAATACATATGTATTTATCAGGCTTTTTGTCCTATCTGATATCAAATGCACTATTCAAAAGTAAACCCGCCGTCTTTATAGCCGACTGTACATTTTTCACCAAGCTTATTTTCAAGAATGAGCTCTGAAAGCTTATCCTCAATTTTTGTCTGTATTGCCCGTCTGAGCGGACGAGCACCGTAAACCTTGTCAAAGCCGGCATCCGCAATTGCGGACACTGCATTATCAGTAAATACCACATCCGTTCCGAGCTCACTGAGCTGCTTTTTAAGGGATGAAAGCATACGTCTTGCAATCTCCTCAATATCTTCTTTTTCAAGCTGTTTAAACACAATTATTTCATCAACTCTGTTAAGAAATTCGGGCTTAAATGTTGCCTTAAGATCAGCCATTACAAGCTTTTCAATGCTCTCATTTTCATTCTTATCATCAGCACCAAAGCCAAGTGCTGATTTCGGATCTGTAATTTTTGATGCACCAACATTTGAAGTCATTATAATTACTGCATTTTTAAAGCTTACCTTTCTTCCCTGAGAATCTGTAAGAACGCCATCCTCAAGTATCTGCAAAAGCATATTGAAAACATCAGGGTGTGCCTTTTCTATCTCATCAAAAAGCACTACTGAGTATGGCTTTCTCCTGATTTTCTCAGTAAGCTGTCCGCCTTCGTCAAAGCCTACATAACCGGGAGGTGAACCTATAAGCTTTGACACGGTATGCTTTTCCATATATTCGGACATATCAAGCTTTATAATAGCCTCTTCATCGCCGAACATGGTTTCAGCCAGAGTTTTACAAAGCTCTGTTTTACCTACACCTGTAGGACCTAAGAATATAAATGAGCCTATAGGACGCTTTGGATTTTTAAGTCCTGCTCTGCCGCGTCGGATAGCCCTTGCCACACCTGAAACAGCCTTGTCCTGACCAACGATTCTTTCGTGCAGAAGCTTTTCCATATTCAAAAGTCTTTCCGCCTCTTCCTTAGTCAGCTGTGTTGCAGGTATACCTGTCCATGAAGAAACAACAGATGCAATATCCTCTGTTGAAATTTCCTTCACCTGATGTGAGGAAAGGTTTTTCCACTTCTCCTTTTCTTCATCTAAAAGGGTTTTCAGCGTATTTTCCTTATCCCTGATAATGGCAGCCTGTTCAAAATCCTGTGCTCTTACTGCAGATGCTTTTTCTTCCTCAAGGGATTTAAGCTCCTTTTCCATTTCCTTAAGATTATCAGGAACGGTGTAAGCCTTAAGTCTTACACGTGATGCAGCCTCATCAATAAGGTCAATTGCTTTATCCGGCAAAAATCTGTCTGCAATATATCTTGAGGACATTTTCACCGCATTGACAATCGCATCGTCGGAAATCTTAACCTTATGGTGTGCCTCATATTTATCACGTATACCCTTAAGGATTTCAATTGCCTCATCCTCCGTAGGCTCACCTACAGTAACAGGCTGAAAACGTCTTTCAAGAGCCGCATCCTTTTCAATATTTTTCCTGTATTCATCAATTGTAGTTGCACCGATAACCTGAATTTCACCGCGTGCCAGTGCGGGCTTGAGAATATTGGCAGCATCGGTTGCACCCTCAGCTGCACCTGCTCCCATAATGGTATGCACCTCATCAATGAACAGGATAACGTCCTTTGCATTCCTTACCTCGTCCATTGCCTTCTTAATACGCTCCTCAAAATCACCGCGATACTTTGTACCTGCAACCATTGAAGTTAAATCGAGAGCAACTATCTTCTTACCTGCAAGCAGCTCCGGCACCTCATCACGAACAATTTTCAGTGCCAGTCCCTCAGCGATAGCCGTTTTACCCACACCGGGCTCGCCGATAAGACAAGGGTTATTTTTTGTACGGCGTGAAAGAATCTGAATAACACGCTGAATCTCTTCCTCCCTGCCGATTACAGGGTCAATCTTCCCATCTTTTGCAACAGCTGTCAGGTCCTTTCCGAACTCATCAAGGGTAGGTGTTTTGGATTTTCCGTTTTTTCCTCTTCTGCCGGTTTCATTCGGTCTTGTATTACCGCGCCCTACAGAGGCTACAATCTCCTCAAACAGCTGGTTTTCATCTATACCCATTGAATTGACAAATTTTACGGCATAGGAATCACCCTCCTGCAGCAGTGCCATCAGAATATGCTCTGTATCGACAAAGCTGTGGAGCATTCCCCGAGCAAGCTGAAAAGCCGTGTCAAGGACTCTTTTGCTTCTTGGCGTAAAATCATCAGGCGTTAATCTTGTGGGATTGCCTGCGCCGATATTCTGTAAAATAAATTTTTCAACATCATCTGATGTTATACCTTTCCCGTCAAGAACAGAGTATGCAGTGCCTGCTCCGACCTTGATAAGACCGAGCAGTATATGCTCACTGCCGACATAATTATGCCCTAAATTTTCCGCTGCTTTAATAGCAAGATTTAATGCATCATTTGATTTTTGTGTAAAATAATTAAATCTGTACATAGTTATACCTCCATATTCAACAGGACATAACTATATAAATTATATCCTATTCTATATTTTCCCTCACATACTGGGCACGCATTCTGTCTGCATCATCAACAGAAAACTCTGTCTCTGCCTGAGATATGATTGACGCTGTACCGAGTGAATGAATCATATTTCCGATTTTTTCATAGCTAATATCAAAGCTGTTCATGGATACCCCGAGACGTGCAAGGGATATCAGCTCAAGAAATTCCTTTGTGGTAAGCTTTCTTGCCATTTTAAGTGTGCCCATTGCACGGAATATTTTATCCTCAAAATCTGCATATTCCATAAGTTCATTTCTGAACTTTCTTTCCTGAATGATAATCTGCTCGCAGATTGCACCGAGATTATCAAGGGCACTTTCCTCTGTAATGCCGAGACTGATTTCATTTGACAGCTCATAAAAGGCACCGTTGCCTGAGAATAAAGGCTTTATGGAAAAACCCAGCTTTCCGACCATTGAGCTTAATGTGCTTATCATTTTTCTTTCACTTATTGCAGGAAGATGAAGAGCAACCGATGCCTTCATTCCTGTACCGAGATGCATAGGATTTGAGGTTAAAAAGCCTAAACGCTTGTCAAAAGCAATCCTCATGCTCTCAATAAGTACATTATCAAGTTCATTTGCTTTTTTATAAGCCGACTTTAAATCCTCACCTGCCTCCATAACACAAAGGCGTATATGGTCCTCTTCACAAAGCATAATGCTGCAGCTTTCATCCTTTGAAAGAAGCAGTGCAGAATACATAGTTTGTCCGGCCATTTCAGGGCTTATAAAGCCCTTTTCGGAAAATGCAATTTTTTCAATCTCGCTGAGTGTATTCAGTTCAATCAAATCAAATTCGCCTGCAAATTTTGAATTCTGAATTGCTGCAAAAATCTTTTTGCAAACTGATTTTCTTACTTCATTACTCATTCTGCATGGGAACGGCACTTTGTCGATATTTCTTGCAAGTCTTATTTTTGAGGAAAGAACAACGTCTGAGTTGTTTCCCTGTGTGCTATACCACTTATTCATGATTATCCTCCGTCAAGGCTTTTATTTTATCTCTGAGTACTGCTGCATCTTCAAAACGCTGTTCTGAAATTGCTTTCTGCAGCTGTTCTTTAAGCTGTTCAAGCTCATCCGTCGCTTTTTTACTTTCTGCTTTTTCAGGCTCATTGCTTTCATCATATGAAATAAACTTGCCTATATGCTTTGTCTTGCCGTGAATTTTACGGATTGACGGCTCAAGACGATCTGCGAATTTATCGTAGCAATCACTGCAGCCGATATGTCCGCCCTTAACAATATCATTGAAGGAAGAGCCGCAAGTTGAACATCTTTCAACCCCTGCAAGGGAATTCATTGCTGCAACACCTGCACCGAGAAAATTACCGAGAAAGCTCTCACCGAAGAAGTCGGTCACACTGGGAACTCTGAATTCCTCCATAACACCAAGCTCTCTTGCACAATCGGAGCAAAGGTGCATTTCCTCACGCTTACCGTTGATATTCTTTTTTATATGAGTAGTTGCTTCATTTTTATTACAATGCTGACATAACATAATAAATACCTCCTAATCAATATATGCTAATAGCATCTGTTTTAACTGACTTGCTCTGACGGTATCCTTTACCTGTGGGGGCAGTCCCCTGAAGTTATTATCGGATATCACAGCAAGCATCATCTGTCCTGCCTTATCGCTGACAAGTCCCTGATAGTTCAGATTATAAATATGCGCTTTGGCATTTTTCTCTTCTATGGAAGAGCCGATTGAATTTATAAGAGAAACAATCGCATTTTCCTTGCTGGCTGCACGTGTTATCATAATACAGCCTCCGCCGCCTCGTCTTGACTCAATGCGGTACCCCTGCTCAGGTGTGAATCTTGACGTAATCACATAATTAATCTGGCTTGGTACACAGCCAAGCTGTGCCGCTAAATCATTACGCTGAATCTGCACTGTGGATGTATCTTCATCAAACATATCAAGAATCATATCCGCAATCACATCAGTTAGCTTCATTTTCCAATCACTTCCTTTGTCAGTCAATTTAAAGTCAAATTTATTTTTTGACTTTGACTTTCTTTGACTTTCTATCATCATATTAGCATAAAGGTCAGAAAAAGTCAAGAACTTTTTTGACTTTCTTTGACTTTCTTTTTTATACGCAAACAACAAGAGCACCCGACAATACATCGAGTGCCCCCATTTTCAGCAAATTCAATTAGCAGCCACAACCGCAGTCGTTGTTACCGCAAGCGCCATTGCCACAGCCGCCGCAGAGTAAAAGGATGATGATAAGGATGATGATCCAAGAAGAACCGCCGCAACCAAAATTGTTATTGCATCCGCAACCCATAATCGCAACCCCCTTTCCCGTTTCTAGACTATCCTATGAAAGTTCAAGGGGATGTGTTACAAAAGCTAAAGAACTTTTTCATTATTCAAAATATACAGTAAAAAAACGGTACAATTGAAAACATCAATTGTACCGTTCTTTATTATCTCTTAGTAGTTACCGATTTCGTCGCACACCAAGGGGAATAGATGTTGTAGTTCTTTCCGTTGAACTTTGTCACCTTGTAGGTCCTGATTCTTACATAGTATCTCTTATTTCCCTTAAGTCCTTTTATGTTCTTTGCATAATACGTATTCTTCGGCATTGTGATTGTCTTTGCACCTGACATATTCTTGTTTGTACTATACTGAATTTGATAGCCTGTTGTCTGCGTTCTCTGCTTTGTCCAGTTCACCACAAAGCCTTTGCTCTTTGGTGTCACACTGTTTATCTTTGATACGCCTCTCGGAATAATATTAAAGTACAGTGTTTTCTTTCCGCTGTAATTTCCCTTGAAGGTTACCGTTACTGCATATCTGCCTACATTCTTTCGGCCTGACGCAAAACTTACTGTGTAATCTGTTCCCTTCTTCAGCGTCTTGCCCTTGCTGTCCTTTACCGTTACTCCCGGTGTTTTTACTTTTCCGTTATAATACGTTGCCGTTGTTGACAGTGCTACGCTGCTTATTTTCGGCACTGCTGTTGTTGACTTTACTGCCTTACATTTTGTGCAGGCATCTACTATCTTACCGTCTGCCTTTTCTGTTGCCTTTGTGACTGTCTTTTTATAACTGTGACCTGTTGCCGAAACAACCTTATCATCATAGCTTGAATTGCATACGGAACAGGTATGCCTTGTATATCCCTTTGCAGTACAGGTCGGTGCAACAACCTTATTAACATAAGTATGCGATTCTGCAGGCTCAACTGTAACTGTTTCGATATAAGCGTCACATTCTGCACAGTTTTTATCCTTATCAAAACCGACTAAACAGCTTGCACCCTTTGGAATAACCCACACTGTTGAAGGGTGTGTACACACATAGCTTGCAGTCGAAACCGGATATTTGCTTTTGAAATAATTCGTTGTGTAGTCGGAATCAAAGGTATGATACAGGAAGTCTTCTGAGCCGAGCATAAACCAGTCATAAACATAATCATCTGACCAGTAGCTGTTATTCTCCTTATCAGGGTAATAGTCTGTCTGTGTATCATCCCACGTGGTATCAATATAGTAATATTTGCCGCCGAGCTTGGCTATATTCCAGCCGTGATCACCACCTGCAACCACTCGGCATGAAATACCTACTTCTCTGCAAAGTCTGTAAAACAATGTGGAATAGCCCTGACAAACTGTCACACCTTTTATCAAAGCTCCATAGGTTGAAAACTGTACTTTATAGTTATAATCATTTACGTGATCATAATCATATTTTGCATTTTCGCATACAAAATCATGTATTACTTTCAGCTTTCTGAAATCAGATTTACCGTTGAGATTCAGTTTCTGCAAAACCGTTTTCACCTTATTTGTTATCTCTTTTTCCTGTGCGGCAGTTGTCAGATATTCCATCTCGAATGTAAGCTGATACTCATTCTTGGCACCTAATTTTATAATACTGCCTCTGCCCTGCATAGAATACATATTCCATCTGAGATAGTCACCGTCAGCCGTTGATACAGAACGCTCCTGAGAAATAGCTTCTGTAGCAATGTACTGCAAAGCATCCTGACCTGATCTTTGGGTAACAACATTTAATGTTACACTCTTTGTCCTTGCAACCATTTTATCACGCAAAAATTCAATTGCCTTTGCTTCGGAATATGCCGTTGCATACACATTTGGTGCTTTGTAGGTAAATTCATCCGCTTCATCGTCCTCTTCTTCAGAAAACGCAGCTTCAGCAATTTTCCCTTCATAATACGGATTGACATAGGAATAAGAATATTCTTCACCTATACGCTCCGTCTTTGCATAAGCCGAAAGGTCGATACCGGCTGTAATGGACACAAGCATTACAGCAGCCATTAGAAAACTAAATACTCTTTTCATTTTGATTCCTCCTTTATATTTTCAACAAGGCAGACTGCGTGTGCAGCTATACCCTGCTTGTTACCTGTAAAACCAAGTCCCTCTTCAGTAGTTGCCTTAACCGATACACAATCTGTATCAACATGACAAGCAACTGCAATATTTTTTCTCATTTCAACAATATACGGTGCCATTTTCGGTGTCTGGGCAAGAATAGTAGAATCAATATTTACTATCTTATACCCTTTTTCATTTACCTGTCTTACAACCTCTTTAAGCAGTTCAAGACTGTCAGCACCCTTCCATTTGTCATCGGTATCAGGAAAAAGGTGACCGATATCCCCCATAGCACAGGCACCGAGAAGTGCATCCGATACAGCGTGAAGCAAAACATCAGCATCACTGTGTCCTAAAAGTCCCAGAGGGCTTGGTATATCCACTCCGCCGATTATGCATTTTCTGCCTTCAACAAGCTTATGCACATCGTATCCATGACCGATTCTCATCACACTTCACCTCTCATTTTAAGTATACTTTCCGCCATAGGAATATCCTCAGGCGTTGTAATTTTTATATTACCATAATCACCGCAAACCGTGTAAACAGGCTTACCTAGATTTTCAACAAGCTGGCAATCGTCTGTAAAATCTCTGCCCTGCTTTTCTGCCAGTGACAAAGACTCTTTATATATGTCAAAGGCAAAAATCTGCGGTGTACGTATGGATATGAGAGCTGACCTGTCAGGCGTGTCAACAATTTTCATTTCGCTGTTCACAACCTTGATTGTGTCCTTAACAGGTACTCCGACTGCTGCTGCACCCTTATCCTTTGCAAGACTAACCGTGTCATCTATCTCCTTTTGTGTTATAAGCGGTCTTGCACCATCGTGGATTACGATTAAATCACAGTCACCGTCCTCTATTGTTGCAACCGCATTCTTAACACTTTCCTGCCTTGTGGCTCCGCCGAAGCAGTATGAAAGCTCATGGTCTGATAAAACCTTTTCAAAATCATCAAGGTCATTTTCACGGCAGACCACAATAATTTCATCAATGCAGTCAGCCTTTGAAAACGCTTCAACCGTTCTTTCAAGCACAGTTTTTCCGCTGATTTCAAGCAGGAGCTTGCTCCTGTCAGCCTTCATTCTTGTACCGTTGCCGGCACCTAAAATAACAGCAATGTTACGCATCTCTCAGACTCTCCGTTTCCTCAAAAGTAGGCGTAGCAAATTCGGTTTTGTACGGATTGTAAATCACATAACCGGGCTTTGCACCGTTCGGCTTTTTAATATTTTTAACCAAAGTATAATCAACCGCCACGTTTGATGATTCACGTGCCTTGCTGAAATAGGCTGCAATTACTGCACAATCGTGAATTGCCTCATCTGTGATTTCCCTGCCTGAGGTCTCACATATAACGTGACTGCCTGCACTGTCCTGAACATGAAACCAGGTATCATAATTCCTGGCAGTTTTGAGTGTAAGGCGGTCGTTCATCATATTATTTCTGCCCACAAGGACAGAAAAACCATCCCTCGTCTTAAACCTCATCGGTTTAAGTGCCTTTTGATTTTTTCTTTTATCTGATGATTTTTTTATATAACCCTGCTGTGAAAGCTCTGATTTAATTTCGGTAATTTCACTGTCCGTCTCTGCACGTGACAAGGCATCCAGCACCGTTTCAAAATACTGTGCCTCAGCATTTGCATCGCTGATAAACTGTGACAGCTTTGTTTCGGCAACCTGCTTTTTACGGTATTCCTTATAATACTTCTGTGCATTCTGTGCCGGTGTTAAGGTGACATCAGCCGGAATACGAATGATTTTATTATCATCATAGTAATTTTCCAGATCATAAAAAGGTGCACCTTTTTCAAGCCTGTACTGATTTGCATTTATAAGATCACCGAACAGCCTGTAGGTTTCCTTGTCCTTACAGTCCTCGAGCTCCTGTGCTCTGTTGAGTGCCTTTCTGACAGCGCGCTCCTGCAGTGTGTTGACCTTTTTAAACAAATCTGCACTGCGGGCCTTTATACGCATAAGGCGGACCCTTTCATAGTAAAAGAAATCGAGTAGCTGTGAAAAGGTATCATAATGCCTGATAACCGCAAGATGATCATATTGTTTGATATCTATAAATGAAAAGTCTTTCGGCGTATCTGCTATCACCACAGTAGGCACAGGATTTTCTGCCTGATGCTTGAACTCATCCACCGAAAGTCCATTTTCAAACTCACGGCAGACAATCGGTGATACACCCTTAAGCGTATCCATATATGCTTTATATAAGCCTTTATTACTGCCTCTGATTTTTTCACGGATTACATCCGTATCACAGGTAAATATATTCAGCTTATCCTGTTTCGGCGGTGCAGTATAGGTAAGACCCGGTAAAATCTCACGCACCTGCGACTTATTCTCATCAATACGTTTGACAGAATCTATGATTTTATTATCCTTATCGACAAAAATAATATTTGAATACCTGCCCATTATTTCCACAATCAGTGCATAGCTTACCTTGTCGCCAAGCTCGTCAGTGCCTGAAAAATTTATTCTCAGTATTCGTTCCAGATCCTCCTGAACGATTGAGATTACCCAAGCACCTGTCAGCCTTTTTCTTAAAAGCAGGCAGAACATAGGCGGTTTAGACGGATTTTCAGGAGGGAAATCCGTAAAGTGAATTCGTGCTGAATCCGCGTTGCAGGAAATCAGCAGTCTTCTGCTGCCCTCCCTTGAACGCAGAGTAATGACAAGCTCATCCCTTGACGGCTGATGAATTTTATCCACACGGCTGTCAACAGCAAAATCCGATATTTCATTTTTTAAATGGTGTAAAAATATTCCGTCAAGTGCCATAATCAGATATCCATAACTGCATTTTTTACAGGTGCAATCATAAACTGCACATCTGTAAATATTTCTTCAAGCCGTTTTTTAATATTTAAAAAAGGCAAATTTTCCGTCTCAAAATGTCCTGCTGAAATACAAGCAAAGCCTGCCTCACTTAAATCCAGCATATCGTGATATTTCAAATCACCTGTGACAAAGCAGTCAGCTTTTTCAAATGCGTCCCACATATACTCGGCACAAGCTCCGCCGCCAACGCATACACGTTTTATCAGCTTATCTGTATCAGTATAACGCAGACCCTTTGAATTAAGCTTTTCACCCACAAACTGAGCAAAATCATCAATACTCATTTCCTGCTTCAAATCACCAGAAACAAGATATCCGTTATCAAGAGTCTCTGTGTTTTCAAGCTCCAGCATTTCAGCAAGGCAATCGTTAATTCCGCCCTTTGCCTTATCGTACGGTGTATGTGAGGATATAACAGCAATATCACTGTTAACAAGCTCATATACTGCTGAGCCCTTTTCCAGCTTTTTCAGTCCGCTGAAAATAACAGGATGATGTGTTAAAAGCAAATCTGCATTTACACTTTGGGCAAAATCGACTGCTGTCTTTGTTCCGTCAAGACTGAGGACAACCGTTTTAACCTCTTTTCTGTATTCACCGATAAGACAGCCTGAATTGTCCCATTCCTCCTGCGTGTCAAAGGGTGCAATAGAATTTATGTAATCATATATATTTTTAACTGTCGTCATAGTCTTGCCTCCACTGCAGTAATAACGTCTGAATAATTTTCGCCTGATTTCGACTTGTTTTTCAGATAGTTCATCAGATGAATAAAATATTCCTTATGAGAATAGTCCTTTATATTTCCGAGAAAATAATCAGCTCTTGTTTTAGGAATCATCGCTCCTGTATAAACCGCATCAAACACTGAATAATAATGATGTCCGTCCTTAACTATAAAATCATTCACAATTTCAAAGCCGTTATCATACAGAAATTTCCGGGCAAGCTCAGGGTGCGTCATAGGGTTTAAAATAATATGCTTACTGCTGATATAATCACATCTTGAAAGTATATCTGCAATAAGCTCCCCTCCCATTCCTGCAATGATTACCGTATCAAATTCATCGCTGCATAATTCATCAAGTCCGTTTGAAAGGCATATACTTATTCTTTCTTCAAGCCCCTCCTGCTTAACCAATGTTTCACAGGAGGACAAAGGACCTTCATTAATATCAGATGCCACCGCTCTCTTTATTATACCGCTTTCACACAGGAATACAGGAATATACCCATGATCGGTCCCAATGTCCGCAATTTCAGAACCGGGTTTAACCAAAGAAGCAACGGCATTAAGCCTTTTTGAAAGTTTCTGCATTATTCAGCCATAAAATTGTTTAATTTTTTAACAAGCTCATCTGCATCAGTGCCGTGAACCATACAAGCCTGCTCAACCGTTTCACCACGTGAAGCAGGGCAGCCAAGACAATGCATACCAATTTCAAGGAAGAGAGGTGCTGCGTCCGGACAGATGTCAAGAATATCGCCGATAATTGTATCTTTTGTAATTTCTTTCATTTTAATAATCTCCTTTAATCTTTAAAAATCTTAATAATATATATTTATATATTATTTATAGCACAAATAATATTTGATTGCAAGATGCTCAAAGATATGTTATACTTTTTAATCAAAGGTGGTGGATAAATTGGATAAAGAATTCAATCCTGCATTACAATTTGACGCATTTACTGCCGGTGTTGAGGACGGCGGACTTCGTTCAAGCTCATCAATAACAATAATCGTCTGTTATATTCTTGCCAATTGTCAGAAAAAAATAACTGCACAAAATATAATTGACGCACTTGTTACAGGTAAAATTGCCAATTATTTCGAGGTGTCAAATGCGATTTCAAAAATGATAAAAAAAGGTCATATAATTGAAAACGAGGATTCAACGCTTTCCATAACTGCGGACTGCAGATTCCTTGTTGATATTGTTGAAAATGATTTGCCGATTACCATTCGCGAAAAAAGCATTGAAATGGTTTGCAAGCTGGCCAGCGTTGAAATCAATAAAAAAGAAAATAAGGTCAGCATTGATGAAACCGATAAAGGTTATAAGGTATCACTTCACGTCAGTGATATTGACAGTGATTTTATGGTACTTACACTTTATGTTCCGACAGAGGCACAGGCAGTAGTTATCAAAGAAAAATTCCTGCAGAATCCTGCTGAAATTTATGAAAACCTTATGAATTCAATATTTTAAAAAACAGCCGTAACTTTGAACGTTACGGCTGTTTTCATATTCTGCAGTATTTATCTTTTCGTTGTCACATATTTTGTTGCACACCAAGGGGAATAAATGTTGTAGTTCTTACCATTGAACTTTGTCACCTTGTAAGTTCTGATTCTTACATAGTATCTTGTATTTCCCTTAAGTCCTTTTATGTTCTTTGCATAGTATGAATTTTTAGGCATTGTGATTGTCTTTGCACCTGACATATTCTTGTTTGTACTATACTGTATCTGATAGCCTGTTGTCTGGGTCGTCTGCTTTGCCCAGTTTACAACAAATCCCTTGCTTCTTGATGTTACACTGTTTATCTTTGAAACACCCTTCGGAATGATGTTGAAGTATAAGGTCTGTGTACCCTTATAATTGCCCTTATAGGTTACCTTTACAGCGTATCTGCCAACGTTCTTGCGTCCTGATGCATAGCTTACTGTGTAGTCAGTTCCGTTTTTAAGAACCTTTCCGCTGCTCTTATCCTTTACTGTAACAGCAGGTGTTTTAACCTTGCCATTATAATAAGTAGCTGTTACATTCAAAGATGCTGTTGCACTTCTGTATGCTGAGGTCTTAACAGATTTTACTGCACACCAGGGAGAGTAAACCTTATAATCAGCGCCATTGAATTTTGTCACCTTATAAGTTCTGACACGTACATAATATGTCTTATTCGCACCAAGACCTGTTACAGTCTTTGCATAATAATCCGGCTTCGGCATAACGATTGTTTTCGCACCTGACATATTACTGTTCGTACTGTACTGAACCTCATAGCCGGTTGTTTGTGTTGTTTGCTTTGCCCACTGAACAACAAAACCCTCAGGCTTGGAAACGGCACTGGTAATACCGCTTACACCCTTAGGAATAATATTGAAATACAGTGTCTGTGAGCCTTTATAAATACCCTTGTATGTAATTTTAACCGCATATCTGCCAACGTTGATTCTGCCACTATCATAGGTAACATCGTAATCTGTACCTTTAACGAGGTCTTTTCCAAAACCATTTTTAACGGTAACTGCAGGGGTTTTGACTGAGCCTGTATAATATGTAGATGTGAGTGAGAGCGATGCAGATGTTTTTGTTAAAGCAGGAAGCGGCTTAACCAAATCGGCCGAATTATAAATCACATTCTTGTCAAGATGAGCATACTTATCCTCATCATCGACATACTGCCACATATCCGCCTTAACACCGGTATTACCGATTGTAATCTGCTTTGAAAAATCCGGCGTGCCGTTTTGCCAATATGCATACCACAGCTTATAGTTCTTTGACACAGCGGTATTCAGGTTAATATAGTTTGTAAACCAGTTCAGGTTTGCATAAACCATAGGCACATATCCTGCATTCTTTACAGCGTCGCAGAATGTGACCATATTATTTGTTATCTGTGCCTTGCCCTTATCCTTAGCTGACTGAAAATGGTCAGAAATGATTTTATCCTCAAGGTCATACGCAACAGGCAATGTGAAATACTCACCATAGCCCTTATCAATAAGCTTTGAAAGCGTATCAATTACAAAATTCGCCTCTGCCTTTGCCTCATTTGTATCCCACGCATAGCTGTAAAAATAAACACCGAAATCCATTTTTGCTTTATAAGCATTCTCAACATTAGCCCAGAATTTTTCATCGGTAATCCATTTTCCGCCCTTAATGTAACCAAGACGAATCATAACAAATTCCTTGTTATTATTTTTTGCATCAACAAATTCAACAAGTTCATTATGCTCTGAAACATCCAGACCGAAAATATTATTTCCGGCATAGGCACTCATACAAGTACCAACTGATGCACATACCAGCATAACCGCTGCCAATAACAAGCTTAAAAATCTTTTCATAAACGCACATCCTTAAATTTATTTTACTTATTATATTCTAATTTATATGTAACATAGTTTCATTATATCAAACAAATTGTTTGATATCAAGAATTTATAAAACAAATTGTTTTATAATATTTTCAAGTGATATTATGGATTACAGAAAAAGGCTTTTTGATTTAAGAATAGATAACGACCTGCGTCAGGAGGATATAGCCAATTATCTTCAAACATCCGGTCAGGCATATGGTATGTATGAGAATGGCAAACGCAATCTGCCTATTGAATACTTAATCAAGCTGTGTGAATTTTATGATGTAAGCTCGGATTACATATTGGGAATAAGTGATAAAAAATAACAGGACTTGTTCAAACCAAGTCCTGTTATTTTTATGTTGTAAATTATAATGCAGCCTTTGCAGTCTCAACAAGTGTTGTGAATGCAGCAGGATCTGAAATAGCAATTTCAGAGAGCATCTTTCTGTTAAGATCAATACCTGCCTTCTTAAGACCATTCATAAATGTTGAATAGTTTGTACCATTGAGCTTGCAGGCAGCTGAGATACGAGTAATCCAGATTCTTCTGAAATCTCTCTTCTTCTGCTTTCTGCCGATGTATGCATACTGACCGCTTTTCATTACAGCCTGCTTAGCTGTTTTGAAAAGACGATGCTTTCCGCCGTAATAACCTTTAGCTGCTTTTAATACTTTCTTTCTTCTCTTACGAGTTGCCATAGCACCCTTAATTCTTGCCATTTTGATATACCTCCGAGTTTATAGTTTAGCCTATTCTATATAAGCGAATTATTCTTATTTATAAGGAACAAGTCTCTTGCACTGCTTCTGGTTTGTAACATCAGCAACTGCAGTCTTGCGAAGATTTCTCTTACGCTTAGTTGACTTCTTAGTAAGAATGTGTGAGGTATAAGCATGAGCACGCTTAACCTTGCCGCTCTTTGTTGTCTTAAAACGCTTTTTAGCGCCACTGTGTGTCTTAATCTTTGGCATAATTATTCCTCCGTATAAATTAATTACTTACCTTGCTTAGGTGACAGGAACATAAGTATCTGTCTGCCCTCAAGCTTAGGTGCCTTATCAACATTTGCCTCTTCCTCAACTGCTGCGGCAAAGCGCTTCATATTCTCAACGCCGAGCTCTGAATGAGCCATCATTCTGCCCTTAAGACGGATAGATACCTTGAGCTTATGACCTGCTGCAAGAAATTTTTTCGCCTGATTAACCTTAGTGTTGAAATCGCCGACATCAATGGTAACAGAGAGACGAATTTCTTTCATCTCAATCTGCTTCTGATTTTTACGGTTTTCCTTTTCACGCTTTGACTGCTCATAACGATACTTTGAATAGTCCATAATCTTGCATACAGGCGGCTTTGCCTGCGGAGCAATCTTAACTAAATCAAGATCATTATCCTCAGCGATTCTGAGCGCCTCTTTAGAGCTCATAATGCCAAGCTGCTCACCGTCAGCAGAAATTACACGTAATTCCTTGTCTCTGATTTCACCATTAATTTGCTGAGCTTCCTTGCTGATAAAAAACACCTCTTAAATAATAATAACAAATAAAGTGCGAACGCAAAACGCCCGCACTTCAATAATTAAACAAAATAACTATTGCCCATTTAACTGATACGCTGATGGGGAGAACGGCTGCGTTCTTCTTTGTTGTGGCAATATATTAACACACCCAAAAGCATTTGTCAAGTATTATTTTGACACCGCTCTTTTTAAACGGAGCTTTTTAATCACGTTCCATAGGATATAAGCTATAAGACTTATGATTACGGCAAGAGAAACCGTAACCGCAATTCTTGTATACCCTGTTAATGAGTCCAGCTCATATTTTACAATACTCCTTGCAATATTCTGGCAGAGGTAAAGCGGAAGGCTGAACGCACCCAAGAAATAAACAAATTTATTATTATAAATCTTACAATCAAAATCTCTGCTGAAGGTCAATGTGATTCCCAGCGCCATAAAATAGATTACATAGGAATCATAACTGGTGTGAAATCCGGAGAACATAAAGTACATTGAAACAAGCCAGCAGCCGTTTTCAATGATTATCAAAAGGATTTCCTTTAACTTTGACAGCTCTGCCTCTCTTATTTTTTCACTGATTGCAAAGCAGAAGCAGCCAAGAAGAATCACTGCAACAGCACGTATATTGCAGGAATATGTAAAGGTTGCAAATTCATCACTGACAGGCATTGCACCATATGTTTTCTTAAGATAACCAATCATTAGGGATGAGGCAACAGGTGCAATCACCAGCGTTGTTAAATCAAAGTTTTTCAGCAGCAACGGAAAAATGATTGCAAGCGCCAGAAGCATTGAGCAGATGTACCATTCCACCGTGATGAAGTCACGGTCACACATTCCTGTTCGCTGCAGAAAAAACGCACTCGGTAAACGTTTTACGATATCCATCACAAAATGATTGCCGTAGATAAAAAACAGAACAACGGTAACCATAACAGCAAAAATATGGTAAGGAAGAATTGCATTTATCTTTTTCAGGATAAAGTTAAATGAGTTGCGCCCTACAGTATCTCCGTTCAGTCTGATTTTACTTGCACTTTTCGCAGCGAGAAAGCCTGAAACAAGAAAAAAGAATTCCACACCCGATCTGCCTCTTGCAAATACCGTAAGATAATCATTTATAAAAACATTGCTGCCAAAGGCATCCTTTCCGATATGGAACAATAAAACGGACATACAGAAGAAAAAACGCAGAAGCTCAATCTTTCCGTTCCTTTTTGATTTCATATTAATTCCCATAGCCTTTCCGACTACAAATAGTTCATTAAAAATCACTGATACGCTTTGCTGTAGCCGGACAAGGCGTAAAATGGGAATTTAGCCATATCAAAATTATGCCGTAGGCAAATTTTGATGGCAATATAATTTGATATAGTGTGATTTTTCACACTATCCTCCTTACCCGTATTCAAATCAGCATTGATAATCAAGCTGAAAACAACGGCAAATCAATTTGTATTGGTGTGCTTTAATTCCTCCCACTTTGAAGAAAACGCCTCATAACTGTCGGTAAAGAAGAAATCTGCACCATTGTTATAGGAGAAGAAATAAAAATAATCCGTATCATTATGATTCACAACGGCATTGATATTTGCAACACCCGGATTACAAATCGGACCGCTTGGAAGTGCCGCACACTTATAAGTGTTATAGGATGTCACAACATTATCATCAAATCCGTTTGAACGCAGTGCATTTCCATAATCAATTGTAACATCGGACTGGAGCTGATGTCCTTTGTTCAGTCTGTTTATAAATACAGATGAAATATTCTCAGCTACACCCTCTCCCAAAGTCTCCTTCTCAACGACAGAAGCAAGGGTAACAAGCTCATAAAGAGACATATCATTTTCGCTGCAATAGGTCCTCCAATTCTCGGATATGCGGTCAGCAAAGGCTCTGAGCATCTGATTAACAACCTCAGCAGCATCTGTGTTCTCCTCCATATCATAAGTTGCAGGGAACAGGAAACCCTCTAAAGGATAAGCAATTGTATCACTGTCAGGGATTTCACTGATAAAGGAGTAATCATAATTTTCTTTCGTTTTGCAGGCATTGAGGAATTCCTGACCTGAGCAGATGCCATTCTCTTCCAGAACTGTTGCAATATCAAAAATATTATAGCCCTCGGGTATACATACAGATATTGTCTTATGGGAAATATCCGGAGTCTCCAGTGCTTTTGCGATTTCCTCATAGCTCATCGAGGAGTTCAGATAATATTCGCCGGCAGGATATTTAAAATCAGGATAATGCTTATTCATCCAGTAGTCCCAAATGGTATCACTGTTAATGATTTCTCCAGCCAAAAGCTTTTGCCCAACGTCATACTGAGACGAAGAATCGGAAATATAAATCGTATTTTCCGATTTTCTGTTTCTGTTGCCGTTTACATCATTCTGTACATAACTGTAACCAAAAAATCCTGCAACCGCAGCAAGCACAATTACAAGAACGATAATTACGGCTGTGTAGCCTTTGTTATTTTTTTTAGCTGCCATAGTATTTTTCCTTTTCAATTATCATCGGAGTGTGCACCAGTCCCCTGTCAATCAGTTCTTCACCAATTACAGTAAAACCAAGTTTCTCATAAAAAGGCACAGCATGATTCTGTGCATCAACATATACCTTATCAGCACCGTTTTCAAAAGCCTTTTCTGTTACGGCACATACAATTACTGCACCGTAGCCTTTTCCTCTGTATTCCTTTAAAACAGCGATTCTGCCGATTTTATATCCTTTTTCATTTTTAATAACGCGTGATGTTGCAACTGCTTGCCCGCTATCATACAGCAAAAGGAAATCAGCACTGTTTTCATAGCTGTCAAACTCACAGTCGGCATCTGCACCCTGTTCATTTGTGAAAACAGCAGTACGTATAGCCTTGACCTTTGCATATTCACTGTCATTATATTTCAAAAATTTTATATTATACATTAACCTCTTGTACCTTCAGCATATTCGTAGTACCTGAAATACCCAGCGGAATACCTGCTGTGATAACAACCGTTTCGCCCTTTTTAATAATACCTGCCTTTTCCGAAACCTCAACAGCATGGTCAAAAAGCGCATCCGTATTATTCTTAATATCACATTTTACAGGTGTAACGCCCCAGCTCAGATTAAGCTGACGCCATACCTTATCATCAATCGTTGCACCGACAATATTAATAAACGGTCTAAACTTTGAAATCATACGTGCAGTTGTTCCGCTCTTCGTAACCGTAATAATTGCAGATGCATTCAGGTCGTGGGCAGTGGTAACCGTAGCGTGACTGATTGCCGATGTAATGTCCTTTGCACCGCTCTGTGGGTAAAACTTATTAAAGCGTTTGATATAGTCAATATCCTGTTCGGTTGTTACCGCAATTGTCGCCATTGTTTCAACAGCCTCAACAGGGTGCTTGCCCACAGCAGATTCGCCTGAAAGCATAATGGCACTTGTGCCGTCGTAAATTGCATTGGCAACGTCTGTAATTTCTGCTCTTGTGGGACGCGGATTATTAATCATGGATTCAAGCATCTGTGTGGCAGTAACAACAATCTTACCTGCCTCGTAGACCTTTTTAATAATCATCTTCTGAATAGAAGGTATACGCTCAAAATGGATTTCAACACCCATATCACCGCGTGCTACCATAATACCGTCAGACACTGCAATAATATCATCAATATTATCTACACCCTGTGCGTTTTCAATCTTCGCAATAATTTTTACATTCTTCCAGCCGATAGCCTCAGTATAGTTGCGAAGGATAGTAATATCGGTTGCACTGCGTACAAAGGATGCAGCAAGAAAATCGAAATCATGGTCCTTACCGTACTGCAAATCAGCCATATCTCTTGCTGAAAGGTAAGGCATTTTAAGCTCAACACCGGGAACATTTACGCCTTTATGATTGGTAAGGAGTCCGCCGTCAACAACAGTACAGCTGATATCCGAACCGCTTACACCGTCAACTGTCATTGAAACAAGACCGTCATTAATCAGTATCGTTGTACCTTTTTTCACATCGCCTGCAAGTCCATCATAGTTAATACAGCATCTTTCACTATTTCCCAGACATTCCTTAGTGGTGAGAACATACTTGTCCCCTGCCTTGATTTCCACTCCGTCAGGATTTTCAAAATCACCGAGACGGATTTCCGGCCCTTTTGTATCAAGCAAAGTAGCAACAGGCAGTGAAAGCTTATCCCTGAGTGCCACCAGCTCTTCAAGTCTTTTGGTATGGTCCTCATAAGAACCGTGACTGAAATTAAATCTTGCCACATCAAGACCTGCAAGCATCATTTTTTCAAGTACATCAGGATTGTCTGTTGCAGGACCCAATGTGCATATTATCTTGGTTTTTCTTGTCATTTTTTTCATAGTAGTCTCCATAGCTGAAAATTTTACTGCCGAATTGTCCGCAATTATATCCGACAGTAGGCAATAGAGAATAATCCGAACTCTCTATTGCCTAAAGAGCACTGATTCTGCCCATTCTTATGATACCACAAAAGATTCAAAATGCAATAAAAAACTGTTAACTGCATAAAAATAAACTTCTTTCTATTACAGAAAGAAGTTTACCGTCCAAAAATTTAAAAAGATTTAATTATACTATACCGCCGTTTACACCAAGCACCTGCCCTGTAACATAATCATTTTCAGCAAAAAACAGGATTGCCTTTGCCACCTCATCAGGTGTACCGAGCCTGCCGACAGGTACCTCATTTTCCAGCTCAGCCTTATTGAACTGACTGTTCATACGTGTATCAATAATTCCGGGAGAAACGCAGTTAACGGTTATACCGCTTGGTGCAAGCTCCTGAGAAAGTGCTTTGGTAAGTCCGATAACAGCAGCCTTGCTCATTGAATACGCTACCTCGCAGGAAGCACCAAGCTGTCCCCACATTGAGGACACATTGATGATTGCTCCCCTATGCTTTTTTATCATTGACTTAACGGCCTGCTTTGAGCAGAAAAAATAGGATTTTGCATTCACATCACTGACAATATCATATTCCTCTTCAGTAGTATCATTAATCATTTTTACAAGGCTTACACCTGCATTATTGACAAGCACGTCCATATCACCGATGCTGTCAAAAAGTATATTTATCTCGTCACAGCTTTCGAGATTGCATTTCACTGCAGTAATGCCGTCATAATCAGGCTTGGTATGATTATAGGTTATAAACACATCATAGCCTTTTTCTTTAAAAAGCAGTGCCGCAGCCTTACCTATCCCTGTTGCACCGCCTGTTATTAACACTTTTTTCATAAAATCACCACATATGATTGTAGCATATACTGTTGTAATTTTCAATTATATAGGTTATAATTAAGATAAATATTATCAGAGGTGTTTTATGGAAAAGGAATTTTACACTATATCCGTATATGTGGACAAGGATGAAAATATGATTGGTATCCCCTGCGGTGAAAGTGATACATACGGTATTGCAGATATTGACAAGGTTGTGCTTTTAAAAGCACCATACTCGGACAAGCAGATTGAAAGTTTTATTGAAGAGGTTATTTCCTACTGCTATACAAAAAAACATAATGATGCATCACCGCTTTCAACCATTGAGAAATACACAAAGAAAAAGGGATTTGTCAATGCAACAGCAGACCTCACCCTTTTATCCATTGTAAAAACAAAAACAAATTATTCACTTATGCCGACCTTTAACGATTACGAAAAGGGGCCGCTCGTTATTGATGATGACGAACGTATATTGATGAATCCTTACAAAAAAGGTGAGCTGGCTGAGGTAATCAAGGATTTCATCCAGGTATATGTTAAAGCAAATATCTTCTACAAGGAAATTCAGGAGCTTGAAGAAGAAAAGAAAAACAAGAACAACAACTGATATATGAAAAGTATAACCATCAGCAGCAAGGATTCAGGTCAGCGGCTTGACAGGTTTCTATCAAAAACCTTTGACAGACTGCCGAAATCCTTAATGTTCAAAGAGATACGAAAAAAGAATATTAAAATAAACAGAAAAAGATGCTCTGCCGATCAGATACTGGGTGAGGGTGATATTCTTGATTTATACCTCAATGATGATGTTCTGCACGTTAAAAAAAAGCATTATGATTTCCTCAAGGCATCCACAGACCTTGACATAATCTATGAAGATGAAAATCTAATTCTGCTCAACAAAAAAGTTGGTATACTCTGTCACCCTGACGGCAAAGATTACATTGATAACCTTGTTGCCAGGCTGAAAAGATATCTTTACGAAAAGGGTGAATGGTCGCCTGATGACTCGTCCTTCACACCGTCACTTGCCAACAGGATTGACAGAAATACAGGCGGAATCGTTATCGGTGCAAAGAATGCACAGGCTTTGAAAGCAGTAAACGAGAGTATCAAAAGCCGTGAAATTGAAAAATACTACCTCACTGTTGTTCACGGAGAAATGCCGAAGAAAAGTGAAACACTTACGGCTTACCTCACAAAAAATGAAAAAAAGAACACAGTAAGCGTAACAGATAATCAGGTGCAGGGTTCAAAAAAAATCATAACAGGATATACTGTGCTGGATTATTATAACGATGCTTCCCTGCTGGAAATCCGACTGCTGACAGGACGCACACACCAGATACGTGCACACCTTGCACACATCGGTCATCCCCTTTATGGTGACGGAAAATACGGAATCGACAAGGGCAGATACAGGCAGGCGCTTTACAGCTACAAGCTGAAATTCAGCTTTGAAAATAAAAACATACTGAGCTACCTTGACGGCAGGGTATTTCAGGCAGAAAATATAAAACTTTTAAGCGATTATAAGGAGAGAAAATATTTATGAACAATAAATTTATGAGAATACTTTCACCAATTCAACTTGCAGTTGTGGGAATACTTGATATTGCAGTAATCGGTTATCTGATTTTTGCAATCAAAAGATTAATTCAGAATCCGAGAACAACTGTTATTATTTTCACCGCAGGTGTTGCAGTAGCATTAATCATAGCCATACTTGTTACAAAAGAAGTTTTATCACATGGTGTGAAATTCCTGGATGATGAAATGGAATTCACAGGAATGGACGGAGAAAATATTTTCGCCTATGATAATATAGCAAGTGTGGAAACCAAGAAGGACGATAAGGCAAGCCTTGTTAAAAACTTCGTTGACCGTCAGTCACAGATTATACTCACACTGAAGGACGGAAAGGTCGTAACCATTTCCATAGGCTTAACAACGAAAAGCACCCTAAAAAAAATCGCTGACGAAATCAGCGCACGTATTGAAAATAAAGAATAGTACAGCTGAAGATAAAATAAATCCGGTGAATTTTGAATATTCAGGTTCACCGGATTTTATTTTTTTAAATTCATGTAACATTTTCAAGACTTGTCGGGTTTTATTGATGAAAGGAGGTAAATCAATGATAAAAAAATCGTCGACGAATCTTAACGAAGAGGATATGATAAGAAAATACTCTTCGACTGTATATCGAATTGCATACTCCATGACATCAGATAAAGCTGACAGTGATGATATATATCAGAATGTATTTCTGCGCTACATAAGAAAAAAGCCTCGCTTCAATGATGAAAATCACGAAAAAGCATGGTTTATAAAGGTAACCTTAAATTGTACCAAAAGTTTTCTTACACAGGCGTGGAATAAACGAACTGAAGCATTCAGTGAGGATATGCCGTATCAGGAAGATGAAAAGGCTGATCTTGACTTTGCCATAAAACAGCTCCCTCCCAATTGCAGAACAATCATATACCTTTATTACTATGAGGGATATTCAACAAAGGAGATTGCTGATATGATGGAAATGAATGATAACACGGTGCGTACTTCACTATCAAGGTCAAGAGGCAAGCTTAAAACTATTTTGGAAAAGGAGGGCTACAATGCTTGACAATGAAATAAAGAAGTATTTCGACGGCATAGAGCCTGACAATGAATTAGTGGAAAGGATGGTCGCTATGTCAAAAAATACTGAAAATCATAAAAGAATCAAAATGAGTAAAAAGATCATTGCAATTATCGCTGCAATCGTATGTGTTATAGGAGCAACTACTGCAACAGCAGCAATTATCCGTGTTGCAAATGATAAGAATGGTATTGTAAGCATACAGGAATCTGATGATTCATTTACACTTGATTTCACAAAGGCTCAGAGAAGAGCTGAAAAGCTGAGTGATACCGATAACAGCATCGTAAAAATGCTTAATGATAAGGGTTTCGAGGACGTTGTTATCCCTGCCGAATTATTAAATGGCAAATATGAAATCGTGAACGCACTCGGCTTTATTCCTCAATACACTTCAGGAATGTTTGATTTCTCAGACGGGAGTGACAGCAGCATATCCATGAGCATTATTCAGGATATCCCTGATGAAGAGGCCGCAGGTTTCTGGGGAACAGGTGATGAAAACAGTACAGGTGAGGTTGTCACCGTAAACGGAATGGACGTCGTAATTGCCTATATGGGTGAGCCCGAAATCGGTTATTCAAGCTTTATATTCTATGCAAACGGCAACACAATCTATCAGTTTTCATACAATGGTGCCACAGATATGGAATCGCTGAGAGAAAGTACAATTGAATTTATAAGTACACTTGCACAATAGCAAAATACACATTAAATAGTTGTAGAGGGCGGATTCAATATCCGCCCCCTCAGTGTGTAGAAAAGTCCAATTACAAATTTCTACACGCTGGAGGCTGTTGAGAAATGGAGCTAAATTTTGTATTTTGTGAGTGAGAGCTGTACATAGGTACTGCCTCCGATCAAAAGACAAAAAACGCCAAACGCCGTATAAACGCTAATGTTTATGCGGCGTTTAAAATGGTTAGATTAAAACGGGTCGTCGAGGACGCCTACCCCTACACTCTGTAATATAACCATTTAATTATTTTATTAGGCGTGATTCAGCCCACTTTATCGACAGTCAAAGGGGCGGATTTAATATCCGCCCCTGTAATTTATCAGAAACATAAGTTAAACTTCGTAGCCAAACATCAATAACTAAGCAGCAAATTCAATTTTATAATCGATATTACGCATCGTCAGACTTTTAAAGCTGTTATCGTCATTCTGAATCAGAATAAAATCACCTAAGGAAATTCTTCCCTCATACTTAAAACCGCCGTCAATCTTTTTTGCATTCAGCTGTTCTGTGGAATTTATATAATCAAAAACCTCATAAATCACGATTGCCGCGTTTCGCTTTTCAAAGTTTTTACCATTTATATCATAGGAAAAATCGGCGAATGAAAAACCGACGTTCGTTCCGTTATAGGACATAGACATTCCCTTTGCCGCTGTTGAGTCAACTGTCACTGTAACGGAATTCTCATTTTTACAAATTTTGCAATCGTACGAAAAATCCCCTGAAGTTACCTTCGCATTATTTTCAAATGCCAAAGGAATTTCAGGGGTATAATCTTCCACCTTACAGGCAGAAAGAAACAACATTAAAATCATCAATACAATGGGTGCAGTTTTTTTCACCAAAATCAGTCCTAACAGCTAATTCAAGCCTCAAATTCAGACATCAAAGCACCCATAAGTGACAGCATATCCTCAACAGTCATTCCACGCTGTGACAGTTCCTGAGCAGTAATATCACCGCAAAAGCCGTGAATAAATACAGCTGATTTTGCAGCCTCAAGAGGCTCAATACCCTGTGCAATAAATGAGCCTATCATACCTGTCAGCATATCACCTGTTCCGCCCATTGCCATACCTGCATTACCGTTCATATTCACAAAAACTGCTTTGCCGTCAGTCACAACAGTATTTGCGCCCTTTAGAACAACAATCACATCATATTCTGCTGCAAAGGCCTTTGCCACATCCATTCTGTGATTCTGAACATAATCGGTACTCTCACCGATAAGTCTTGCCATTTCAGCAGGGTGCGGCGTAACTACCAACGGTGCTTTTTTATCCTTAATAATATCTATGAAGGGAGCTACCGCATTTATACCATCCGCATCCAGAACAACAGGCACTTCACTGGATTTTACAACCTGACCGACGATCACCTGTGTATCATCATTATTACCGATACCACAACCGATTGCCACACTGTCTGCCCATTTTAATTCTTCAAAAATATCATTCATTGCACCGATTGAAATTGTTTTCTGCTCATTTTCACAAATCGGCTTGAAAACAGGCTGAATCATATGTGCAGTCATAACAGGATAAAGGGATTTGGGGAACACACATTTTAAAAGTCCCACGCCTGTTTTAAGTGCTGCTTTGGCACAGATTACAGCTGCACCCGGCATCAGGTACGAACCGCAGATGTTAAGCTGATGACCGAAGCTGCCCTTATGGGAATTCTTATCACGTTTAATAAAATTCTTTTTTACGTCAGCCTTCGTTATTGTTTCTGTGTAATCATTGTCATAACAGCTTTCAGGTATTCCTATATTCACGGTCACAACCTTGCCGCAATATGCATTTGCAGGAGGGAGAACATGAGCAAATTTAAGCGTCGAAATGGCAATGGTAAGGTCTGCACGTACAGCATGGATTACCTCACCTGTTGTGGCATCCGTACCGCTTGGTGTATCAATGCTGACAACCTCAGCACCGGAATAATTAACAGCATCAAAGATTTCACCAAAGGGTGCTTTTGGTTCACCGTGAAAGCCGATACCGAAAATGCAGTCAACTATAATATCACAATCAAACGTATACTCCGCAAAATAATAATCCCTCACCCCATCTGCCACAGCCTGATCAAAATAGAGCTTAGGCTCAGGGAGATACGGCGGATTATCCGCAAGAACAATGCAGACATCCACACCGCTTTTCATCAGCAAATCGGCAATAACAAAGCCGTCACCTGCATTTTTACCGTTACCGCAGAACACTGCAACCTTCTTGTTTTGTATACTGTCTCCATAATATTTCAGTATCCTATTATAACAGGCTGTACCGGCACTGAGCATAAGACCCTCTTCGGTAAAATCACCGCTGAAGGCTCTTTCCTCAACCTGCTTAATTTGTTTTGCTGTTAAAATTCTCATATTATCACCAAATTATAACCGCAGCAATTGCATATTCACCGTCGTGTGAAATGGATACGTCACAGTTTTCAGCGCCGTTAATATACGGCTTTCCCATATCATTATGGAGCACCTCAATATCGGTAAGCGGCTTATTGATACCTGTACCGACAGCCTTAAAATAAGCCTCCTTGACAGCGAATATACCTGCAAAGCTTTCTGCCTTTTTACAGTATTCCCTTTCCTTATCGGTAAAGACCCTATGCAAAAAGGCATTGCTTTTTATACTTTTTTCTATTCTGGAAATCCTAACAATATCTGTACCGATTCTGTACATTTTACTCACCGTCAACAGGCTTGATTACAAAGGAAATTGCCTTGCCTGTCAGTGAGCCCACACGGTATTCCTGTGACGGAGTAGGACCACAGGCATTTGAGCCTGCACCGAGAACATCGGAATCAAGATTAATGCAGGTTGTATTATAGGTTAAGTCCTCCCTGTGCATTGCCTTTGCACAGTCCTGAGATGTAAACGGATTAGCAGAAAAAACAAACGGTTTATTAACGGCTTCAAAACGAAGACCAAGTCCGTTATCATTTGTGATCTCAGCGAAACGCGTTTCACACCTTGTTGCACTTTCCTGAGGCTTGATATAATCCTCGCGCATATCCTCAACTGTCGTTTCGTAAATTCCTGTGAGTGCGTGCTCTTTAAAATCAGGAAGATTTACATACGGGCCTAAACCGAAATACTTTACATTTTTAAATTCCTTAGGCATCTCAAGCTGAACACCGAAACGAGGAACAAACTTAACAGCACCTGCTCTTACGCAGTTATAATCTGCCTTAATTGTACCGTTGCTGTAAATACTTAGCTTTGAATCCACTGTTGCTATCTTGAACCTGATAGGTGTCTTGATAGTGATTCTGTTTGTAATTTCAACACAGTCGTCCTTCACCTGATATCTGCATTTGCTTACAAAGGTTGACTGCGCATCAAGTCTGTACTTGTTCCAGAACTTGCTTACATACATATCATTATCAAGCGGAGCTCTGTAGAACTGCATACCCAAGCCTTTAAAATCACTTGAAGGTACCTGATTGATAAATTCTTTACCTTTATAGGTATAGGAATCAATAAATCCTGTTGCTCTGTTGAAAATCATACTGCCGTTTTCAAGAGTAAGAAACAGGCGCTTTTCACTTTCCTGAACCTTTGGAGCAGCTGACTTTTTAATATCAACAGAAATTTCTCCCTTTGAAAGAACAATCTCCTCACTTGCAACATTACTGTCACCATCGAAATAGTCAAAACGAACAACCGTATTCTTCTTTTTGTTATATTCAAATTTATCAATATTAATCTTTGCAGCTGTCTGTGGTCTGATATCAAGGTCAAAATCGCCCTCAGATATCGGCAATCCGTTTTCAAGAACAGTATACTTTACGTTAAGCTTTGCATTTTCAAAATATCTGTGGCTGAAGAAGGAATAGCTTGTCACACCATTTTTTTCTGCTCTTACAGGACGGTAGCAGTTTTTCATCTGATATGCACCTGAGTGCGGTGTTCTGTCAGGATAGAAAAGACCGTCAACGCAGAAGTTGCTGTCGTGTTTCAGCTCTCCGTGATCACCGCCGTAGGTGTATTCATACATGCCGTCCTCATGATAAATTGCGTGGTCCACAAATTCCCATATACAGCCGCCAAGCATATTGTCTGCACTGTAAAAACACTTTACATATCTTTCAAGCTCGCCTGCACCAACACCCATTGCATGAGCATATTCGCAAAGATAGAACGGTTTCTTATAATACTTACCCGGTAATCCGTGACCTGCTGCAATTTTTTCACATCTTGCAGGATGGGTATACATCTGAGAAACGACATCATAAGCCCAGCGTTTTGTTCTGCAGACAGCCTCATAGTGAATAGGAATCGCTGTAAGCTTTTTCAGCTCATCATAGCAGTAGTCCTGATTCAGATAACCGTGTGACTCATTACCGAGTGACCACATTGTGATGGATGCATGGTTTTTATCACGTGCAAACATACGGTAAATTCTGTCCCAATAATGCTCTCTCCATTCAGGATTATGTGAGCACGCACCGCGTCTGTGTAGCTCTGTTTCACAGCCGTGTGTTTCAATATCAGCCTCATCTACAACGTAGATACCATATTCATCACAAAAATCAAGGAATGCAGGATCAGGCGGATAATGTGATGTTCTTACACAGTTACCATTATAATTTTTAATCGTTCTGACATCGAGCTCCATATTCTCAATGCTCATCACATATCCTGTTTTGGGATTCGTATCGTGGTGGTTTACACCAAGAAGCTTGATATGCTGATTGTTGAAATAGAATACATTTCCTTTTATTTCAATATGCTTAAATCCGATATGTTTCTTAACAACCTCAAGGATATCCTCACCGATAGAAAGTGTGATGATGAGGTCATAAAGATACGGCATCTCAGCAGACCATTCATTCACTTGTAAAGAATCAAATGTAATTTTATCTATTTCGCTTGGTGTAACATTGATTGATTTTGAACTAAGGAGCTTACCGTCGTCATAAATAAATGCTGTAAGCTGACATTCCTCAGTAATCTTCAATGCAGGTATAATTTCAAGCTTATATTCTTTATCCTTAAGATAAGTTGTCTTTGCTTCAAAATCATAAATGGAGTTATTGCCTGTTTTGTAAAGAAGGACATCACGAAAAATACCATTGCATCTGAACATATCCTGTGCTTCAAGATATGTACCATTGCTCCATTTGTAGTTCACAACAACAAGCTCATTTTCGCCTTCGGTAACAAACTCGTTAAGCTCAAACTGGGAAGTATTATGGCTGCCCTCACTGTAGCCAACAAATTTTCCGTTGCAGAAAAGATCAAACGCTCCTGCAACACCCAAAAAGCTGATATATAAATTCCGCTTTACATCATCGACAGTGATGAATCTTCTGTATACACCTGCCGGACAATCCTCAGGAAAATGAGGCGGATTCGGCTTGAACTGATATCTTGTATTCACATAATACGGCGGTTCATAGCCTGTATGCTGCCAGGTTGACGGAACAGCCACCTTGTCAAATTCCACTTTTGATGTATCAAAATCAGCAGGGATATCAAGGCAGTTTTTATAATAAGCAAAATCCCATTTACCACTAAGGCATTCCACCATAGATGAGCTGTAACGCTCATTTCTTATATCCGTGTTTTCCAATTCAGATAAAGAAGCAAACGGAATAAAGTATGAGCGTGGGCTCATTACATTATCTTTAAACACTTTAAAAGTTTTATAATTATTGGTTTTCAGGTTGTAATTCATATTGCATTGCAGCCTCCTTGTCATAGATAGTTTGATTATACACTAAAACAAGAAAAAAGGCAAGAAAAAAGGCCGTCTGCAAAGCAATTGCAAACAGCCTTTTATTTTACATATTATTTACATTTTTGAAATTTCATCACGGAAAGCCTCAACAGAATCAAACTCCTTGTAAACCGATGCAAAGCGGATATAAGCCACCTCGTCAATCTGCTTAAGCTTTTCCATAATAAGCTCACCGATTCTGACGGATGTAACCTCTCGGTCAATGGCAGACTGCAGGGTTGCCTCAATCTCACTGATTGCTGTTTCCAGCTCGGAAATGGTTACCGACCTTTTTTCACAGGCACGCAGCATACCCTTTAAAATCTTATTTCTGTCAAATACTTCCCTGCTTTTATCCTTTTTGATAACAATAATAGGTACATCTTCAATGGTCTCATAAGTCGTAAAGCGCTTGCTGCACTGCAGACATTCACGGCGGCGGCGGATACGCTCATTCTCATCAGTAGGACGTGAATCAATAACCTTACTTTCTTCAAAACCGCAAAACGGACATCTCATTGGAAAATCCTCCATATTATTCCTTAATAGGTATATTATATCACAATATATAGATAAATGCAAGTATCTTTACTTTACATCAATATATTGTGATTACATTGACTTTTTAAGGTTATATTCCCTCTTATTGTATATAAACATCCACACTGCCATCATACAGATAATAAAATATCCTACAAACGACCACAAGTCAGGCACCTGTCCGCCGAGAAAGAAGTAGCCGCTGATTGCTGTAAATATTACATTTGAATAATCGTAAACAGAAATTTCCCTGCTGGGAGCAAATGTATAGGCTGCAGTTATACTGAACTGTCCGCCTGCTGCACACACACCCACCATTATAAGATAAATCCATTGTGTTTTTGACATCGGATGAAAACTAAAAATGAGATACGGAGCAGTTACAAGACAGGAAAACAGGGAGAAGAAGAATACCGTAAACCTGCCGTTCTCTCCTTTATTGCCCATATGACGAACGCAGGTATATGCGCCACCTGCGCAAACACCACCGATAAAGCCACACACTGACGGCAAAAGTTCCACATTGCTCATCGTAGGCTTTATTACAAACATTGCACCAAGAAAAGCAATTCCGATTGCAACAGCCTGTTTCGGTTTAACCTTTTCCTTTAAGAAAATCGCTGAAAAGATCAGGGTAAAAAAAGGACTCATCTTATTCAGAATTGCCGCATCGGCAGTGGACGCCATTTTGGTTGTGGCATAGAAATTACCGAACACGCCCAAAAGCCCTGCAGCGGACCTGATAATATGATACTTTATACATCCCTTATGCGGCTTGAAGCTTTCCCTATTTTTCAGCAAAGTAACGGTTGCTATGAATAAAGCAACAAGATTTCTGAAAAAAACCTTCTGTGCAATGGGCACATCACCGGACAGATTGATAAAGCTGCTCATTCCGCTGAAGCACAATGCCGACAGCAGAATACATATGATACCCTTAGTCCTGTTACTTACCTTTGCCATAATTTATCCAAATAAACCTTACTTTCCTTTAGCTCTTTCGCAACATCGTAGCTGCCTGAATAGATTTCAATTACGGCATCGCCTTTATAATCAGCAGTGTCCATAATATTCTTAAGTCTTTTAAAATCAAATGTGCCCTTTCCGGGAGGAAGACAGTCCCCTGCTGCACCGTTATCACTGATATGAAGATGTCTTATCTGATGCTTGAACTCCTCCAGAAAGGTAAAAGTATCTTCACCTGCACGGACAGTCTGTTTAATATCAAAAACCATATTATAATCACTGCCCAGAGCGTCACGCATGTTCCTGCAAAAATCAATTGACTGACTTTTGAACCTGTTTACATTCTCCTGGCACACCATAATGCCCTCAGCCTTTCCGAGCTCAATCAGATACCTGAAACGCTCAAAATATCTTTCATCAGGAATCGGTATTTTCGGCATTGCCACTGCACCGTGAATAACCACAAACTTTGCACCGAGCACTGCTGACGCGTGGCAGGTTTTCTGATACAGTCCGATATAATCCTCAAAGCGTCTCTGATAATCACCAAAGATGCAGGAGGATTCAAGGAAGCTGGAAAACGGATGAACAGATATGATATCGATTCCTCCATCCTCTGCTATCCTTCCAAGCTCCTTAGCAAATGGCTCCTCAAGCTCACTGGGTGCATTCATAAACACCTCAGCCTTTTCAAAGTCCAAAGCACATACATTTTTTAATGCCTGCTCCGTTTCAAGCGGATAAAAGCAGGCAGTAGAAGCGCCAAGTTTCATTTTATCATTATCCTAAAAGCTTTTCCACGCAAGCAAGACGAACGCAGATGCAAAGCAGTTCTGCCGCAATATCAAGTTCAGCAACAGGTGGGAAAGACGGTGCAATACGGATATTACTGTCATTGGGGTCAATACCGTAAGGATATGTTGCGCCTACTGTTGTAAGTGTAACACCGGCTTCTTTACAAAGCTCACCTGTTCTCTTTGCACAGCCGTTCATAACATCAAGGCTGATGAAATAACCGCCCTTAGGATTGAACCAGGTTGCGATACCCTTACCTCCGAGTTCGTTTTCAAGATGATTGAGTACCATATCAAACTTAGGCTTAAGAATCTGAGCGTGCTTTTTCATATGTTCACGCACGCCGTCAGCATTACCAAAGAACTGTACGTGTCTGTGCTGATTCATCTTATCATAGCTGATTGTCTGCGCATTCAGGCGCTTTCTGATTGCATTAAGATTATTTTCACTTGCAATAAGAGCAGATACACCTGCACCCGGAAATGTAATCTTTGAAGTTGAGCAAACCTCAATAACCATATCCTCGTTGCCGTATTCAGGAAGAACATCAAAGATGTTAAGAAGCTCATCACCCTCATCATCAAGGTCGTGAATACAATAAGCATTATCCCAAATCAGTCTGAAATCCTCTGCTGCAGGCTTCATAGCAGCAATACGCTTAACAACCTCATCACTATAGGTAATACCCTGAGGATTTGAATACTTAGGTACACAGAACATACCCTTTACACTCTCGTCCTTAATCAGTTCTTCGATAACGTCCATATCAGGTCCGTCATCCTTCATAGGAACATTAATCATCTTAATGCCAAAATGCTCGCAGATTGTAAAATGTCTGTCATAACCCGGAACAGGACAAAGGAACTTAACCTCGTCCAACTTGCACCAAGGGGTACTGCCGGCACCGTGTGTATAGCACTGACAAACATAGTCAAACATAAGTGTCAGACTGGCGTTAGGACCGATAATAACATTCTTTGCATCAACATCAAGCAAATCGGCAAAGAGCTTTTTACAGCTCGGAATACCATCAAGCATACCATAGTTACGAACATCAAGTCCGTCAGCAATATAATTTCTTACATCATAAATACCTGTTGAAAGATTAAGCTGATCCTGACCCGGCTTACCGCGACTCATATCAAGCTTTAATCCTCTTGCCTTGAAGGCATCATATCTTTTCTTAAGTGCCTTCTGCTCCTTAAAAAGTTCTTCCTTCGTCATTTCTGAATATAACATACTAACACCTCACTAATTATTTTGGTATATAGTTTACCACATTTGCCCCCTCATTGCAAATCGTCAATATATTAAATAAATTTACTTATAATATGATAAATTTTATCACTGTGTACAATATAACTGCCGTGATTTTCATTTGGAATAATCTCAAGCGTACTGTTAGGGATATTATCTGCAATCAACTTAGTATGGGCAGGCTTTATGATATCCCTCTCCCCTGCCAGCACATAGGTTGGTATTTTAACGGAATTCAGCTGCTGCGTTGTAATATCAGGCTCACTTATCATCATTTTAACAAGCTTATTTCTTGAAAACAGATATCCGATTTTATAAATGAATAAATTTATATTTCCAAGACCTGAAGGATGGATATTAGCGCCGCTGATTATAAGCTTTGAAAGGATATTCGGCTCTGCAATCGCAATCAGCAGACCGACTATACCGCCATCACTGAAACCGTAGAGAACAGGCTTTTCTATATCCAGCTTTTTAATAAAATCAATTACGTCCTGTGCCATAAGCTCATAGGAAATGCACTTTGCATTTTCACTTTTTCCGTGACATCTGCTGTCTATGGCATAAACCTTATAATCCCTTTTCAGACAGTCAATGAGCTTATCAAAGACCTTATGGCTTTCACTGTTTCCATGAAGGAGAATGATAGGTCTACCCTCACCGTACACCTCATAATTCAGATTCACCTGATTTACATTAATAATCATAACCGTCACCATAATAGCAAAGGAGTGGAAATGTTCCACTCCTAATACTTTATTTTTTTAGTGCAATACCCTTTTCCTCAAGACTTGCAATAACACCGTCAACAATTCCCATAACCTCTTCACGTGTGAGTGTCTTTTCAGGGTGAGAGAATGTGATTCTCGTTGTAATGGATTTTGAGTTCTCATCTGAATAGGTATCAACAACCTCTACCTTTTTCACAAGAGCACTCTTTGCATTCTCGATTGCCTTTGCAATCGGAGCAAATTTATCACTGATAAAGGAAAGGTCAATTTCAATTGCAGGGAACTTTGAAGGCTCCTCATAGGAAATGCTTTCATTTGAAAGGGCTGCAAATGCCTTGATATCCATTTCAGCAAAAACAATGGCTGCTTTCTTATCAATCTTCTTTGAAACAACAGGATGAACTATACCGATTTTACCGAGCTCTTTTCCGTCACAGAGAATGGCGTTGAGGTTTCTCGGATGCTCGTAAGAATGAGCTGCATCTAAGGTTTGATAGGAAAGGTCTCTGTGCTTGATATCATCGGTAAGCGTAGCAATGATATCACGAAGCTCAAAGTAAAGCTTTTCAACTGACTTGGTCTTGCTGAATAATGTTACAGCAAGCTTTTTCGCTTCATCGCAAAGTCCGTCATCCTTAACTCCGTTTACAACTCTGCCAATTTCAAACACACCGAAATCAGGTGAATAGGATGTATTGGTCTTAACCTGGCAAAGCTGCGTAGGAATAATTGAATTACGTATCGTTTCTATATTCGGATTCGTTGCATTAATCAGCTTGATATTATCCTCAACCTCAATGCCGAGTGCCTTGTATTCATCATAATACTGCCATACATAAGAATGCAGCTCGTGGAGTGAAAAACGCTTAACAAGAATATCCTTAATCTTATCCTCGTCCGTTTTTTCAACATCTGCTCTTACAGGGTAAAGCGGAGCATTTGCAGTGTGAATATCAAAGTTATCATAGCCGTAAATACGTGTGATTTCCTCAATGATATCCGCCTTGATTGTAACGTCCTTAGTTGCTCTCCAGCTCGGAACAACAACGCTGAAGTGCTCATTGTCAAGTGCAACATCAAATCCAAGTGATGTGAGTGTACTTGTGATTGTATCGTTATCAATCTCAATGCCTGTATATCTGTCAACAAAGCTCTTATCAAAGTCAAGCTTAACTGTATCATAATGATAAGCATATTCGTCAGTAAGAGCCGAAACGACCTTAACACCGCTGTCTACATCTGTCATAAGCTTAACAAAACGAGCAATGGCAGGAACTGTCATTTCAGGGTCAAGGCACTTTTCATAACGCATTGAAGCATCTGTTCTGTGTGCAAGACGCACAGTCGACTTACGGATTGATACTGCATTAAAGGTTGCAGACTCAAGGGTAAGCGTAGTTGTATCCTCAACAATTTCGCTGTCAAGACCACCCATAATACCGGCAATCGCAACAGGTGTATTATCGTTGCAAATCATAAGTGTGTTTTCATCAATATTTCTTTGCGCACCGTCAAGAGTCTGGAAGGTAAAAGGAGTATCAAAACGCTTAATTCTGATTTTCTCCACCTTACGTGAGTCAAAAGCGTGCATTGGCTGACCCATCTCCAGCATAAGATAGTTTGTAAGGTCTGCAAGGAAATTGATTGCACGCATACCGCAGTAGTAAAGACGGATACGCATATCCACAGGACTTACGCTTGTGTTGATATTCTCAACCTGCAGGCAGGAATATCTCTGGCACAGATTGTCCTCTATCTTCATATCAACCTTAGGCAGATTGTTATACTGAGTTAAATCAACGGTATCAAGCGGCTTAAGCTCTCTGCCTGCAAGGGCTGCAAACTCACGTGCGATACCATAATGCCCCCAAAGGTCAGGACGGTTTGTCAGTGATTTATTGTCAACCTCAAAAATAATATCATCAATAGCATAAACATCCTTAAGGTCAGTACCGTTTGGAATATCGTCGGTGATTTCCATAATTCCTGAATTATCATCACTGATGCCGATTTCCTTTTCAGAACAGCACATACCGTTTGATGTATAGCCTGCAAGCTTACGGGAAGCAATTTCAATTTCGCCGATTTTTGCACCAACCTTTGCAAAAGCAGTTTTAAGACCTACTCTTACATTTGGAGCACCGCATACAACATCTGTAAGTTCTCCGTCACCTGCATCCACCTTTAAAAGATGTAATTTTTTGGAATCAGGGTGATTTTCAACGGATTTAATTTCAGCAGCAACAATACCGCTGATATCACTGCCCTTGAAGAAAATCTCATTTTCCACCTCTGCAGTGGAAAGGGAAAAACGGTGAATAAGCTCCACCTTATCAAGACCGGTAAAATCAACAAAGTCACTAATCCAGTTCATAGATAAAAACATAATTCTGCTCCTCCTTTCTTACTCGTCGTCCGTGAACTGTGACAGACTCTTAAGACTGCCGCTGTTCAGATCACGAATATCCTTAACGCCGTATTTCATCATAGCAAGTCTGGTAAGACCAAGACCGAACGCAAAGCCTGTGTATTCCTCAGGGTCAATACCGCCTGCCTTAAGCACCTCAGGGTGAATCATACCGCAAGGGCAAAGCTCTAGCCAGCCGCTGTGCTTACAGGAAGGACAGCCGTCACCGCCGCAGATAAGACAGCTTATATCAAGCTCAAAGCCGGGCTCCACGAATGGAAAAAATCCCGGACGAAGTCTTACCTTAATATCCTTTTTAAAAACCTCAGAAAGCATTGTTTTCATAAAATAGATAAGGTTTGAAATGGAAATATTTTTGTCAACCATAACACCCTCCATCTGGAAGAAGGTATTTTCGTGACAGGCGTCAGTCGCCTCATTTCTGAAGCATCTGCCAGGAAAGATTGATTTAATCGGAACGCCATCATTTATAAGAGCATCCTTGTATTTTTTATATATAGCATTCTGAGCTGCTGAGGTCTGTGATTTTAAAAGCTGACCATTTTCAAGATAATAAGTATCCTGCATATCACGTGCTGGATGATGCTTTGGAATATTAAGAGACTCAAAGCACTCATAATCCGTTACAACCTCACTGTAATCCTCTACAGTAAAACCCATTGACTTGAATATACGCTCACATTCACGCTGAACAAGAGTGATAGGATGATATGAGCCTCTGTCAAGGTTAGCAGGCATTGAGATATCAAATTCAGGCATAAGATTAATTTCAGCCTCTATCTCCTTTTCCTTAAGCTCTGCTGTTTTGTCTGCAATTTTCTCAGCAACAGCACCCTTAAGCTCATTTACCTTTTGACCAAATGCTTTCTTCTCCTCATTTGAAAGTTCTTTCATTCCTTTAAGAAGCTCTGTTACACTTCCCTTTTTTCCAAGATAGGCAACTCTGATACTCTCAAGTTCGGAAAGATTCTGAATTTTACCGAGTTCGGTTTCAAATTTATTTTTTAAACCGATAATTTTCTCTTCCATATTTACCTCCATAAAAAATAAAAACCGCCTCAATCATGAGGCGGAATAATATCCGTGGTACCACTCAAATTGCAGTTGAAAAACTGCCGCTCGAAACCTTAACGCGGTTATACGCCTGACTTACTTTCTCGTCAGGAGCTCACAGGCTGAAATTCATTTTCGCTGTATATATGCTCTCACCCACCGCATACTCTCTGAAATACCGACGCCAAAACTACTTACACCTGATCATTGCTTTACATATATTAATGAGATTATAAACCACAAAACGGCACTAAGTCAAGCATTTTAACAATATAATTGCAAATATTAATAAAAAAAGGTATTGTATTTTTGTTAAAATATGTATATAATTATTATGTAATGTTTTACAGGGAGGTGACTTTACCGTGACAGATAAAACAATGACTTTCAGAATTGGTGACGAAAAAGAGGATATTATGAAGGAGACCCTTACAGAAGTATTTGATGCACTTCAGGAAAAGGGATATAATCCTATCAACCAGATAGTAGGCTATATCCTTTCAGAGGATCCGACTTATATCACAACTCACAACAACGCAAGAAGCCTAATCAGAAGGATTGACCGTGATGAGCTTATGGCGGCAATGGTAAAGTCTTATCTCGATTAAAATTAAGGGAGGGTTATCTTTGGCAGAAAATAAAAAGGAAAAATTCCTTGAATACAAAGGTAAACCTTTGGTAAGATGCGGTAAAACAATTTACTATGGAAATATGAGCGAACCATATGTAATTTGTCTTAATATTCTTGATGATAAGAATGTTGAAGATTTAAAAGTATCGGGAAAGGTTGTTATTCAGCTTATAAACACCGATGCAGATGTATCACCAAAGGAAAAAATAGTAAAAAAGAGTGAAAAGACAGGTCTTTTCAATGCACTTGATTTAGGTGCAGTATGGCTTGAAAGAGCATTAAAGTAAAAAATGCAAAACCGATTGAATATATCCATGTATATATCAATCGGTTTTTCTTTTAATCGTAAGGAGATAATTTATGTATAAAGCAGATGATAAAAGATATGAAAAAATGAGCTATAATTTCTGCGGAAAAAGCGGATTACAGCTGCCTGAAATTTCTTTGGGACTGTGGCAGAATTTCGGAATCAATGATGATTATGATACTATGAAGGATATTATACTCACTGCCTTTGATAATGGTATAACCCACTTTGATTTAGCCAATAATTACGGACCTGAGCCCGGACGTGCAGAAATCAATTTCGGTAAAATATTCAAGGAAAATCTTAAGCCGTACCGTGACGAAATTATTATCAGCACAAAGGCAGGCTATGAAATGTGGGACGGTCCATACGGCGGACGAGGCGGCAGCAGAAAATACCTTACCGCTTCTCTTGACCAAAGCTTACAGCGTATGGGACTTGACTATGTGGACATTTTCTATCATCACTGCCTTGCTCCCGAAACACCGCTGAAGGAAACCGCGCTCTGCCTTGCAGATATTGTGCGTCAGGGAAAAGCTCTTTACGCAGGTATCAGCAACTATGACGGACACACAATGCACAAAATGCATCACAAATGTGATGATTACGATGTTCCGTTTATTATAAACCAAAACCGCTATTCAATCTTTGACAGAACAATTGAGCACAATGATTTGAAGAAGGAGGCAGTTGACAAGGGAAAGGGAATTATTGCTTTTTCCCCTCTTGCACAAGGTCAGCTTTCAGATAAATACGAAAACGGTATCCCTGAGAATTCACGTCTCTATAATAATGAAAAGCTGCAGGCACACGTTGGCTATGATGAGTACAGACCTCATCAGATTAAAGAACTGTGCAAAATGGCACACAAACGCGGTCAGACGCTTTCTCAAATGGCTATACAGTGGCTTTTGGCAGATAAAGCAATTACATCTGTTCTTATAGGTGTACACTCAAAGGAACAGCTCCTTGAAAATCTCAAGGCTCTGGACTTTGAACCATTAACTAAAGCTGAGCTTATACAGATTGACGGAATCACAAATAATATTTAATGTTAATATTCATATACAATAAAAAAAGAACTATGCAAAAATGAATCTGCATAGTTCTTTTTTATTGTATCACTTAGAGAATAAGTAATTATTTATTTATCTGTTTTGAATACTTAGCAAGATAAACTGTTCTCATAAGGAAGCATTCTGCCTTAGGAACGTAGTGAGGACGGTTGAAAATATCAACATCAACAGCTGCCTCACAGCCCTTTTCCATAATAAGCTCGAGTGCCTGCATATCACCCTCACTGTTGCCAGTTACAAGAGCACCATTGCCTTCAATAAGAACAGCATTTCTGCCGCTGATTTTCTCAGCAATTTCCTCTGCACATTCGTCAGTATCGCCGTCAATCCAAGCACAATTCTTAACATCAACGCCAACAATCTGAGCAAAGTCATCAATCATTGGATACATTGTATCAGCAAGACAGGACTCTGCAACAATATAAGGATTGGTGAGATGATTAATCATAGTGCAATTCTCTTCCTTATAAATTGCTCTGTGGATTTTTGCACACTTAGGAGCAACGCCGCTGACAGCAAGTCCAGTTTCAATATCCACATCAACCTTTTTGCCGCCGTCATAAGTAAGAGTAAAGATATGACCGCATCTTACAGACGAACCGAGATCGCAGATTGATTCAGGCATTTTACCTGCACCATTCTTGTCAAGAAAATAATTTCTCTTTGCATCCTCTGAATATTCCTTCTCCCATGAATGACGAAGGTAGTTATCCTTAATTACCTTTTCACAGCACTTTTCAAGAGTTTCTGCAACATTAAATGCCTCTTCATAGCTGTTGCCCATGCAGAGTGTACCGTGATGTTTAAGCATAAATGCACGGCTGCTTGGGTTCATCATAATGCACTTTTCAACCTTCTTACGAAGAGGATTTGTTGTTGACATTGCATACTCAGCAACAGGTACAACCTCACCGAGTACAGGCTTAAACTCATTATATACATTTCTGATTTCCATACCTGTGATGCTGACAATAGTAGCAGCCTTCTGATGTGTATGAATAACAAAATTAACAAGCGGATGATGCTTATATGAATCAGCGTGAATGCCCTTTTCAGATGATGGCTTAATGTCGCCCTCGTGTGAGCAGTCATCAATGTTAACAACTACAACCTCATCCGGAGTAAGAGTATCATAAGCACGGCCTGAAGGAGTGATAACAAACTGTGTTTCACTGATTCTTGCAGAAACGTTACCCCAAGTACGTGCAATTAAACCTGTTTCAAGAAGCTTTTTACCTGCCTCAACAACTAATCTTTTAGCTTCTTCAATTTCGTAAGCCATAAATTTTCTCCTTAGATTTTAACTAACTATATTAATGCCACTAAAGGGAGCGGATAAATCCGCTCCCTGAAAGTATTTCAGATTAACCTATCTGCTCACACTGTGAAAGCACCTTATCAAAACGACGGATACATTCATCAATGTCTTCTTCAGTATAAGCACTTGAGGTGTAAAGACGTGAACCTGCAAGAGTTACAAGACCTTCTGCCATATAAGCAGCACCCATATACTGCATCTCTGTCTGACGGATGCCTGTCTGCTTAAGTGTATTCGGAATTGTCCAAGGCTTCTTCCAGTCAACCTTGAAGTGCATTGTAGCAACTGTATGTAAGTGACATACAGAACCGATGTTGTAGCAAACAAATGGAAGATCATACTTCTTGATTGATTCATTGATACCCTTAACAAGTCTGTCAGCCATCTGACCTGCAACCTGGCAAGCGTTTCTCTTTTCAATTTCACAGATTACTGTGTAACCTGCACAGCAGGAAATAGGAGTAGCAGCCATTGTACCGCCGCACATTGCCTTATGAATCTTCTTGCCTTCAGCCTTATCAAGACCTGCACCAAGATACTTCATAACTTCTCTGTGACCACCGATACCGCCTGCGCCCGGATAACCGCCGGCAATAATCTTACCGAAGATTGTGATATCAGGATCAATACCATAATAACCCTGTGCACCTGAAAGACCAATACGGAAGCCTGATACAACCTCGTCACAAACAAGGAGTGCACCATACTTACGGCAGAGTGCCTGTACGCCTTTAGGGAAGTCCTTATCAACAGGACGTGTTGCTGACTCAGGACCGATTGGCTCAATGAATACAGCAGCTGTGCCGCCTCTGAACTTGTTGAGGATGAGCTTTCTCTCAAGGCTCTTAAGATCATTAGGGAAGAATTCCTGTGTATGCTTGAATACGAACATAGGAACGCCGTGTGACTGAAGGTTAAGTGTACCAGGTACACGCATACCCCAAGCAAGCTGATCTGACCAGCCATGATAAGCGCCGCCCATTTTGATGATGTTCTTATGGCCTGTTGCAAGACGAGCTACACGAACTGCACACATACAAGCCTCAGTACCTGAACCGAGCATACGGAACATTTCTACTGAAGGAACACACTCTGAAATCTTCTTAGCAAGCTTGTATTCAAAAGGATGGAAAAGACCTGTTGAAGGACCGCAGTCATCAAGAAGCTCCTTAACCTTTTCTTTTACAACATCATCATTTGAACCGATAATTGTAGGACCGCCTGCCTGAAGGAAGTCAAAATACTCATTACCGTCGATGTCATAAAGTCTGTTACCCTTAGCCTTTGTCATAACGATTGGGAAAGGATAGTTAAAAGCAAGGTTGTGCTGAACACCGCCGGGAATAACCTGCTTAGCTTCAGTAATCATTTCCTTTGATTTTGCACACTTCTTTGCGAAATATTCATCTTCATATTTCTTAAGAGCGTCACGGTTGATTGAATAAATTGGTTTTTTGATGAGCGCATCCAGCTGAGCTGTAAGAATGGCTGCATCAGGATACTCTGAAATAGCGAATCTTGTATCCATAGTAAATCCCCCTTAAAATATTTTAATGTGAGTGACCGCTCACCACATCTATGTGAGTAACCGCTCACTTAATTTACACATTAAGTATATCACTTTTTACCGATTTGTCAAATACTTTTGAATGAAAATTTAGTAATATTTGTTGCAAAAGTATAAAAATAATGTTAGTATACCTTTAACAAACAGTATAAAAGCGAGGGGTATTTGTAGACCTTGTACAAAATGTAAAGGTTCTTTTTGTTCAATGCTACAAAATTTGTAAAATGTTAAAAAAAAGATACCACAAAGATGCTTTTGAACGAGCAGATGAAAAACGAAAAAATTTAATTCTTGAAGTGGGTATTGAGGAATTTTCTTCAAAGGGATATGAAAATGCAAATATAAATGTTATTGCAAAAAATGCAGGAATATCTATCGGGCTGATGTACAAATATTTTGCAACCAAAGAGGATTTATTCATAACCTGCCTCAAGCACGGTATGGATATACTTGAAAAGGCATTATATGATATTATGGTAAGTGATGATAAATTGCTTATCAAGGCTGAAAAGCTCATACGCACAATCTGTATGCATTCAAAAAAACATTCAAATTATATTAAAATGTATAACGAAATCAGCTCTGAAAAGGGTTCACAGGAAAGAATCCGTTCAATCGCTGAGGAGATTGAGAGCAGAAGAAGTACAATATATATTACATCAATCGGTCAGGCTCTTGCCGGCGGTGATGTGCGCTCTGACCTTGACCCAAGACTTTTTGCTTTATTTCTAGACAGTCTTCTCACCTCATTGCAGTTTGCATACACCTGTGATTATTACAGAGAAAAATTCAGAATTTATACTGATATAGACATAAACGAATCGGATGACGAGCAGGTAATAACTCAGCTTTTGAAATTTATTGAATCTGCTTTCACATATGGTAAATAAACACTCAATATAAGGAGGATAAATATGAGTAAATATGTAATTACCTACGACATCGGCACAACAGGAATCAAAACCTGTCTGATTGAGATTGACAAGACTATGAATATTCTTGCTTCATCAACAGCAGGCTACGGACTCTATGTTGATGATGAAACAGGTGTTAAGGGCGGTTCTGAGCAGGACGCAGATGAATGGTGGGAAGCAATGTGCAGCACTACCAAAACCGTTTTTGAAAAAATGCCTAATATCAGCAAGGAGCAAATTGAAGGTATCAGCTTCTGCTCTGCCATGCAGGGTCTTGTTCTTGTTGATAAGGAGGGTAACTGCATCCGCCGTCCTATGACTTATATGGATCAGAGAGCAAGAGAAGAAATCAAGAAAGGTATTTCACACGGTTTCCAGATTGCAGGAGCTGAGGTTACAAAGCTTCTTAAATATCTCAGATACACAGGTGCAGTTTCTTCATCCGTTAAGGACCCTATCTGGAAATACAAATGGGTTGAAGCACATGAGCCTGAAAACTTTAAAAAAATTTACAAGTGGCTGGATATCAAGGAATATCTCATCTGCCGTGCCAGCGGTGAATTTGTTATGACAACAGACTCCGCATTCGCTACTCTCCTTTATGATACAAGAAAAGGTCACGAAGGTTGGTGCAAACCAATATGTGATATGGTAGGTGTAAATATTGAACATCTTCCACCTATCAAGAAGTGTACTGAAAAGGTTGGAGAAATCACAGAGCTGGCTGCTAAAGAGCTTGGTCTCGCCGTAGGTACTGCTGTTTACGGCGGAGGCGGTGATGCATCACTAATTGGTGTAGGTGCGGGCGCTGTTGAAAACGGTGACACACATATTTACTCCGGCACATCAGGATGGGTTGGAACTGTTTGTGCGCAGCAGACTGTTGATGCAGGTGCAATGATGGCAGCAATTGTTGGTGCTGACCCTGAATCATATAACTATTTCGGCGAGCTTGAAACCTCCAACAAATGCGTTGGCTGGGTTAAAGATCACCTTGCACTTGATGAAATTGGCTATTTCCTAAAAAAATACGGCAATGCGGCTGACAGTCTGGAACAGGTTGAATTCAATATGTATGACTATCTTGAAGAGGTTATTGATTCCATTCCTGCAGGCTCAAACGGTGTAATCTTCACCCCTTGGCTTCACGGTAACCGTTGTCCGTTTGAGGATCCGAATGCAGCAGGTATGTTCTTCAATATCCGTCTTGAAACAGGAAAGACGGAGCTTATCCGTTCAGTTGTTGAAGGAATCTGTTTCCATATGCGCTGGATGCTTGAAAGACAGGAAAAGAAGGTTGCAACTTCAAAAGCTATACGTTTCTGCGGCGGCGGTGCACTCGGCGAAACCACCTGTCAGATTCTCGCAGACATCCTGCAGAGAGATGTTGAGGTTGTTGACTCGCCTCAGAATATTGGTGCAGTCGGCGCAGCAGCTTGTATCGCAGTAGGAACAGGTGTTATTCCGACTATGAAAGATGTTAAAAAGCTTATCCCTGCAAAAACCGTTTACCACCCTAACAAGGCACACAAAGAGGTTTATGATAAAAACTTCAGAGTTTTCCAGAATCTTTATAAATGCAATAAAGAAAACTTTGCAATACTTAATGGTTAATAAACACATATTTTAATAAGGCACGGCAAACGCCGTGTCTTTTTAGTTAAAAAAATTTTCAATATGTGCAGACACTTTTGATATTTCCAACGTCTATATAGGTGAAGAGCTCTTAATCAACAAAGAAAGGCGGAGAATTTATGTTCTTCAACAGAAATAAGAAAAAGCACATCATTAATGAAGCAATACTCGATTTAAGAAAATACACACCGCAGGCACTTGAAAATGTAAAAGTATTAAATTCTGCCTGTGTCGTTTTCTCGGAAAATCCAAGTGAGGAACTTATGACGGCATACGGCAATATCAAAGTCAAAAATGTTGCAGCGACGCTCAACCTGCCTGATGATAAAAAAATCGTTACCTTCAATGGTGCAACGATGCTCAATCAGGCAAATTACACACAAAACGCAATTCATTTAATCAATGGGTTAGGCGTTATTCAGAAAATTGAAAGTAATGAGCCGGTTGAAATTTTTTCAAACGGAACAACCATTTACGACGGCAGCACAAGAATTAATTTTGTAATACAAAACGGCTCCTGTGTAAAAGTCCCATTTGAAATACAGGATACAAAACTTCTTCCGTCCGATGCAAAAATTGACAGTCTTTTCCTTGAGAACTTAAAGGACAACACAGTTATTGCTGCAGGCAGAAATATGGTAATATACAATGATGTCACACTTGAATTACTGAAAAGCAAGCAGATTTACTTTGTGGCAGGAGCAACCATAAAATGCGACAGCAGTATTTTAGGCTATATACAGACAATTGCAACAGCAGGAAACAAAATAGAAGTTAATGGATAATAATCAGAACTGTGTCACACTCTTTAACGAGCTATATGAAAAACACTATAAAAAGGTTTTATCCTATTTCAAAAAGGAGTTTGACGCTGATGAGGCTGAGGACCTGACACAGCAAACCTTTTTGCAGCTTTGGAGCTGGATTGCGAATATGCAGTTCATAAAAAATAAAAAAGCGCACATCTTTCGCATAGCAAAAAATGTACGCTGTGACAGGTATCGCCAAAAAGCTATGATGCTTGATACCATATCTCTTGCAGATGATTTTGAGATACGCGATAACAATGCATTTACGGATGATGTTGACCTGAAACTGTCAATGCAAAGTGTTGTCAACTTTCAGGATAAGCAATTGCTGATACTCACCGGTCAGGGCTACAAAAGCAATGAAATCGGTAAAATGCTTGGCTTAAGCTCTTCAGCTGTCAGAACAAGATTGCAAAAACTCAGAGAAAAAATAAAAAACAATGTTAATACTATTTGATTTTCTAATAAAAATAACAGCGATATCAATCACTGTTATCTGCTTATATGCGGTAAATAAAGACTAGAAAAAGTCACTCTATGATACATAGGGTGACTTTTTTTAATCGTTGCTATATAATAAAGCCAAAGGAGGAAGAGCTATGGACAGCAAAATCATCGGTGAATTTATCAAGAAGCAAAGAGCACTGAAAAATCTCACTCAAAAGCAACTTGCTGAAAAGCTTGGTGTAACTGACAAAGCAGTATCACGCTGGGAAACAGGAAAAGGCATACCCGATGTCTCACTTTTAATTCCATTATCAGAGGTGTTGGAAGTATCTGTAAATGAAATATTAATCGGTGAAACAATCGAAGAAGAAAAGAAAATAGAAAAATATGAAGAAACCATTGTAAATACCCTGACAACGAATAAAAAGCAAATCAGCATTCTGCATATAATAATCTATGCTCTGTTTGTTACTGTGGAGGTTGTGGCAATTTACGGATTCACAATCGGTGCAAGTCCTTCTGATGCAATGGGACTGCTTTTAGGTCTGGCTTTCATTGTCACACCTCTTGTATCACTCCTGCTCGGTTTAACAAATATCAGCTTTAAACTGAAAGCCATTTTCCCATGGATTGTTCTGATTTCATTCTTTCCGTCAAATTATCTGTACTGGAGTGAAGATCAGGCTTTTGAAGTCGGAATAATGTATGGACTTGCACACTTGATTTTTTCTTATGTATTTGTAATAACAGGAACAGGAATCATAAAACTCATAACCCGAATCATCAAGAACATAAAAAGCAAATGAGATACTGAAAGGTATCTCATTTGCTTTTATTAAATCAGCGATTCAGTTGTTTCGTACTTACTTTACTCGGTAAATATAAGATTACCATTTTCATCCCAGCTTGTTTCATAGGCCTTTGTATACTCACTGCCGCTCGGTGATTTAAATTTTCCTGTTTCTTCATCATATTTCAGATTTCCTGGATTAACATCAAGATATCCATCCTTATCTATGAAACAGTTATCTGCTTTATAAAAAGTGTGCTTTCTGTCAGTTATATAATATTCTTTGGTATTGCCTACTGTATTGGTTTTATCTTCAATTGTTTTACAGTAATAATAATACTTTTTACCGTCAGCAGTATAATACGGAACATGATCCGATAAGCTGTAACAATATCCCTGCTTATCGTAATATACACCGTCAATACGGATTCTAGTATTTTCTAAAAGCATGCTGTTACCGGACATAAAGGTTTTATCATCCAAAATCCGGATATCATATACGACTCCGCCCTCACCGAAGAAAGTAATGGCCGAATATGGATTACCTGACAGCACAAAATACATATTGTCATCAACAATATATTTTATTAAAGAATCGTAATACTCTAGAGCTTCCTCTTTTTTGTCTTTAAATTTACTTCCAAGAATATCAAGTCGGCTTTCATATTCCTCCCTTGAAACTATATTATCAGGCATTTGGGCAGAAGCATTTGTAAGACGTGCAATTTCATCACGGTCGGCACTGAGATTTTCTTTTACAATCTCTGTTATTCTGTTGCTTTTCTCATAAAACTTTTTAAGGCTTTCGTTTTCCTTAAGACAGGTTTTCTCCTCAATATGCTTATATATTCCCTCTCCGAAAATATAACTGAACTCGTATTCACAACGAGAAAGTGTGCTTGTAGTATATCTTATATCCAGAGAAAAAGGTTCAGCATTCTTATAAAAATTATAATTGCTTTCATTGCTGTTTTTAGTGTATACATATGAACGGAAACTATTTTCTTCTTCCTCATCAAACTTTAAAAATCTGGTTGACATCAAATCATAGCTGCCATCAAACTCTGTTAATACCGGGTAAAAATGAATCATACAAACCGTCTTTTTATCCAGCGGATTATCAAGCGAAGAAAGTGCGTCGTTTATAAGTTGGTCCTGGTATGTCTCCGCTGTACCGCCCATATTTTCTTCATACCGGCTTTCCTCATCATCACCGTCAAATGAAATATCAATACAAACAAGATTATGCTCGTACGTATATCCGTAAAGATTTCCCTCTTTATCCAAATCCTCTTTCAACGGGTATTCCCCCTTGTTTACAAATGCGATGATATCCTCCTTCGTGTCACACTTTTCTGACATTTCGATAACATAATCATACGCATCGTAATACTCATTTTTAATCGAATTCAAATCGAAATAACACTTTACACCAAAGAAAATGCTCAGTGCCAATGCTGCCGCAGCAATAAGCGTTGAAAGCCTGATAAACATATGCATCAGTTTATTGTCAAATCTATTATTTGCAAGCAGCTTCACCTTTATGTTATAGGCAAGTGAAAACACAAATCTGATAATGGCAAAGAGCAATAAAACCGTCACAATGGTGATAACCTTATTTTTGTCAGGATAATTTGTTGACTTAGGAATTTCTGCTTTTAAAATAAAATCAATCATACTCTGCAGGCTGTCACCCATCTTTTTATCCAGCTCTGTCAGTATAAAATAATTAAATATACCTGTTGCACCTATTCCGAAAAACGAAAAAATCACAGGCAATAATTTATTTTTAAAAAGTGACAAGGCACAGTAGCCTGCCATCAATGAAAATGAAAGGCAGGAAGCACCTAAAATCACAGACGACATACCTATGTCACAAAATATGTATTCCTTCAGAAGATAATATCCTCCGCCCAGCAGAGCGATCCATATTACAAACAATATAATGTCTGCCACAGGATTATAAAACTCATTATGAAGCATACCGAACTGAGAGGCAACCTCCTCCGTCTCACCCATAGCCTCAATTGCCTTTTCTTCAGATGATTCCTCATTATAACCTATTTCCTTGAAAAAATCTGTTTTTTCATCAATATGCACCTCAAGTTCAGAGGTAACTGACTTCTTTGCGTCAGAATCAAAAACCTTTGCAGTTACTGCACCCAAATAATCTTTTTTGTTCATCGTTTCTCCTCATTCAGATATGATTCAGGCAAAATGTAAAACCTTTTTCACGGTCACAGTGAATTCTTCAAATTCCTCAACCTTGCTGTCAAGCAGCTTTAAGCCCTTTTTCGTAATATGATAATACTTTTTCTTTCTGCCCGTTGACGTATCCCAATAACTTTCAAGAATTCTTTCTTTCTCCATAGAGTGTAAAATAGGATAAAGTGTCCCCTCTTTCAGTGAAAAAACATTGTCACTTCTTGTTTCAAGGGTTTTGATGATTTTGTAACCGTACATATCCTCGCTTTTCAGCACAGATAAAACCATAATCGGAATTGTGCCTGTTGAAAGCTCTTTGCTGATTTTCATATCTATACCTCCATAAATTATTAATACATAGATGTTCTATACATAGATGATAATATAAAGTCTTAACTTTGTCAAGTCCATATAAAAAAACGGCTGAAGAAATTTCAGCCGTCATGCAATTTATATAAATTCTGATTAATGTCCTTTTATTCTTTTCAATGCATTTTTTTCAAGCCTGGAAACCTGCGCCTGACTGATACCAACCTCTTTTGCAACCTCCATCTGGGTTTTGCCCTGCATAAAGCGAAGATACATAATATTTCTTTCCCGGTCATCCAGTCTGCTTATTTCGTCCTTTATCATTATCTCATCTATCCAGTCGGTATCCGTATTGGAATCACCAACCTGGTCCATAACATATATGGTATCACCACCGTCGGAATATACAGGCTCATAAAGTGAAACAGGGTCAACAATTGCCTCAAGAGCAAGTACAACATCTGATTTTTTCATATCAAGCTCTTTTGCAATTTCCTCAATCGTAGGCTCACGATTATTCTTATTGATAAGCCTTTCCTTAACCTGCATTGCTTTATAGGCGGTATCCCGCATTGAGCGTGAAACACGCACAGCGTTATCATCACGCAGGAAACGACGGATTTCACCGATGCACATAGGCACTGCATAAGTGCTGAAACGCACATCAAGGTCAAGATTAAAATTATCAATCGCCTTAATCAGTCCGATTACACCGACCTGAAATAAATCGTCCATATTTTCACCGCGATTTGCAAAACGCTGAATTACGGATAATACTAATCTAAGATTACCGTTAATAAGTTCCTCCCTTGCCTTTTTATCCCCTGCATGCGCTTTTTTCAGAAGCTCCATTTTTTCACTTTCCTTAAGCACTTTAAGCTGGCTTGTGTTAATTCCGCATATTTCGACTTTACTGTACTGCACATAAATCTTCCTTTACTTTTTTATGTACAAAAAACTCCTGTCAATATTATTGACAGGAGTTAGTAAATTTATTGAACAATGTCAGAATTATTTAAAGATTTTATATAAAGATTAACATGCTCACGGTTTTTAAAAATCAGTGTCTTCGATTTATATTTTTTGTAAATATCCTTATAGCCTTTTCTGCGTCTGAATGTTCTGCCCCAAAACAAAATCCACATTGCAAATTCAAAATCAAATTTCTCATTACAGCCATCCGCCATATCCATACGTGACGTGCCTTTATTTTCAAAATATCTTTTCAGTGCAGATTTGAAGCAGAAAAAACGATTAAAATTCAGGATAATTATTTTATCAGCCTGCGCAAGCCGTTCTTTTTTATACAAGGAAGAATAGTTGCCGTCAATCACCCAGCTTTCATTCTGCATAAAATCATTAACCATTTTTCTTTTTTCGTCCTCATTTCGTATTTTCCAGTTTGGCAAAAACTGTACTGTATCAAGGTGCAGGACAGGGATATTATAATGCTCGCCTAACATTCGTGCCAAAGTAGATTTTCCTGCACCGCTGTAACCTAATACTGCAATTTTCATATTTCAAGCTTTACAGGGATATATATTTCAATATACCTGTCCTCCTTTCTGTCGTCATACCAATGGTAGATAACCAGCTCCGGTGTCGGCTGAAGCTGATAATTTGTGCTGGAGAGCCACTCGCAGAAAATATGCTTGCATATATCCATATAGCTTTCTGTGGGATAGCGCTCGCTATTTGTTTTAAAAACGGCATAATATGCCTCAGGCAGAACAATTTTGCTTATCGGTATCTGACTTTCAATCTGACTGCTCAGTTCAATATCACTGTCTATCGGCTGAGCATAGTAAAAATCATATCCCTCATCATCAACATTATCAATCACACAATAATCAGCACTGGGGTCAAAATGATTAAAGCATACCGATGAAATACCCTTTAACATCCACTGCTTGTTCCTTGTAGAAAGAAACAATTCCTGCTCCTGGCTTCGCCTTTCATCACCATAGGGGGTACCCTCAAAATGCCTTTTATATCCAAAAAATGCCTGTTCTTTTCTTTTAACAATTCTATAGTCAACAAAATTTCCGCCCTCCACAGCCTCATAATTTGAGAGACGTGAAAAGGATTTGATTTTTGCATCAGGTCTTCGTGCCTGAGACGGCGTTATTCCGTGAAACTTAGTAAATGCTCTTGTAAAACTCTCAGGGTTTTCATATCCGTATTTAGCTGCCAAATCAAGAATTTTTATATCTGAGCCTTTCAGTTCGGCTCCTGCCAGTGTCATCCGTCTTGCACAGATGTATTCACCGAGAGTGCAGCCGGAAAAAGCAGAAAACATCCGCTGAAAATGATAGCTTGAATAATATGCTTTTGAGGCAATCACCTCATAATCAAGCTTCGTAAGGAGGTTATTCTCAATATATTCAATTGCAGTTTCAATCCCTGTCAAACGATTCATAGTGCACCTCCTGATGATAATAATCTAATAATAATTTTAACATAAAACGTTTAAGCTGTCTTGACTTTTTTTGCGATGTTAATAAATTTCTTTGAAAACATTAGAAAAGGACATATGATGAATCAAATGTCCTTTTCTAAATATTACTATTGCTGAACAATATCAGGTGTAAAAGTTCCTGCTTTATAGGTAAAATGTATTGAAGCATAAGGCGGCATATCCCCTTGAAATCCCCAGCCACCGCCATCACAGAACAAATAATAATAAACCAGGTTCGTAGACTCATCTGCTTTATCAAAATCATACAAGCTCAGTTCATTAATCATAGGTGCTTTTCTGTAGTCAGCATTGATATCAGAACAATATTTACTAACTTTTCTTTTATAGACTTCACCTGCGAAATCTGGATTGCGATTATTAAGATCATTTTCATAATTCGGCTCAATAAAAAAACGATTGCATTCACCATCTAAAATAAAAAATATCTTCACCGTTTCATCCGCGCTTAAATAGGACGGGGATGCTCCTTCATTTATGATTGAAGACAGCTTAATTTCATCTTCACTATAAGTTTCGTAAATCCAGTCCTCAACCTCGTCAGCACTTCTACCAATTAAGGAATCTATATTATCAACCGCTTTCTGATTATAGTTTAGCAAGCTGAATAGCAATAGGTTATAAAAGGCAGATTTAAGCTTATACTGCGTTAAAAATGCTCGGCATACGCCAGTATACCTACGCTTTTTGTCTTGTCTAACCTAAAATCTGCTCTTTTATAACTGCTGCGCACCTGAGATACAAAAAATAGTGTATAACTGTGCATTTCTTTTTCGCAGGCATACTGTCGTATGGCAAGAGAAAAAATGTGCAGTTATGCCTATTTTTTGTATCTTCAGGCTGTCGATATTCAGTTCGCTAAACTATAGTATTCCATATCAGCAGCAATTTTGGGTGCGCGCAAAAAGTCCTTTGAACAGCCACAAAACATTGACATAATCAGTACAACACATAAAAGAAATGCCATAATCTTATTCTTTCTTTTCATAATCATTACTCCGTTTCTTATTGTCTACTATTATAATAGCACATTATCATAACAGAATAAATGCACAGGAGGTGGAACTACTCTATCCATAGTGGAATCACACCTATAAAACGGCATAAAAAATGTGTGGATATTAAATCCACACATATGCTAAATATTTTTAATGATTTCTTCCATTTCACTCATTTTGGATTCCATATCCTTAACAAGAGCAAACTGGCTTCTGGCACGCACAATATTATGCTCAGGATATGCTGTTTTAAAATATGTATCACCATTGAGATAATCTGTAAGGAAACGCATACCGCATTCAAAGGTCATCAGCTTTGCGGAAAATGCCAGATTATCAATCTCGCACTGCGTAAAACTTTCCCCAGCCTCGCTCAAAAAACCTTCGGCATAAGCCTTGAAATAATCAAGATTAATCGCAATCCTGGAAGTATCAGGCTCGTCCTCAGCACAGGTATTCGCACCGAATCTGATTGAATCGCCAAAATCATAAAGAGCAAGTCCCGGCATAACGGTATCAAGGTCAATAACACAGATAGCATCATCTGTTTTCTCGTCAAATATAACGTTATTAAGCTTTGTATCATTATGCGTTACACGAATAGGCAGTTCACCCTTTTCAATCAAATCTACAAGTCGTGAGCAGTCTTCCTTTCTCGCCATTACGAATTCAATTTCCTCTTTGCAATCCATTGCTCTGCCCTGCAAATCATTTTTTACTGCAGGTAAAAATTCATTCTCATATCTCCAGATTGTATTATGGAAATCAGGTATGGTTTCGTGAAGTGTTGTTGCAGGGAAGTCTGACAAATATTTTTGAAATCTTCCGAATGCAACACCGCTTTTGCCGAAAATTTCTGCGCTGTCTACACTGTTATAGCTTTTGCTGTCGTCCACAAATTTATATGCACGGTAACAGTCACCGTTATCACATCTGAGATATTTATCACCATCAGATGTTTTAATATAATTCAGTGTTTCCCTGTTTGGATCTCCGCCGCAGCCTTTAATTTTATCACGTAAAAAAGAGGTTACCGCGAACACATTGTCCATTAACTCATCTATATTTTTAAATACGTTTGTATTCACTCTCTGCACAATATATTTATTAATAGTATCTCCGTTATTATATACAGCCATATAGGTTGTATTTATGTGACCTGAGCCGAACACTTCACATTCAGCAAGCTCACCCTTAAAGTTAAATTTATTCAGAATATACTTAATATCTTCCATAACATTTCCCCCTTAAAGGATTTTAACATAATAAGTCATAATATGCAATATAAAAATACCCTGCATATTTTAGCTGAGGTACGGTAACCGAAGTATTGGTTTTTCGCAGAAATTACCTGAAACACAGCCAAAAAGCCTCGCAAGACGC